>Ga0172373_10008463_pt1 | contig 13057 bp, 9 predicted proteins | sample Lak10m_2_FD_114546 | JGI IMG/M metagenome (GOLD analysis project Ga0172373, IMG submission 114546) | Freshwater microbial communities from Kabuno Bay, South-Kivu, Congo - kab_092012_10m | ecosystem: Environmental > Aquatic > Freshwater > Lake | place: Democratic Republic of the Congo: South-Kivu... | reverse complement strand
GTATCGGCGGGTGCGTTTGGCTTGCTTTTCCAAGGCTCGGAGGTTGGCTCCGATTTCGTGCAACAAATCTTCTACCCGATCCAGGTCTTCCGTAGCGCCCTTCAGCTTGTTAATTGTTTCCCGCTTCCGTAGCTTGTACTTGGCGACGCCCGCTGCCTGTTCAAACATCTTTCGACGTGCATCCTCTTTGTCTTCGAGGATATCATCTACCATTCCAAGGGCAATGATTGCATACGAGTTGGAACCGATACCGGTGTCCAGAAAAAGAGAGGTGATATCTTTTAAGCGACAGGGAACGCCGTTCAGGCGGTATTCGCTCTCCCCTGTTCGGTACAACAAGCGACTTATTGTCACAGCGTTGTACTCCGTAGGGAGCAGGTTTCTGGTATTTTCGAAGGTGAGAGATACCTGTGCCAGGCCGGCGGCCTTACGCTTTTTTGTGCCGTTAAAGATAACGCTGAGCATTTGGTCGAGGCGTAGCTCCCGACTACTCTGTTCGCCCAAAACCCACCGGATGGCATCGACAATATTCGATTTGCCGGATCCATTAGGTCCGACAATGCCGATGACGTCCTCATTGAAGTGAATGAGGGTCTGATTGGCAAAACTCTTGAATCCCTTAATCTCCAGGCTTTTCAATCGCATAGCCCGCAAAAATAGGAAAAGTCAGGTAAAGGGGTGAAAAGGGCACAGATAACTTTTCCACACCAGGCGTGGAAAAAGAGGGTTATTTATCCACACCAGGCGTGGAAAACAAGTGAACCCTATCTGATTCGCCCAAATGGGCAGGTGAAAGGGCGCAAGCTACGTGGCTGCCTGAAAGCAACGGAGTAGCTTTTCCATATCGTCTGGCGTATTAAATACATGGGGTGCAATGCGCACGGCATCGCCCCGGAACGACACCATCACCTGGTTTTCGGCTAGCTGCTGCTTCAAAACATCCGCTTGTATTCGATGACCGAGGCGCAGGCCCAGCAGGTGATTACCCCGCCACTCCGGTGCCTCTACCTGGCAGCCCAGGTCTTTCAACGCAGGAATAAGTGGGTCTAACAACGCCCCGGTGTATTCCTGGATGGCAGGCACTCCCCATTCCAGTATTTGCTCGAGCGCGGCGCTGAGCATAGGTCCCAGCACAAACTGGCTTTGTTCACCCATCGAATACCTGGAGGCCATCGGCTTATAGGTATCCTGATAATCGATCAGCCGGGTGAAATCTTCACTCCCCAGCCTATTCAGCCAATTTTCTTCAATAGGCCTTCCATTATCAAAAGCCGCGCCATAATAAGCCAGGCCAATCGAATAAGGTCCCATCAGCCATTTATAACCCGCACATATCAGGGCATCTGGCTGAATTTTTGCCACATTAAATGGCAGCGCACCGACCGACTGTGTGCCATCGATGACGAGTAGTCCCCCTTTTGCATGGACTTTCTTACTGATTGTTTCCAAATCGAACAACGTGCCGTCTGTCCAGTGTACATGGGGCAAGGCAACAACCCGTGTTTTTTCCGAAATGGCTTCCAGGATGGCTGCATTCCAGCGAGCACCCCGTCCTTCTCCGGCCGATGGAGCCGGCACAACCCGCAACACGCCATGCTGCGATCGGCAAATGCGCTCCCAGGTGTAGTAGTTGCTCGGAAATTGGCCTTCGGTCACCAAAATTTCCTCGCCCGGAGCCAGGGAGATATTTTGGGCTGCACTCGCCAGCCCGTAAGAAGCGGAGGGGATTACAGAAATCCTATCTTTTTCCTGCGCGCCGATTAAGACGGCAAAGAGGGTTTTCAGCGTTTCTACCGGCTGAAAAAAATCTTCGGTTCGAATATACCAGGGCTGGTTCTTTCGGCTGAGCATATCTTTACCGATTGTCTCGACGGATCGCATCTGCGGCGACATATACGCGCAATTGATGTAGGATACTTCATCTGGAATCTTAAACAGGCTTTTCTGACAGGTAATCATGCGCGCAGCTTGGATTTTTAGGTGTAATTTAACTGCGTCAAAGTACAAAAAAATCAGCACCTAATCGTTGGAAATGCCTCAAATTACAGCGAGCTGCCATGGCGGGAGTACTCCCTTGGCTTTTTTCATGCCGCTACGTACAAAAAACGCACCGTTGACGGGCGTTTTAGGGCGCACTGAGGGGGTGTAGGGGTCGCTATCTTCAAAACACCCAACCCAGACGCAGCCGCCATCGGTGTAACCGAAACGATTCGTGCACGTAGTTGTCCTGCCCTCCCCACCACCAAAAGTTATCCCGTTTTGCCTCTGCGTGTTGTTCCAACAGTCCAAAGTCGGCCAACAACTGATGGTGGCCTCCCAGCTTCCGGGTGATACCTGCCTGTACATTCCAGCGCGATCCACCACGGACGCTGCGGTACGCCCCTCCGGCGTCCTTCCAGGCAAAGCCATATCCAAGAGATCCCAACACATAGGGGCTCCATCGCTGCCCGGTACGGAGCAACCAGGCTCCTTCCACCACTGCTGGAGCGAAGCGTTGATACGGCCGATTTCCAAGCCATTCCAAGCCACCAGCTACCCCAATTTGTATTTTTTCAGAAAGATGTCGGCCTATCGCCAGTTCAGCCCCAGGTCCTTTCTTGAGTATCCCATTACTCGACGATCCCGCCGCCGCGGTCAGGGATATCCGCCGATACCAGCTACCAGAATAGGCTGATTCCTGGTTGGGCTGGCCTGAAAGCGAAAGGGAAACGCCGAGGTTCAGCAGGCATAAAAGTATCATCTGTTTGAAAAAAGCCATGCCTTCAGTTGTTGCCATTGGGAATCGTACTCAGTAGCCGGAGCTTAGTGGGATCAGAGAAGTCGTACTGCACAATTCCCTTCTCCCCGGTGACGATAGCTACCCTTGGTTTTTCCAATGCAATGACGTCGGTAGCCTGAATCTCTTTGACCTGAGACAGCAATCGGTCACCAATTTTACCTGAATCACTGGCATCAAATACTTTGAGGCCCTGGTCGTCTTCGCAGATGAACAGCAGGTCGTCCACCACCGACAATCCAATGGGGTGGTGCATGGGATGTACGGATAGGAGGACGGGCTTAAATAAATCCTGTACATCTACCACCTCGAGCTGGTTGGTAAAATTTTCGCAAGTAGTTCCGTTGCGCAGGGTAATATAGGCCTTATCGTTGTGTACAAAAACAGGGTCGCAAGCGTTGGCGTGTTGGAAAACAGACAGCTGAACCGGGTGCAGCGGGTCTTTCAGACCGTAGATATACATCCCGGTACGGCTACCTATGAACAGGTAGTCCTGGTATGGGAAAATAGTTTCAATCCCCCACCCTATGGATACCGTACTGGCATGTCGGGGAGCGAGCGGATTAGAGAGGTCAAAAACTTTCAAGTCATAGTCGCTGACGGTGTAGAGGTTGTCCTCATTCAAGGTGAATCGGGCGGTAGAACCCCCAATTCCCACCGTGGAGGGTGCTTTACCTCCTAGGCCAGCGCTCAGGGTGGTGAGTGCGATTTCCCGCCGAACCCAGATTCCCCCGCCGATAAAAACGATGTCATCTTCCGCTTCGTTACAGGGAATTTGCTCCTCTACTTTGGATGGAATATAATCGACCAGATAACCCCGAACATCGTCCCAGCCCAGTTGCGGGAACACATTTTCCAGCCGGTTAACCAATACCGGGGCTGCCGGATTGTCGAGGTTAAACGCCAGTAAATCCACGTATGAATCGGCATATAAAATGCCGTTGCGAACGGCCATGTCCACATTGCCGGGGATTTTCAGGAACCCTATATTCAGGGGCTGTGCCGGATTCTGGTTGTCGTAAATATGGATACCCTCTTTTAGCTCATTGATAAACAGGTACTGACCGTAAACATAAATCTTCCCTGCCTGCGTCACCGCCTGTGGCGCATCCATCACAATCTTTGCCCGCAAGGCAGCGGGCTGTATATACTTCGGATCGTAGCGCACATAGACCTGGGTAGCGTCGCAGGAGTCTTTTAGGCAGGAGGTGGTGAGGAACACCATGCCCAGCGCCAGGGCGAACAAAAATACCGTCGATTTTGCCATATCCTTTTTTTAGGATAACGCATCAGCGAGCCATTTTGCCGATTGCAATGTCTTTTTTATGCAAAATAAAATGGAGAGGGAGGCACCGGAGGAAAAAAATAAGGTGAGACACACCACGGGCGCTCGACTTCTTACCCTTGCTGTGTTTCCACCCTGGGGGATTCAAAGGAGCTGCTCCAAGTGCGCTCACCGGGCGCAAAGATACAAAACATTTTAATCCGTCAAATTTTGCCTCTATTTTTTTGGCAAAATTTCTGTTTTTTCTCCAAAATATTGCACAAAGCCCTGAAAATCAGTAGCTAAAGAACTATTTTGAGTAGCTCGGTAATACGTGTCGGCGAGGCTGCGCAGGGTTTGAAAAAAGAACCGATCCATTTCCATGACCTGCATATCTTTGGTCCAGAGGTCGATTTTGAGGGTTTCGAGGGAGTGGCGGTCAAAGAGCGAAAGGAGCATCGCTTTGCTGGCTTGAAGGTCTTGGGACGTCTGTTGGTCATCGGCTGTCCAATCGATGGTAACCGGGTGATTGGATTCATTCAGGCCGACCTCTATTTTGATTATTTTTTTTGTAACCGCTTGTTCCATTTCTACAACTTATTAATTATCAATATTTTTTACTTAATTCAGGAATAAATTTGGTGCGAAGCCGAACGGCGTTGCCGATGACTACCACATCGGAGAAGGCCATGAAGAGGGCGCCCCACATCGGACTAAGCAAGCCCATCGCAGCCATGGGAATGGCAATCACGTTGTAGGCAAAAGCCCATCCCAGGCTTTGTTTTATGGTCAGCACGGTGTGTTTACAAATCGCGTATGCTTTCAGCAGCGCGTCCAGGCGACCATTGAGCAGGATGATTTGAGCCGACTCAATGGCGGTGGGGGATGCATTGCCCAGGGAGATGCCAACGGTTGCCCTGGCCAGCGCAGGGGCGTCATTTATCCCGTCGCCTACCATGGCAATCGGTTGTCCGGCTGCCAGCTTTTCGACCAGCTCCAGTTTGTCGGCAGGCAGCTGTTCGGCAAAAAACTCATGTATTCCGAGTAAAGTAGCTACCCTGGCTGTCTTATCGCGGTGGTCTCCGCTGATAATCAGTGGCTCAATCTGGAGATTCTGAAGGGCCCGAATAACTGCCGGTGCATCTTCCTTAATATCATCCTCCAAATAAAACTCAGCTAAAAGCTGATTATTTCTTGTTAAAAAAACCGAAGCCGGAGAAGGAGATTCCCCGGAAAAAGAGAAAATTCTTCTCGAGCCCACCTTATACAAGTTGCCGTCCTTATCCTGGGCGCTCACGCCAATACCCTTTTCCTCCACGACCGTCAGTTCCTCCAGCTCGACCCCATTTTGGCGATTTTCCAGCTCTTCCACCAGGGATACGGCGATTGGATGGGAGGAGTGTTTCTCCAAAAAATACACCAGGGCATTGGAACGATGGTGTTCGGGGGTCGTATATTGGATATCCTGAATTTTGAACTGGCCGGAAGTCAGGGTACCTGTTTTATCAAAAACTATTTTGCGCACGGAAGCAAACAGCTCCAGGGTTTGCCCTCCTTTGACCAATATGCCGTTTTTGGCGAGACGGCCTACCCCTACCATAACCGCCGTTGGGGTTGCCAGTCCCATCGCACAAGGACAGGAAATCACGAGAATGGCTATACTGTTCATCAGTGCTTGCTGGAAATCCAGATGGAGCAAGAAGTGGTTGAGTAAGAAGGCCAACAGGGAAATACTCAATACAAGCGGCACAAATATGGCACTGATTCGGTCGGCTAAGCGCTGAATGGAAGGTTTATCCTCCTGGGCGCGTTTTACCAGCTCAATCATTTGTCCGATGAGCGAACCTCGGCCTACCTGTTCTACTTCCATTTGCAAATTCCCGTGCAAAATCAGGGAGCCACCGATTAGTTTTTCACCGACCTGTTTTTCTACCGGCAAGCTCTCGCCGGTGAGCAGGGATTCGTCCACCGTTACCCATCCGGAGCGCACTACCCCGTCGGCAGGGATTTTATCGCCCTCGTTGACCTGTAACAAAAACCCCGGCTCCAATTCTTCGTATTGGACGGATATGATTGTGCCGGATGGCATGATACGGCGTGCATTTTGCTGCTGGAGCAGGGTTAATTCTTCGATGGCCGTAGTAGTACGCCGAACGGCACGCCCTTCTATCCAGTTGCCTAGCAATACAAGGGTAAAAATGGACGCACTGGTTTCGAAAAATATATATTCGGGTGCCTGCAGGTATAATCCTCTCAAGCTGTAGATAAATGCCGCCGTACCTCCAATAAAAATCAGTACGTCCATATTAGGGACGCCGGTGCGCAGGGAGCTAAGGGCACTTTTTCCAAAATGGAAGAAACCCAGTACGAATACGGGGAGGCACCAGACGAATTGTGCCAGGGGGTGGTGCAACGCAGGGATATGCCAGCCCAGCGGCATTAGAAGATGGCCTAGGATTAGGGGGGCAGTAAACAGGGCAGCAAACAGTAAGCGGCGGGACAACGTCCACCAGGCCAACGGTTTGCCGGGTTCCAGGATAGTGTAGCCCAATTTGCGTATCCCTTTTTTGACCTCCTCCAGGGCAACATTCGGATTATCACGAAAACGCACCTCTTTGGTCTGGAAGTTGACACTCACCTCTTCCATCCCTTTGCGCTCCAGGAACTTGGTGATGCTGGCAGCGCAGTTGGCGCAGTCCATGCCATCTACTTTAAGTTCGATGATTCTAAGTCCCATATTCTCCGTCTTTATAATGGCCTCCGCTAAAACACCCAAAAATAAAATCCCTTTCGTACATTTGAAGGGACGCTTTACGGCACAGCTCGACTTTGTCGGGGCAAATTTATAACAACTCCAAAGGATTTTGGATTTACTTTTCCTCATCTCCTGCTCTATGAAAAAAATTTTAGTGGCCAATCGGGGAGAAATCGCGTTGCGAATAATGCGCACCGCCCGCAAAATGGGTATGGCGGTGGTTGCCGTCTATTCAGAGGCCGACCGGCAAGCGCCCCATGTGCGCTTTGCCGACGAGGCCGTCTGTCTGGGGCCGGCCCCTTCTGCCCAATCCTATTTGCGGTCCGAACGCATCCTGCAAGCGGCCCTCGATACTGGAGCAGATGCTATCCACCCCGGTTATGGCTTTTTGAGTGAAAATGCCGCCTTTGCCGCCCTTTGCGAGCAAAAAGGCATCGTGTTCATTGGCCCCTCTCCGTATTCAATCGACCTCATGGGCAGCAAGCTCGCGGCAAAAGATGCGGTAAAATCGTATGGAATCCCGATGGTGCCCGGCGGTGACCATGCTGTTTCCGACCTGGAAGAAGCCGTTCAAATAGCCTCTTCTACCGGCTTCCCCATCCTCATCAAAGCCTCCGCCGGAGGAGGTGGAAAAGGGATGCGCCTGGTGTACACGGCCGAAGACCTCCAGGAACAGATGGAACGAGCCATCAGCGAAGCAAAAGCCGCGTTTGGCGATGGCGCAGTGTTCATCGAAAAGTATATCGATGAACCCCGTCATATCGAAATCCAAATACTCGCCGACCAGTACGGCAACACGGTCCACCTCTTCGAACGCGAATGCAGTATCCAGCGCAGGCACCAAAAGGTGGTCGAAGAAGCACCGTCGTCCCTCCTCAACCCCGCCACCAGAGAGGCGATGGGGGCAGCCGCCGTTCGGGTAGCCCAGGCAGCCCGCTATGTCGGCGCCGGCACCGTGGAATTCCTGGTGGACGCCCATCAGCAATTCTACTTCCTGGAGATGAACACCCGTTTGCAAGTTGAACACCCCGTCACGGAACTCATTACAGGGCTTGACCTGGTAGAACAGCAAATTCGCATCGCACGGGGCGAGCCCCTATCTTTCCGCCAATCGGATTTGCAAATACAGGGGCATGCCTTTGAACTGCGCGTATATGCAGAGGATCCCCAACAAAATTTTTTACCCAGTATCGGAAAACTAGAGAAATACCAACCGCCCGTAGGCGCAAATATCCGCGTGGACGATGGGTATGAAGAGGGTATGGAAGTCCCCATTTTCTACGACCCCATGCTCTCCAAGCTATGTGTGTTTGGCAGCAACCGAATGGCCGCGGCAGCGCGTATGCTGGAAGCCCTGGAAGCTTACCAAATCCAGGGAATCGCGTCCACCTTGCCGTTTGGAAAGTTCGTATTCCAACATCCGGCGTTCCTAAGCGGCAAATTCGATACGCATTTTGTACAAAAATTTTTCCATCCCGAATTACCCAATGCAGCGCAGGAACGGGAATCGAAGGTAGCGGCGCAACTCGCGGGTGCCCTCTACGAGCAATGGACTAAGCGCTTGCCCGACCCTATCCAGGGAAGCCCGACCTGGTCGGCTCGACGGAGATAGCTACTTGAAAATAGTAGCCGCGTATGCCAGGGCATGCGCCAACTCCTCCGCCCGCACCCCAGTGCTTATCCCCTTCTGGCCAAAAAAATCCACCATCTGCTCGGTAGCCATGTTGCCGGTCAGGTCGTCTTTTGCCATCGGGCAACCTCCGTACCCCTTCAAGGCACCGTCGAAGCGACGACAGCCACTTTCCCAGGCTGCAACCAGCTTCTCCTCCCATTGCATCGGCGTAGTGTGAAAATGTGCTCCTATTTCCAAGCCTGGAAAAGAACGCAGCAAGTCACTAAATAAATACCGGATACTCTGCGGGGTCGCCACCCCAATGGTATCCGACAACTGAAACCACCGAATACCCATCGCCGACAAACGGCTCACCCAACGCTGCACTATATCCACATGCCAGGGATCTCCGTACGGATTACCAAAGCCCATGGAGAGGTACAATACCAGCGATTTCCCACTCCGCAGACAGACATCCTGAATCTCGGCCACCCGCAACATCGATTCTTCAATGGTGGCATTTGTATTGCGAAGCTGGAAGGTTTCGGAGATAGAGAAAGGATACCCGATATAGTGAATTTCCGGATGCAGCGCGGCCAGCTCGGCCCCCCTGGTATTTGCCACAATAGCCAGCAGCCGGGTATCCGACCCCGACAAATCCAACCTGGATAAAACAGCCGCCGTATCCTGCATCTGTGGAATGGCTTTAGGCGAAACAAAGCTTCCAAAATCCAACGTGTCAAAACCCACCTTGAGCAGCAGGTTGAGGTACGCCGCCTTGACTTCGGTAGGAATAAATCCCCGCAATCCTTGCATGGCGTCGCGCGGACATTCTGTCAATTTTATCGTATTGTTTACCATACCTTCCAATTCATCTGCTACTTTTGCGCTTCGGCAACTACAATGACTATGAAAAAGAATAAAGCATTACTAACTTTCATCGGGTTCTTCCTGGTAATCGTAGGATTTATGTCCATCATCCTGAGCCTGGTGGGACTGCGCTTTATGTTCCTCGCCTGGATGGACGCCGCAGGCCCCCTGCTGTCCTTTGTGCTTAAACTGGTGCTTATAATTGGCGGGTTCACGCTCGTTTATTTTGCGCAGACCAACTTCGAGGGCGAGGAGTAGCTCATTAATACTGGATAATAATCGGGCTACCTTTTCCTATGAAAACATCCCCCGTCACGTCTCCGGTTTTAATACCCGTAAAATTAAGGTTACCGACATTACCTGAAAGCCTTAAAATGCTGATTTTGTCCTGTATTTGCTGACCCAACGGATTCCCCGGGAAAGTGAGTAAAGAGTCGGACTCATAGAATAGCCAGGCGGGTACCTCTGCAAAACATGCGTCGATTCCAAGGATAAGCCGTCTGATTTTTATCACATCCAAAATGGAGACGGCGCCCGATTGGTCCACATCTGCTGCCTGGTGCTGCCAGGGTTCTGCAAATGGAGCTTTGCCCAGAATATGCTGTAAAATAGCCACGATATCCTGGGTCGATACCCCTTCTTTACAAAATGAATCCCAGCCTGCCTGTACCACATACGCAGATCCCACCTTCAGCTCATCAAAGGAAAAGTATCCCAATCCATCAGCCACCGTACTGGCAATTTTTTCTCCACTTAACACGACCGATACGCCGGGAAGCGGCTTTCCTCCCGGGAGTTTTACCAAACCCGATACAGCCGCCGTTTGGTTTTTCTGGCAATACTTCCCGTTCAAATCGTGCAACAAAACAAAGGTTTCTCCAAATGCGTAATTTCCGCTGGCATCCCAGGCATACACGTACAACAACACCGTGGGTTTGTCGTCGCAGGTAAGTACGATGGAACGGCGATCCGGACTCGGTTTTTCCAATCCCGATTCGATGGCTTCCGCCCGGTGCACGGAATAGCGCACATCGAAGGAACAATCCGTAGCCGGACTGGAAATCAGCTCCTCTGCCCACACCGTAACGGCAGCAGGGTCGGTATCGCCGTCCCGATCGGCATCGATTCCGGGTGGTAAAGGTATCAGCTGGATAATGATACTATTGATACACCGAAAGTCCGGCGCCCGTCGGTCGGATACCTGTACGAACACTTTTTTTTCAGAAAAATTCCCACAGCCATCCTCCATGCGAATCGTGAGCCGATGGGATCCAAAAGGTAGGCGCGCAAGCAGCCGATACGAGGGATACCCTCCTTGTACGAGCCCGTTAAATGGCTCATCGGGCAACCCATCGGCAAACTTATCCCAGGTTACGGTCAGTTTCAGCTTTTCCGGAGAGCAGGTTTCCAATGCACGGATAGAAAAGTTCAAATCGCCCGTACAATCCAACCCCGTTCCGGCAACCTGCACCTCTTCGGCGCAAATAATCACGGGCGGCGTCTCATCCCGGATGGTGATTACCTGCTGGTACTCCCAATAGGCATTGGATGACAGCGAAGCATCTTCCTTGCTGCTCAGCCAGTATCCTCCTTTCGGCGTATCATTGAACGGGAGAGCATCCTTATCCAGATACACGTGCCCGTCGGGTGCCGAAACTAGCCATAGGGGGCTATCGCCCGCCACTCCGTTTTTATCGACATCCCTGCCTATAATTACCGGAGGCAGCAGCGGATTGAACATACACCAGTTGATGACTTGATAGGTGCGAAAAACCCGATAACAACCACCAACCGCCGAAGAGGCCGGGGTATCCTGATAACTCACTGAAAAATATTGGCAGCTATTGCCGGATACCCGCACCGAATCCACCGTTTTGAGGGAGTTGCAGGACACGGTCGTGTCGGCAGGAAAACGAAGGGCGAATGATGGGTCCGGCAGGATTTGGATGACCCGTGTGCAGGCATCTCCCCAAGCTTCCGTCAGCATACCGGAATCGCGGACGACCTGCCACGACTGCGTCACCTTGCCCTGCTGACAGCTATTGGTTGCCCACACCGGCTTATTCGCTACGATACGCAAATTGCCGGTTAGCCCAGACAGGGAAACTGCCCGCCCTAGCGCATCCAGGTTGGAAAGCGAAGGGTCGCCACAACGAATGGCCGTATCGGCGGGAGCCATACAGCGGAGGAGTGAATCACCAAAAACGACGGGCGGGCGCTCATTGCCATGCAACCGAAGCCCCACCACACTCAGTAGCAGCGTGCTCACTAGCCAATGCAACGACACCCCGTAGCGAAAACGACAAGGAAAATGAAAGACCCAGCCTAAGCAAGCGGTAGAGTTGGTACGCATGAGGTGCGGTCGCACTTTTTTATAGTTTTCTCCAATAGGTATTGTGTACCCAGCCATGTGCCCTTGAAGAACCAAACCAGAAGCCAGTAACGGTTGGGGTCGCCACCCGTTCATATACACCGAACAATCGGACGGCGGGCACTCCCCCGACAACTTTTCCATCAGCCAACAAAATCCACCCAATTGGCGAAGGAATAAGGTTCCTTGAAATCAGCCGTTCCCGCCAAACGGTGCCAGGAATCAGTTATCAGGGTTATTCTTGGACTCCAACATTCGGACTCGGCTGACATGTTTTTCGCGGATAATATCTTGTACCGGACGGTTCTGAATTTTGCTGTCCAACCAGGAAATAATGTCCAGGTATAGGAAGGGGCGTTGTTCGTAGGGGTCCTCTGAAACCCGGATAAGCTTCTCCCGAAGCGCAATGAACTCCTGAGGCAGTTCTCTGGGATGGATACGCGTTAAACGACGAAGGAAGCGGAATATTTCCTTTAGCACCATTCCCAGGTCGTCATTTTTTGCGAGAAACCGGTACACTGATTTTACCTGGTACTCTACCAACTGGGCGTTGCCGAGCTCAAAATGGGCAATCAAGCTCAGTAAGCGGGCGAACACCTGAATATCTGCCCTATAATCCGGATTCTTTTGGTTGGTAATTTTGTTCAGAAACGTGATGGCACGACTGCTGTCGCCGCTTCCAAAATACAGGCAGGCAATCCGATAGTTAAACAGCATTTCGCGGTGGCTGTCCCAGTTGTAGCGATCCTCCTCCATAATATCCACGAGCGCTGGCACCAAAGCGAGCCCTTGTGAGAAGGTACCCTCCAGGAAATGCTTTTTGATTAGGTGGATGTATTTGTATAGAAAAAAGAGGCTCTCGTTGTTTTTGTTGGACTCCAGCTCGGGAAGCTGTTGGGGCAACTGCAAAAGCTCCTCCAGTACCTGATTGAACTTTTGGGTCTGCAGCAGATTGAACAGCGAGTTGAGCAGATTGTGCATCCCCTTCAGATACAGCGGGGTATAAAGCTCAATCATCCGGGGATTAGGCCGAAACAAATCCACCAGCCGTTGGGCGTAGCGATAGCAGAAGCTAAAATCCTGGGTTATGTGATAAAACCAGAAATGAGCCTGGCAAAAGTGTACCTTGGCCATCCAGTCCAGCTCCAGGTAGGGTGTTTCGGGAAGGCTGCGCTTGAAGAAGGTCTTGGCCAGCTCAAAATCGCGTTGATTGCGCACAAAGCCCATTTTCAAATACAGCCCGTACAACTGGAGCGCCAGGTTTGAAAACTGCGTGACCTGATGGAGGCTTTTCTCCAGGCTTATCGTTTCGGACGACAAGATTTCCGCCTGTCCCGACAAGCTGCGGTTCACAAATTGGCTTTCCAAGTCTTTTTGAAACTCCAGAATCTCGAGGCTCAATGGATGAT
>Ga0172373_10008458_pt1 | contig 13060 bp, 12 predicted proteins | sample Lak10m_2_FD_114546 | JGI IMG/M metagenome (GOLD analysis project Ga0172373, IMG submission 114546) | Freshwater microbial communities from Kabuno Bay, South-Kivu, Congo - kab_092012_10m | ecosystem: Environmental > Aquatic > Freshwater > Lake | place: Democratic Republic of the Congo... | reverse complement strand
TTTTTGTCAGTTTTTGCGTTTTTGAAGGCGCATAGCCGGTGCTACGCAACTGAAAAAAGGTGAAAAATGGCGAAAAATGAGCCGTTTTTGACTCGGTGAGAGAATCCTGAACAAGCTCTAACTTTTTTGCGCACTCGCAACGGTCTGATTCATTCCTCGTCCTCCAAGGGCAATCTGCCACATGGCAAAACTCATAACTACATGGGCGATATCAGTGTAGCCCATCCAAGGTGATGGTATTTTTTTTACCATGAAAACAGACACAGCCAGCAGCAGCAGTCCAATACCATACAGGACGTGTTTGCTGCTGTTGTCTCCTGTTTTATAGCGAAGGAACGCCTCCAGTGGAGCCACCGTGAGGAGCATACCGGCTGCAGCGTGTATCTCTACCGACGGGAACCAGAGCGTACTGCTCACAAACCAGAATGCCAGTCCCGCCTTGGCAATATTCAGCCACGACAGGGTTTTGCCGAGCGCCGTGCTGTACAGATGCCTCGTTCGCTCGATGGCCGACTGTTCCATGGCGGAAACACCCAGCACGCCGAGCAGCCAGCCTGGCAACACTACCGCCTTGGGCAATGTGTAGGTAAACGCATGACCGAGGAAAGCACTCACCACCATGGACAATCCGGTAAAAAGGAAAAAAAGCCGGCACAATGACGCTCCTGACGGCTGAGACGGGGTAACACGCCATCCATACAGACATACAGCGGAAACCAGCAAATCTGTAATGACCATCATCGGCTGACCAATACGCAATCCTAAAAGGATGATATCAGGCTGATAACTGGCGGTGTAAATAATCTCCATGGCGAAAGTTGTTATTCGAGACCGCGAAAGTGAGAATAATTGCGGTAACGAATAACAATTAATTAAGAGCTTATTCAGGATTCTCTCACCGAGTCAAAAACGGCTCATTATTCGCCATTTTTCACCTTTTTTGAGTTACGTAGCACCGGCTATGCGCCTTCAAAAACGCAAAAACTGACAAAAAATCAGCCTGTTTTTGCCAACGGCAGAGAATCCTGAACAAGCTCTAAAAAAAGGGGCATCATCCGTACGACGATGCCCCCTGGTGGAAAAGCCTATTTACTGAAATGTCTTGTTTCTTGCCCCGGACAACACAGGAGCTGAATCTGTGTTTCAATCTGTCCAGAGGTTTTTGATACTGCAAAAGTATTCTACCTTTGCCTATCAATCAAACTGATATTTCTTATGAACAAATAGATTTTGTTTATGAACCTGCAACAAATGGAGTATATCATTGCTGTGGAGCAGCACCGTCACTTCGGAAAGGCCGCTGCGGCGTGTTTCGTTACACAGCCGACGCTCAGCATGATGATACAGAAACTGGAGGATGAACTGGGCATCAAGGTGTTCGACAGGAGCAGGCAGCCGGTGGTGCCCACGCCTGCGGGCGAAATTGTAATTGGTCAGGCACGGGTTATTCTGCAGGAGGTACATATCATGAAAGATCTGCTGCGACAACAGAAGCAGAACCTGACCGGCGAACTGCGGGTCGGTGTGATTCCGACGCTGGCTCCCTATCTGATTCCGCGTTTTGTGAACAATTTTCTGGAAAAATACCCCGAAGTACATCTCTCCATTTCTGAACGTATCACCGATCAGGTTGTCCGCGATCTGAAAAACAATGATCTGGATGTCGGTATTCTGGTTGGAAACCTGAATGATCCGTCTATCAGAGAATCGCCCCTGTTCTATGAGCCGCTGCTGGTCTATTCCTCTCATGGCTTCGACAAGACGTACCTCTTGCCCGAGGATATTGATCCCCGGGAGTTGCTTTTGCTGGAAGAAGGGCACTGTCTGAGATCCCAGATTATGAATTTGTGCGAACTCAGGCATCGCTGGGTGAGTCGCCTGAGCTATGAAACGGGCAGTCTGGAAACGCTGGTGCGGCTCGTGGCCTCCGGCAATGGCGTCACTATTTTACCTGCACTGGCAGCAGAAATACTCGCCGACGAGCAAAAGGAGCGTATCTTTCCTTTCCTCGCACCTGCGCCCGTGCGCGAGGTGAGCCTGGCTATTCACCGCAATTTCCTGAAGCGCGACCTGATAGATGCACTCGGCGAACAGATACGTGCCGGCGTACCCGCTGAATATCATCTGAAGGGCGAAACTGTGCCTGTTTCCCTTCATTCATCATAGCGTTTCTGCAGGATGTTGGTAATTATCGTTCTTTTTTTCGGTCAGAACGCCAATTGAAATACTACCTTCGCTCCCTCAAAGTTAAAACAAAGAGAATTACTGAACATGAATGCCGGATTTCCAACTGAAAAAGGGATCATAAAACACGTAGCTGTCGCCGGAAATATCGGTGCGGGCAAAACAACCCTCACTGAAATGCTTGGCCGCCACTTCGGGTGGGAAGTCCACTATGAAAATACGGAAAATAACCCCTATCTGTCCGATTTCTATATGGATATGAAGCGCTGGTCGTTCAATCTTCAGGTGTTCTTCCTGTCGAGCCGCTACCAGCAGGTTCTCCAGATTCTGAATGGCAATAAAACGGTTATTCAGGACAGAACTATATACGAAGATGCGTTCATCTTTGCTCCCAATCTGGCCGATATGGGACTGATGGAGCGCCGTGATTTTGAAAATTATCTCACGCTTTTCCAGTCTATCGTGTCTCAGGTGCGCGCGCCCGACCTTCTCATTTACCTCAAGGCGAGTATTCCCACGCTCGTTGAGCATATTCAGACCCGGGGCCGCGACTATGAGGGCAGTATCAGTATTGACTACCTGAAACGCCTGAATGACCGCTACGAAAACTGGATCAGCGGATACCGGGAAGGCAGATTGCTGGTGATTAACGTGGATAATCTCGATTTCTTCAATAACAAGGAGCACTCCGGAAAGGTACTCGAAATGGTACAGGCCGAACTGCATGGTCTTTTCTGAATCATGGACATCGAACAATTCCGCGAATATTGTCTCAGCAAGAAGGGTGTAACGGAGGAATTTCCGTTCGATGAGGTCACCCTCGTTCTGAAGGTCATGGGTAAAATGTTCGCCCTGACGGGCCTCGACAGTGAGCGCTTCACGGTCAACCTCAAATGTGATCCCGACTACGCGCTCGAACTCAGGGAGCAATACGAAGAGATTATTCCAGGATGGCACATGAACAAATCACACTGGAATACCGTGGATTTTGAAGGGAATCTCGAACCTTCCCTGCTCCGTCAACTGACAGACCACAGCTATGAACTGGTGGTGAAGGGGCTCAAAAAATCGGTAAAGGCCGAGCTGGACGCACTGTAGCCTATATGTGCACCAGTCTCGTGGCGTAAGCCTCCGGCGCCAGTTTGTCGAGCCCGCCGCTGCCCGAGGGCAAAAACTGCCAGGGTGTTGTCTGCTTCGACCAGTTGAATTCGGTATTTAACTGGTATTTCCGCCTGTACTCAATGGGCGTCGAGTTCCGGTATTTCCTGAACAGCCGGTTAAAGTTTGCCAGATTATTAAAGCCGGAAATATGAGTTCTTGGATAGCGCCCTACGGTAAGCTGCAGGGCGCTATTCTTTTTCTTCTACGCGTTTTTGAAACATTCGTGAAAATAGTTTACATTTTATTCATTATTACTTAATTTGTGTAAGTAGTCTCAAAATATTTTAAGGTAATAGTTTTGCTATCATTTCAAAAATTATTACTAACATGGCTAAAAATCTTACCAAATTAATTGTTTTGTCAGCGCTTTTCATGGGTGCTGCCCACGTCCTGCCGGGACAAAGTCTGATATTCAGACAGTTTATCATGTTCACGGATACGATTGAGGACGACGGAGTTATGTTTCCGGCTTCCTCGGATGATGCGGAGCAAGAGAATGATGAAATGGATTCCTTGTTTGATGACGATCTGGATGCTGGTTGGGAAGGTGCACCTGATGATCAGAACGTGCTGCACACCGGACTGCGTTTCCGTCATATCGGTATCCCCAAGGGTGCAATTATTGATTCGGCTTTCATCCGCGTATTTTCACACGAGGACAAGTCTGCATCAGACGTTGCGCGTATTACCATTTTTGGTGAAAAGTCATCGAACTCACTGACATTTACGGAGGACGCGCTTATCACGAACCGCCCGCGTACTTCAGCCTCTGTTCTATGGGAAGTAAAAGAGGAATGGGAGCTTTGGAAGCCTTATCACACTGCTGACATAAAATCAATTGTTCAGGAAATTATTGATCAGGATGGTTGGGAAGCAGGAAATGCACTCGGTATCTTTCTGATCGGTGAAAACCAGGGATTGAGTGATGATGAAAATGCACGCGAGTTTGAATCATTTGAAAACATCGCCGATCCGGAAGATGGAGGCGATGGCCAAAACCACCCTGAGCGTGTTCCCGAGTTAATCGTTTACTTCAGGGTATCTAATGCACGATTGGAAGTGCCAATCGCATTTACCGGGACTTTCGAAGACGATGGTGTCGTTTTTGAAGGAAGTTCGGATGATGCGGAGCAGGAGAATGATGAAATGGATTCTTTGTTTGATGACGACCTGGATGCAGGCTGGGAAGGTGACCCTGCCGACCAGAACGCACTGTCTACAGGTTTGCGTTTCAGAAATGTATTATTGCCCAAGGGAGCAGTCATAGATTCAGCATATATTCAGGTATGGTCGCATGAATCCAAATCTGAAGAAGATGTTGCCCGCATTACCATTGCAGGCGAAGCCAGTGATTTGTCTTCTACATTTACTGAAGATGCCTTGATTTCTGACCGGCCAAGGACTTCCTCAAGTTTACTTTGGGAAGTCAAGGAGAAATGGGAACTTTGGGGTAAATATCAAACACCTGATCTCAAGTCTATTGTTTCAGAAATTGCCTCTCGCCCGGGTTGGGTGAGCGGAAACCCCATGACTTTCCTCCTGTTGGGAGAAAATCAGGGTCTTTCGGATGTCGAAAATGCACGGGAATTTGAGTCTTATGAAAATATCGCCGATCCTGAAGATGGCGGTGACGGTCAAAATCATCCTGAGAGAAGGCCTCGTCTGGTAATTTATTATTCTTCTGGTACTGTGTCTGCCAACACACCGGATTCCTCTTCTGATTTCTGTCGCGTTTTCCCGAATCCTAACCGATCCGGTCAATTGTTCGTAGAAATTACAGAAGCTGATCCTGCTCGTGTATGGGTTTTGGATGCCACTGGAAGAATGATAGTAGCTCCGGTTAAAACTGAAGGTGGCTGGATTAATCTTCAGACAACAGGCTGGGGCAAAGGTATTTACTTCCTGATATGTCAGAATAACAAAGCCACTGTTTGCAAGAAAGTCATCATTGAGTAACAAACATGATTGATCATTCCCGGGATAGAGGCCGTCTTGCCACTATCCCGGGTTTTCCATTTTCCATGCGTATTTTTTTGTTTTTATTTGCGGGACTATTTCCCTTGTGCGTGACAGCCCAACAAGTTTTTTCGGGAAGATGCATCGACTTCAATTCCGGTGAGGGAATTCCCGGAGTTCAAATCCGGGTGAAGGACTCCAACATTGGAGCAATGTCTGACCTGAATGGAAATTTCAGTATTGCGGGCGTTATCGAGGACGAAATTTCCCTCATTATCACACAAGCCGGGTACAGGTTGGTTACACGTACCGTACGTAGTTCGGATTTTGTGGTTTTCCGACTTGAAGGGGTAGAAATAGGATTGGAAGGTGTAGAAATTATTGGAAAGGCTGAGGGGCAAATCAGAGCATTTCTGGATCAAAAGAATGCAGAAAGTTTCAAACACGTGATATCTGCTGCACAAATTGCTACGTTCCCCGATGTAAATGCAGCAGAGGTCATTCAGCGAATCCCCGGAATTTCGCTTCAACGCGACAAGGGAGAAGGCAGATTCGTACAGATTCGGGGCACGCCGCCCGAACTCACCAACTTTAATATCAATGGAGAACAGGTGCCTTCCCCGGAAGGCGGGGTTCGGTTTGTTGGCCTTGATATTATACCTGCCGACCAAATCGAGACTATTGAGGTATCCAAGGTGATGACGCCTGATATGGATGCAGATGGTATTGGCGGCTCTGTTAATGTAAAAACCAAGGATGCAAATAATGAAAAACCCAATTTGCGCTTCACAATGTCCGGTGGATACGCGCAACTCCGGGAGACTCCCAATTACAACATTCTGTATGCATTTTCCCAAAAGCACAGGAAGATTGGATTCACGATAACCGGCAGTTTTCTGGCAAACAACCAGGGCGCGGATAATATTGAAATTGATTATGCCAAGGGGCCGTTCTTCGGATCACAAGGGTCTGGCATTGACAATTATTTTGTTCAATACCGGGAAGTTCAGCTTCGGCACTATGATATTTTACGTAAAAAGCTAAGCGTGTCCCCCAGTTTGAGTTTTTACCTCAACCCGCGTTCAACTTTTTACATTCGGGCTATGTACAATCAATTTTCCGACAGGGAAACGCGTTATCGAAAAATTTATGAACTGGACGATGCCCTTTCTTTTCAGTACTACCTTTATGGCGGAATTGTTCACGATGTAAAGGAAAGATTGAAAAGCCAGTTCTTGTCAACCGTCTCTATCGGAGGGGATCACAACATCGAGAAGGTGAAAATTGACTGGCAGTGTATGCTGGCAGAAGCAAAAGAGCAGGAGCCGGATCGTCTGGAAGCCTCTTTTGAAAGCCCCGGTCAGGCTATTGCAATTAAATTCGAACTGGACGACCCTGAAGCACCACGTGCCACTTTCCCCAACCCTGCCAACGCCGCCAATGCTACCAATTATTCCGGGTTCGAACTCAACAACTTGCTTCTGGAATACAGACACACACGTGAGTTGGTTCTAACGCCGCGCTTTAACCTTACCTTTCCCTATAAAACCGGATTTGGTGGCAAAGGCTATCTGAAAATGGGAGGAAAACTACGCGCCCGCGACAAACGTCGCGATGTAACTTCCCATGAATATGCCGCCTATTTTGAAAAGCCTTTAGGATATCCGGGTGAGGGACCAGAATTAACCCTGACTGGCGTTCAGGCCGATTTTAGCAATTCCAATTTGTTAAACAAGGGAATTCGGCTGGACACCATGCCATCTTCTCGTAAACTGCGCGATTTTTTTGAATTTTATCCCCAACATTTCGTGTACGACAGAACAGCCACCAAAGTACAATCATTTGGAGAAGATTATCGAGCAAGCGAGCGTATTTGGGCAGCTTACACCATGGCAAGGCTTGATTTGGGTAAATTTACCTTTTTGGCTGGTACGCGATTCGAACATACAGCTGTAAACTATCAGGGTGTCAATGTAGTCCTGGAAAAAAATAAGTTCAAGCGGATTGATACCCTCACAGATGCCCGTACTCATGCTTTTCTGCTTCCTCATCTTCAAATCAGATATAGCCTGAATCCTCAGGCAAATCTGCGCCTCGCCTATACCGAATCCTATTCGCGACCCAATTTTGACGATGTCTTGCCCTATCGCGAACAAGACCGGGATGAGGTCAAATTTGGTAATCCCGATCTAGTTTACCCCGGAGCCCGAAATATGGATTTCCTTTTTGAACAGTATTTCAGCAAAGGCATGCTGTCTGCAGGTCTGTTTTATAAACAATTGGACAATTTCGTCTTTTTTTATAAACGATTTGCCCACGAAGGAAGTCCGGCAGACTATGGACTGGTGGAAATAACAAAGGCTATTAACGGTAAACGGGCTACCCTGAGTGGCGTTGAATTACAGTATCAGGCAAAGTTTGATTTTCTGCCAGGTATATTTCGCGATTTTGGTGTTTATACCAATTATGCCTACACCCATACGTACGCAACAATAACAAAGCGACTGTCGGCCAATTACACTAATGCTGTTGTTATTTTCGGACAGGACGATTTGAGTTTGTTCACTGATGTGAATGAAACAGAACGGATAAAACTTCCCGGCCAGGCTACCCACACGGCTAATTTTTCCATATTTTATGACAACCCCCGTTTCATGATCAGGGCAGCTGCGAATTATCAGGATGAATTCCTTTTTCGACTGGGTGCTGACAAGGATCTGGATGAATTTTATGGTGAGGCACTGCGGTTAGATATTTCAGCCAATGTAGATCTTACGCGTCAGTTGAAGTTCTTTATTGACGCAATTAATGTCACAAACACCCCCCTTCGGTACTACCTCGGTGAGGCACGCTATCTTCGTCAGGTAGAGTATTACTCCTGGTGGTGCCGGGTTGGTCTAAAATGGAATATCCAATGAAAAAAAGTGTTTTTTTGGGCCTTCTTGTCCTTTCAGTACTATTATTCCAGTACTGTTCATCTGACGATACTCCTGCTCTTTTTTGCCACCTGCCAGCAGGGTTTTCAGAGGATTCTCTTGATTTTGAGGAAGGAAAAAACAGGCAGCAAAAAATTGTTTTTCGTATTACTCCGGATGTTGAAACAGCGCTGGTTCGAACCAGTGGTGAAGCTGATGATGCAGCCGATGATATGGCGTTATGGATAAACCCGCTCGATGCAGGCCAAAGTGTATTACTTGGAACGAATAAAAAAGGTGGAATTGGTTTTTATCAGCTCGACGGAAATGAAATTGGTTTCATTCCCAGTGGAAGGATTAATAATATTGACGTGACCCACCGTTTGAAGCTGGGTGATCGGCTACTGGATATGGTAGGGTGTACTAACCGTTCCACACAAAGCGTCGATCTGTACGCAGTTTCAGACAGTACCCGGTTTTCACTGGAATTACTGGGAAGCTGGAAAGTTGACACTCAACAGATCAGGGATGTTTATGGTTTTTGCTTCGCTATTACAGGATCATCTTCATTTTTTGTTTGTGGTAAAAATGGTTTTCTGGCATCGGTTTCGTTTTATATGAATGCCGGCGGTACCCTGGAGTTTCAGTTGAAAGATTCCTGGCAGTTTGGATCCCAAACGGAGGGGCTGGTTGTCGACCCGATTGCAAACGTACTTTATGTGTCGGAGGAAGATGTGGGTATTTGGCGGATTCCACTGTCAGATTCGTCAAACATGTCGCCTCAGCGGGTGGAAATGAGCGGTCCTGAAAATCCGAATATTGTTGCTGACCTGGAAGGATTGGCATGTTACAACAGTTCAACGGAGCATTTTTTGCTCGCAAGTGTACAAGGAAATTTCTCCTATGCCGTTTTTGAAGGTCTGCCTCCCAACACGTATATTGGTAATTTCAGGATAGACGATGGAAACAAAATAGACGGTATTGAGGAGACTGACGGAATAGATGCAGTAAGTGTTCCTCTGGGTTATCATTATCCCGAGGGGCTATTTTTTGCCCAGGATGGATTCAACTTTGATAACTGTGAATACCGAAAACAGAATTTCAAGATGGTTGATTTTCGGAAAATCAAGCAAGTAATTGAAGAGATGGGCAAACGGAATATCATCAATTGATAAATCGGTACAGGCACCTGTTGACACAATTTATCGCCTTATCTTGCGGCGTTCTTTCGGACAAAGAATTTAAACCAAACCGTTCCCTTTCCGAAATCAAGCCGTATGACTAACCGACTATTACTTCTGCTCTTCCTTATTTTTTCTCAAGCGCTCAGTGCACAATCACTCACCGATCGCCTGCGCACGCACCTGGATTATCTGGCCGCTGATTCACTCGACGGCCGCGGACTGGGTACTGCAGGCAAACAAAAAGCTGCGCTGTATATTGCGGATGCGTTTAAAAGTGCCGGTCTGGCTACTTTCGACGACGACTATTTTCAGGAGTTTTTCATCCGGATCAGCATGGCCAATATGACCGGCACCAACGTAATCGGCGTACTGGAAGGTTCCGATCCGGAACTGAAGAAAGAGTATATTGTTGTGGGTGCGCACTACGATCACGTCGGATATGAGATGAAAGACGGAAAGCGCATTGTCTATAACGGCGCTGATGACAACGCCTCCGGTACTGCCGGACTGATAGAACTGGTAAGCATTCTATCCGGCCGCCGGACAGAACTGAAGCGCAGCGTCATTTTTATTGCCTTTGATGGCGAGGAGAGTGGCTTGCTCGGATCAAAAGCATTTGCCTCGTCCAACGGCCGCTTCACCCCAGCCGAAATTGAGTTCATGTTCAGCATGGATATGATCGGGATGTACAAATCGTACAAGGGACTCGACCTCAAAGGAATCGGTACGCTCGAGAACGGACCTGAAATGGCGCGTGAAGTGGCAAAAGCCCGTGATATCAGTCTTAAAAACATATCATCCCAGGTTGAATCCCGCACTGATACCTGGTCGTTTGCAGAAAGGGGAATCCCGACAGCGCACGCTTTTACCGGTCTGAAATCGCCTTACCACAAACCGGAGGATGACGCGCCGAAGCTTGAATACGACGAAATGGGCCGCGTTGTGGAGTTCATGGCCGACCTGACCACTAAACTTGCTTCCGAGAAGGACCTGAGGGCCGCATCATCTTACAAAGGGACCCGGAAAGGCGGTGTTCGCGTACAGGCGGGTGCGCTCGCAGGCGCGGGAAGTTCATTTTTCAGAAATGATGTTGCCTACTTCAACGCCAAGAAAAAGGCAGAGGCCAATATTGGACTGTTCGGCCAGCTCCATCTTGGAAAGCGCATCTCCCTGCAGGCGGAGGCGCTCTATGATTTCAATGGCAGCGATGCCGTTACAGGAACCGTGCGCCGCCACGCCTTTACCGCTCCGGTTACGCTGCAGCTGAACTTGCTCAATCAGAGCAACGGTCAGGTGCGTATGTACCCGTTTGCGGGGGCCTACTACCGCCAGCACCTGAAAATTACTACCGAAAATGAAATTGCTGACGGTGCAGCATTTGCCGACAGTGAAACCGGTATCACGTTCGGTCTGGGTATGGATGTCATGAAATTTCACGTGGCCCTTGCCTTCAGACGCGACATGACGGGTGTTTATTCCAATGAACCCAATACATTCGGAAGCGGCACCGTGCTGAACATTGGTTACAAATTCGGTGGCGGATTATGAGCGAATTGTTGAAAAATATCCACCATACAGCGATCATCTGCTCGGATTACGATCAGTCTAAAAGATTCTACACCGAAGTGCTCGGACTGGATATCATTCGTGAAACGTGGCGGGCCGAGCGCAGGTCATGGAAACTCGATCTGGCACTGAATGGTCATTACATCATTGAGCTGTTTTCTTTCCCGGATCCTCCTGCGCGGCCCTCGCGCCCGGAGGCGTGCGGGCTCAGGCATCTCGCCTTTTCCGTGGACAATCTGGATCTGGTGATTACCCACCTGCAGGGACACGGAGTGGAGTCAGAGCCCGTCAGAACCGATGAAATGACTGGCAAACGCTTCACTTTCATCGCCGATCCCGACGGACTGCCCATAGAATTTTACGAATCATGAAGAGGGAATTTATCTCCGGCAGCGTAATAACAGATATGCACGACTGGTCAGTCAGTCCTGCTGAATATGAGGACTGTACCTTCAGGAATCTTGATTTATCAGGAGCCAGTTTGTCGGATTACGTATTTACCGAATGCACATTTACAGATTGCAACCTGAGTAACGTCAGCGTCAGGAATGCGGCCTTCAGGAATGTAAAATTCGTAACCTGCAAGATGCTAGGTATCCCTTTTGAGGACAGCCATTCGTTCCTGCTGGAAATGAGTTTTGACAATTGCAACCTCGGTATGGCCAGTTTTCGGGCGTTAAAACTGCCGGGAACGGTCTTTAACTGTTGTATGCTGCATGATGCCGATTTTTCGGAGACCAACCTCGGGCGGGCTGTTTTTCGGGATTGCGACCTGCTCAATGCTGTCTTTGAGTACACAGACCTGGAAAACGCCGACCTGGTTTCTGCCAGAAACTACCGGATACATCCGGAGCGAAACAAACTCAAAGGAGCGCGTTTTTCGTATCCGGAAGTGGAAGGTTTACTCGCCGGATATGGAGTGGTGCTGGTGTAATTCGTACCAGGTGGTCGGTACACCGTCATAGTCAAAAATTTCTGTTCAGGTTACTCGCTGCCATACTACGAACTTAATCTGGCGACGGTCTCTTTGACAGCATTCGCGTTGGTTGTGGGGGTATAATTGAAACGATTATTGAATTTTGAACTGTCAAAGAAATAGTCTCTGTCATATTGGTAATTCATTTCGGGCAACTCTTTCATAATCGGGATGAACAGCCCCAGAGCTTTCATGAGCCAGTTGGGGAGTACCTGATATTCATTGCCAGTACCCATTTCAGTGGCAAACAGATTTACCCATCCCGCACCTGTTATCCTTTCAGTGTCCGTTGGCAGATTCCATATCTGATTGTAAGCATCAGGCGTATTCCCGAGTATTGCAGTGCCTGCAGCAAGGTCCGGAGTGTAACTCATGCTGTGAACCTTGTTGGCATCACAAATCCACTGTGCTTTTTTCCCTTTCGCCAGATTATCATAGATCAGGTTCATCACCAGGCATCAATAACATTGGAGATAAAAGGTGGCCATTCTTTTTTCCATACCTTAATATTGTAGGCGAAGCCAACAGTCACATAAACAATTTCGCTGTTTTCAACTGCCCTGAATACCTGTTCACGGTCGGTCAGATCAGCCCGAAAAATCTCATCTTCATCATTCACTTTCCGGGGGTTTCTGCTTACCAGTCTGATATCACCAGTGTATGTTTTCAGTACTTTGGCAAGTTCTATGCCGATGGCTCCTCCCGATCCGAGTATCGTCTGCTTCATCTTGAAATTATTTTGTTACAACGTGAAATCGCATGTAATACTGCATTTTGAAAATGACATACTGCAAATATACAATTATAATGATAGATTACGAATTTATGAACAGGGTAATATTCCCGGTTGCCCGCTGTAACTGTTCCCCGGGTAACTGGTAGCTCATCCGATGGATATACAGTTCTTTCTGGAATGCTATCTGCGGTTCGACATTCTGCGGTTTTCTCTGCACACTTCTGCGGTTCGATATTCTGCAGTTTTCTCTGCACACTTCTGCGGTTCGATATTCTGCGGTTTTCTCTGCACACTTCTGCGGTTCGACATTCTGCGGTTTTCTCTGCACACTTCTGCGGTTCGACATTCTGCGGTTTTCTCTGCACACTTCTGCGGTTCGACA
>Ga0172373_10008457_pt1 | contig 13062 bp, 10 predicted proteins | sample Lak10m_2_FD_114546 | JGI IMG/M metagenome (GOLD analysis project Ga0172373, IMG submission 114546) | Freshwater microbial communities from Kabuno Bay, South-Kivu, Congo - kab_092012_10m | ecosystem: Environmental > Aquatic > Freshwater > Lake | place: Democratic Republic of the Congo... | reverse complement strand
TGTGGATAACTCGCCCCCCGGCCTTGTAGGGGCCGGGCGAGTTACCCACAACCTCGCCCGGTGGATAACCCTTCGCCATCGCGACTTCACCACCTTCACAGACCGGAGGGTAGTCCAGTGAGCACGCTGCTGGTCATGGCCGGCGGCACCGGCGGCCACATCATGCCCGGCATGGCCGTGGCCGAACACCTGCGCGCCCAGGGCTGGAAGATCGCCTGGATGGGTAATGCCGAAGGCATGGAGGCGCGGCTGACCGCCGGCCGCGGTTACGAGATGGCCTGGGTGCGCTTCTCTGCGCTGCGCGGCAAGGGCCTGCTGCGCAAGCTGCTGCTGCCGGCAAACCTGCTGCGCGGCTTTGCCCAGGCCTGGACCCAGCTGGGGCGTGTGCGGCCCGACGTGGTGCTCGGCATGGGTGGCTATGTCAGCTTCCCCGGCGGCATGATGGCCGTGCTGCGCGGGATTCCGCTGGTCCTGCACGAGCAGAACTCGGTGGCCGGCCTTGCCAATCGCGTGCTGGCCGGCGTCGCCGACAGGGTGATGACGGGCTTTCCCGGCGTGCTCCGCAAGGGAGAATGGGTGGGCAACCCGGTGCGACCGGAAATCGCCGTGCTGCCAGCGCCGACTCTTCGTTATGAACAGCGTCAGGGGCCCTTGCGCATACTGGTGGTCGGCGGCAGCCTCGGCGCCCAGGCGCTCAACGAAGCCATGCCCGCGGCCCTGGCCCTGATCGACGAGCAGCAGCGCCCCATCGTCGTGCACCAGGCCGGCGAGAAGCACCTGCCGGTGCTGCAGGGCCTCTACCAGGCCGCCGGCGTGCATGCCGAATGCGTCGCCTTCATCGAGGACATGGCCGGCGCTTATGCCTGGGCCGATCTGGTGATCTGCCGCGCCGGCGCCCTGACCGTGGCCGAGCTGGCGGCGGCCGGCGTTGCCAGCCTGCTGGTGCCCTTCCCCCATGCGGTGGATGACCACCAGACAGCGAACGCGCGCTTCCTCAGCGGCGCCGGCGCCGCCATCCTGCTGCCGCAGGAGCGCCTGTCGCCGCAGCAACTGGCGGAAATCCGCAATCTTTCGCGCCCGCAGCTGGCGCAGATGGCCGAGAAGGCGCGCGAGCTGGCGCGCCCCGCGGCCACCGCCGACGTGGCCGCGGCCTGCGCCGCACTGGCGCGCAAAGGAGCAGCGAAATGAAACACAAGGTCAAGCGCATCCATTTCGTCGGTATCGGTGGTTCGGGCATGTCCGGCATTGCCGAGGTGCTCGCCAACCAGGGCTATGAAGTCAGCGGCTCCGACCTTGGCGCCAGCGCCACCACGCGCCGCCTCGCCGAGCGTGGCATCCGCGTCGCCATCGGCCACAGCGCGGCGAACGTCGCGCAGGCCGATGCGGTGGTTGTCTCCACCGCCGTGCGCGAGGACAACCCGGAGGTGATGACGGCACGCGAGCGGCACCTGCCGGTGGTGCCGCGGGCGCAAATGCTGGCCGAGCTGATGCGCATCAAACAGGGCATCGCCATCGCCGGCACCCACGGCAAGACCACCACCACCAGCCTGGTGGCCAGCTGCCTGGCCGAGGGCGGTCTCGATCCGACCTTCGTCATTGGCGGCAGGCTCAACTCGGCGGGCGCCAACGCCAAGCTTGGCGGTGGCGAGTTTCTTGTCGCCGAGGCCGACGAATCGGATGCCTCCTTCCTCTTTCTCTCGCCGGTGGTGTCGGTGGTCACCAACATCGACGCCGACCACATGGAAACCTACGGCCATGATTTCGGCCGCCTCAAACAGGCGTTTGTCGACTTCCTGCATCGCCTGCCTTTCTACGGCGTGGCCGTGCTCTGCGGCGACGATCCGAATGTGCGCGAGATCATCCCGCGCGTCAGCAAGCAGATCGTGACCTACGGCATCGATGCCGAGGCGGCCTTCCGCGCCGTGGATATCACGGCCGACGGCGGCACCATGCGCTTCACCTGCGTGCGTACCAACGGCAGCGTAACGCGCTTGCCGATCGTGCTCAACCTGCCTGGCCGGCACAACGTGCAGAACGCGCTGGCGGCGATTGCCGTGGCCACGGAAGTCGGCGTTGGCGACACGGCGATCATCAAGGCCTTGGCGGAATTCCGCGGCGTCGGCCGGCGCTTCCAGCGCTACGGCGACGTTGCCTGCCCCGAAGGCGGCCGCTTCACCCTGGTCGACGACTACGGCCACCATCCGGTTGAAATGGCGGCGACGATTGCCGCCGCGCGCGGCGCCTTTCCCGGGCGACGCCTGGTGCTGGCCTTCCAGCCGCATCGCTATACCCGCACGCGCGACTGTTTCGAGGATTTCGTCAGGGTGCTCGCCGGCGTCGACGCGCTGTTGCTGGGCGAGGTGTATGCGGCCGGCGAGGCGCCGATCGTCGCCGCCGACGGCCGCAGCCTGGTCCGCGCGCTGCGCGTGGCCGGCAAGGTCGAGCCGGTATTTGTCGAGGACATCAGCGAAATGCCGGCGGCGATCCTCGTTGCCGCACGCGACGGTGACGTGGTGATCACCATGGGCGCCGGCTCCATCGGCGGGGTGCCGGGAAAGCTGGCCGATGGCTGAGTTGCGCGGCCAGATCAAGGCCAACGAGCTGATGGCGGGGCACGTCTCCTGGCGCGCCGGCGGGCCGGTGGCGCGTGCCTATTTCCCCGCCGACCTCGACGACCTGGCCGAGTTCCTGTCGCGCCTGCGCCATGACGAGCCGCTGCTGCTGGTCGGCCTGGGCAGCAACCTGCTGGTGCGCGACGGCGGCTTTGACGGTACGGCGATTTTCACCCATGGCGCGCTCTCCACGCTGCGCCGGGAGGACGATGGCCGCTTCTATGCCGAAGCCGGCGTGGCCTCGCCCAAGCTGGCGCGCTTCGTGGCCAATGCCGGTTGCGTCGAAGCCGAGTTCCTCGCCGGCATCCCCGGCACGGTAGGCGGCGCGCTGACGATGAATGCCGGCTGCCATGGCGGCGAGACCTGGCGCTATGTGGACCAGGTGCTGATGCTGAATCGGCAGGGCGAACGTGTTCTGCGCAGCGCCGCAGATTTCGCCGTCGCCTACCGTCACGTTGGCCTCAAGGCCGTTACCGACGAGATTTTCGCCGCCGCCTGGTTTCGCTTCCCGGCCGGCGACGGCGCGGTGGCACGCGAACGCATGCGCCAGTTGCTGGAGAAGCGCGTCGCGACGCAGCCGCTGGCCTTGCCCAACGCCGGCTCGGTGTTCCGCAATCCGCCCGGTGACCATGCCGCGCGGCTGATCGAGGCGGCGGGCCTGAAGGGCACACGAATCGGCGGCGCGCAGGTTTCCGAAAAGCATTCGAATTTCATCGTTAATCCCGAGGGCGATGCCAGTGCGAGTGCGATAGAAATGCTAATCGGCCGGGTTCAGGCGGAAGTCAGGGAAAAGTTCGGCGTTTCGCTGGTGCGCGAAGTGCGCATCGTCGGCGTGGCGAAGCAGGGCGGGGAAGGGTTGTGATGGAATTCGGCAAGGTGGCGGTGATGATGGGTGGCAAGTCCGCCGAGCGCGAGGTTTCGCTGAAAAGCGGTGCCGCCGTGCTGGCGGCCCTGCGCGCGGGCGGCGTCGACGCACATGCCTTCGACCCGGCCGAGCGGCCGCTGCATGCGCTGGAAAGCGAAGGCTTTCGCCGCGCCTTCATTGCCCTGCACGGCCGTGGCGGCGAAGATGGCGCGCTGCAGGGCGCACTTGACCTGATGGGCCTGCCCTACACCGGCAGCGGCGTGCTGGCCTCGGCACTGGCCATGGACAAGTGGCGTTCCAAGCTGGTCTGGCAGGCATCGGGCCTGCCGGTCCCGGACTCGGTGGTGCTCGACGCCGCCAGCGACTTTGCCGCCGTCGAGGCAAGCCTGGGCCTGCCGCTCTTCGTCAAGCCGGCCAACGAAGGCTCCAGCATCGGCATCAGCAAGGTCAAGGCGGCCGGCGGATTGCGCGCCGCCTTCGAGCTGGCCGCGCGCTACGACAGCTGCGTGCTTGCCGAGCGCTTCCTCGGCGGCGGCGAATATACCGTGGGGATTGTCGGCGACCGGGCCCTACCGGCGATCCATATCGTGCCGGCCACCGAGTTCTACGACTACGAGGCCAAGTACGAGCGCGACGACACCGAGTACCGCATTCCCTGCGGTCTGGGTGAAGACCGCGAGGATGCGATGCGCGACCTGGCCCTGCGCGCCTATCGCGTGCTGGGTGGGCGTGGCTGGGGTCGCATCGACCTGCTGCTCGATGGCGCGGGGGCCATGTATTGCCTCGAAGCCAACATGTCGCCCGGCATGACCGACCATTCGCTGGTGCCGATGGCGGCGCGCGCGGCGGGGATCTCCTTCCAGCAGCTGGTGCTGGAACTGCTGGCCGGAGCCGCCCATGGCTAGGCGCGCCGGCAACCAGCGGGCGTCCGAGCCCGGCACCGGCGACGGGCTGTGGGATCGGCCGGTGCTGATGGACCTGCTGGCCGACCTCCTGTTCCTGGTCGGCGGCGTACTGCTGGCCTGGTCGGCGATGGTCGGCTTGCAGAGCCTGCCGATTTTCCCGCTGCAGCAGCTGGTGGTCACCACACCGCTCGATCGCGTTTCGCGCGCCCAGGTCGAACATACGGCGCGGACCGCACTCGGCGGCAACTTCTTCACTGTCGACCTGGCGGCAGCCCGCGCGGCGTTCGAGCGCATGCCCTGGGTGCGCAGTGTTTCCGTGCGCCGCCTTTGGCCGGACGGCGTCGAACTGCGGATCGAGGAACACCGGGCGATCGCGCGCTGGACACCGCAGGAGGGAGAGTCGCGCCTGCTCAACAGCCATGGCGAGGTCTTTTTCGCCAGTACCGAAGCCATGTTGCCGAAACTGGCCGGGCCCGACGGCTCCGCCAGGCGCGTGCTGGAGCGCTACCGCGCCTTTGCCGATGCCCTGGCGCCGACCGGGCACGCGCCGGTGCTGGTGCACCTCTCCGAGCGCGATGCCTGGCAGGTCGCGCTCGACGATGGCGTAATGCTGGAACTGGGCCGCGACCAGCCCCGGCATCCGCTGGCCGAGCGCCTGGATCGCTATACCGGCAGCATTGCGGCGGCGCGCGCCGCCGTCAAGGGAAGGATGCCGGAAATTGGCGCGGTGGACCTGCGATACCCGAACGGATTCGCGTTGAGAGCGAACAAGACCTGATGAGCAAGGAAGCAAAACGCGATCTGATCGTCGGCCTCGACATCGGCACCTCCAAGATCGTCGCCATCGTCGGCGAACTGGATGCCGAAGGGCGGCTGGGCGTGCTGGGCATCGGTACGCAGGAGTCGACCGGGCTCAAGCGCGGCGTGGTGATCAACATCGAAGCCACGGTGAACTCGATTTCGCGCGCCATCGCCGAGGTCGAGATGATGGCCGGCTGCAAGGTGCGCGAGGTCTACACCGGCATCGCCGGCAGCCACATCAAGAGCAAGGATTCCACCGGCATGGCGGTGGTGCGCGAGAAGGAGGTTACCCAGGCCGACGTCGAGCACGCGATAGAGGCTGCCAACGCCACGTCGATTTCGGCGGACGACCAGATCCTGCACTCGCTGGTGCAGGAGTTCATTGTCGACGGCCAGGACGGCGTCAAGGAGCCGATCGGCATGGATGCCAAGCGCCTCGACGTCAAGGTGCACCTGGTGACCGGCGCCGTGACGGCAGTGCAGAACATCGTCAAGTGCGTGCGGCGCTGCGGCCTCGACGTCGTCGACCTGGTGCTGCAGCCGCTGGCTTCCGGCTACGCGGTGCTAACCGAGGACGAGAAGGACGTCGGCGTCTGCCTGGTCGATATCGGTGGCGGCACCACCGACGTCGCCGTTTTCGTGCAGGGCGCGATCAGGCATACCGCGGTGATTCCGATCGCCGGCGACCAGCTGACCAACGACATTGCCATCGCCCTGCGCACGTCGACGCAGGATGCCGAGGACATCAAGATCCGCTATGGCGTGGCGCTGCAGCAGCTGGCGGATCCGGAAGAAATGATTGAAGTGCCGGGTGTCGGCGACCGACCCTCGACCCAGCTGTCGCGCCAGACCCTGGCCGGCTTCATCCAGCCGCGGGTCGAGGAGATATTCCAGAAGGTGCAGGAGGAGCTGCAGCGCAGCGGCAAGGAGCGCCTGCTGCGCGCGGGAGTCGTGTTGACCGGCGGTGCGGCGCAGATGCCGGGCATGGCCGAGTTGGGCGAGGAGATTTTTCACAATACCGTGAAGCTGGCGATGCCGAACTACGACGGCAACCTGCGCGATTTCGTGCGCAATCCGCGCCACTCCACGGCCATGGGTTTGTTGTTGGAAGGGGTGGCACAGCGGCAGCGGGGCATGAAGGCGCAGAGCCCGAGCAGTTTCGGGCAGGTACTGGCGCGCATGAAGGCGTGGTTTACGCGGAACTTTTGAGGCACTGGTTTTTTAAGGAGGCAAACATGTTTGAACTTGAGGAAGTGGGTACGGCGGAGGCCAACACGACCGTGATCAAGGTCGTTGGCGTCGGCGGCGCGGGCGGCAACGCCGTGGATCACATGATCCGCGAGGGTGTCGGCGGCGTCGAATTCATTTGCTGCAACACCGATGCGCAGGCGCTGAAAAAGAGCAATGCGCACGTCAAGCTGCAGCTTGGTCCGGGCCTGGGTGCCGGCGGCAAGCCGGAAAAAGCGCGCGAGCTGGCGCAGATGGAGCGCGAGCGCATCGCCGAGGCGTTGCAGGGCGCACACATGGTCTTCATCACCGCCGGCATGGGCGGCGGCACCGGTACCGGTGCCGGCCCCATCGTCGCCGAGGTGGCCCGCGAACTGGGCATTCTTACGGTGGCGGTAGTCACCAAGCCCTTCGAGTACGAAGGCAAGCGCAAGCGCCTGGCCGAAGACGGGGTGGCCGAGCTGGCGCGCCATGTCGATTCGCTGATCGTCATCCTCAACGAAAAACTCGAAGAAGTCCTCGGCGAGGAAATCAGCATGCTGGAAGCCTTCAAGGCGGCGGACAACGTGCTGCGCAATGCCGTTGGCGGCATCGCCGAGATCATCAACGTGCCCGGCCTGGTCAACGTCGATTTCGAGGACGTGCGCACGGTGATGGGCGAGATGGGCAAGGCGATGATGGGTTCCGCCGTCGCCGCCGGGGTCGATCGCGCCCGCGTCGCCGCCGAGGAAGCCGTTGCCAGCCCGCTGCTGGAAGGTGTCGAACTGTCCGGCGCGCGCGGCGTGCTGGTCAACATCACTGCCAGCACCACGCTCGGCCTCAGGGAATACAAGGAGGTCATGAAGACCATCCGCCAGTACACGGCCCCCGAAGCCACCGTGATCTGCGGCGCGGTGTTCGACGAGGGCATGGACGACCAGTTGCGGGTGACGGTTGTCGCCACCGGTCTTGGCGTCGCGGCTGCCCGCGAGTCCGCCAAGCCGGCGATGCGCGTGATCGAAACCGTCGGCCTGCGTACCGGTACCGACAACCTGCAGGTGTATGACGTACCGACCCTGCAATCGTCCGTCGATCTGTCCAGTGTCGCGGTCAGCGGGCGCGGTACGCCGCGCAACGCGCAGGCCGATGCGATGGCCGCCTCCGGCGTCGACAAGTACGACATCCCGGCCTTCCTGCGCCGCCAGTCCGACTGATCCGCCGCGACCGCCGCAGGCCCGGACCGAGGGGTGCCTCCCCCGTCGGCCCGGGCCTGCGTGCTAAAATTGCGGCCCCGCAGCATTTCACCCGAATCCACGACATGCTTCGTCAGCGCACCCTCAAATCCGTCGTCAAGGCCACCGGTGTAGGGCTTCATTCCGGCGCCAAGGTGACGCTCGTGCTGCGCCCGGCGCAGGCGAACACGGGGGTGGTGTTCCGTCGCGTCGACCTCGCCCCGCCGGTCGACCTGAAGGCGGATCCGCATGGCGTCGGCGATACCCGGCTGGCGTCCTGCCTGGAGCAGGGCGGAGCCCGCGTGGCGACCGTCGAGCACCTGATGTCCGCGCTGTCCGGCCTGGGCATCGACAACATCTATGTAGACGTCGACGCCGCCGAACTGCCTATCATGGACGGATCCGCCGCCCCCTTCGTTTTTCTGCTGCAGTCGGCCGGCATCGAGGAACAGAACGCGGCAAAGAAGTTTCTGCGCGTGAAGAAGGCGGTTGAAGTCAGGGATGGCGACAAATGGGCGCGCCTGTCGCCCTACGATGGTTTCAGCCTCGATTTTTCCATCGTCTTCAACCACCCGGCGGTGGATCGCTCGGGTTCGCGGGCGCGGATCGACTTCGCCGACCAGTCCTATCTGAAGGAGGTCGCCCGTGCGCGCACCTTCGGCTTCATGCAGGATGTCGAATCCCTCCGCGACCAGGGGCTGGCGCTGGGCGGCAGCCTCGAAAACGCCATCGTGATGGACGAGTACCGGGTGCTCAACAGCGATGGTTTGCGCTACGCCGACGAGTTCGTCAAGCACAAGATCCTCGACGCCATTGGCGACCTGTACCTTGCCGGCCATCCGCTGCTGGCGGCTTTCGAGGCCCACAAGTCCGGGCATGCGCTGAACAACCAGCTGTTGCGTGCCCTGCTGGCCGACGAGTCGGCCTGGGAACTGACCAGTTACCAGCGCATCGAGGATGCACCGGGCGCTGTCGCCCGCCTCTACCCGCGACTGGCCTGAGGTCCGCGCGCCGTGTTTGTCCTGCGCATCGTCGGCATCCTCGCGGCGATCGTGATCGGCAGCGGCATCGTAGCCTGGTTGTTTACCCGCGACCGGCGCTACCTGGTGCTGTCGGGGCGGGTAGCGCTCGGGGCGCTGGCCTTTTCGGTGATCGTCGTGTTGTTGCTTGCCGCCGAACGCCTGATCGTCATTCTTTGACGGCCACCAGCAAGCGATCGAGCGCCCGTCGCAGGGGTGATTCCCGGGGCAGTCCTTGAGCCAGTGAAGTCAGTGCTTGCTTCTGCTTAATACCAGGTAATTCTGGGCGAAAATGCTTTTGCCGAGCTGTGGCAGGAATGCCGGCTTGCACTCGGACCTCAATTTGGGTAACCTTCGCACCCTTATTGGATAATTCGCTGGCGATCCTCGGACCGAGTTGTCGGACCTTCGCAGCGACCGCGCTGTTACTGGCGTGGATAAAAAGTTTCCCCAAACGGAAGTTTGCCACCCGGACATGCGGCGCCAGCGCCCCCGGCAGTGCGGCTTCCACGAATCGCTGGAATTGGAGCAGACGTTGGGCATGGCTTGCGAGCCTTGCCATGCTGTCGCCGGACACAAGGTGTTCCTGGAGGCTGCGCGATGTCATCGGATCTGGGTTTCGGGGCGCGGCGCCCACGCATTGTTCGCCGCTGCCGGAACCACGCTTGAGGGAGAGAAGCTTGCATATTATTCTCGTCTCCGACCGCCTTGCAACCGCGAGAAGCATCACCCTGACCTGGAAGCACCTCGTCCTGTTCGTTGCCGCGATGATGGCATCGATGGTCATGTTGTCCTCCCTGTTTTCCTATGTCACCGTGCGCCACGCCGCCGAGCTGCGCCTGCCATTCCTGCAGGATCTGCTGCGCTCGATGAATGCCGCGGAGTCCGAAAAATCGAGGGATTTCGTGCGCGAGAACCTCAACGCGATGGCCGTCAAGCTGGGTGAGATGCAGGCCCAGTTGTTGCGCCTTGACACCATGGGCGAGCGCCTTGCCGCGATGGCCGGTGTCAAACCGCAGGAACTGAAGGCATTCGAAGCGAAGCCGGACGGTCGCGGCGGCCCGCTGCTGACGCCCAGCCCGATCTCGCCGAACGATCTGCAGCGTGCGGTGGATGCCCTGGCGCGCCAGGTCGAGGCCAAGTCGGACACCATTTCGATGATCGAGTCGCAACTGCTGGAAGACCGTATCCGCAAGAGCCTGCTGCCGACCAGCCTGCCGGTCGAGGCGCAGTGGAATGCCTCGGCCTATGGCTGGCGCGTCGACCCCTTCACCGGCGAGCGGGCCATGCACGAAGGCGTGGATTTCGTCGCCATTACCGGCACCCCGATCCATGCCGCGGCTTCGGGCGTGGTGGTCTCCGCCGAGCGCCACCCGCAATATGGCTTCATGGTCGAAATCGACCATGGCAAGGACCTCACCACGCGCTACGCCCATGCCTCGAAGATCAGCGTCAAGGAAGGGCAGCTGGTCAAGCGCGGGCAGAAGATTGCCGAGGTCGGTTCCAGCGGCCGATCCACCGGGCCGCACCTGCATTTCGAGGTGCGCATCCGCGGCATCGCACAGAATCCCGACCGCTTCCTGCGCATGGCGCAGAACGGCAATCGCACTGCCTTGCGGCGCAACTAGTCGGCCTGTGCGCGTCGGGGCCGATCTGCCCCGCATGTTAAAATCTTCATTTTGCTTATGCCGGCTGACGCGCGGCCGCGTACCCCATGATCACCGGATTACTCAAGAAGATTTTCGGCAGCCGCAATGACCGGCTGATCAAGCAGTATTCCCAGACGGTCGCCCGCATCAATGCTTTCGAGCCGGCGATATCCGCGCTCTCCGATGAGGCCCTGCAAGCCAAGACGGGTGAGTTCCGTGACCGCCATGCCAAGGGCGAAACCCTCGATCAGCTGCTGCCCGAAGCCTTCGCCGTCGTCCGCGAGGCGAGCAAACGTGTACTCGGCATGCGCCACTTCGACATGCAGATGATCGGCGGCATGGTCCTGCACTACGGCAAGATCGCCGAAATGCGCACCGGTGAAGGCAAGACGCTGACCGCGACACTGCCCGTCTACCTCAATGCCGTGTCCGGCAAAGGGGTTCACGTCATCACCGTCAACGACTACCTTGCCAGCCGCGACGCGGAATGGATGGGGCGCGTTTACCGCTTCCTCGGCCTGTCCGTGGGTGTCAATCTGTCGCAGATGCCGCATGACGAGAAGCAGACTGCCTACGCCTCCGACATCACCTACGGCACCAACAACGAATTCGGCTTCGACTACCTGCGCGACAACATGGTTTACGCCGCCGGCGAACGGGTACAGCGCGGCCTCAACTACGCCATCGTCGACGAAGTGGACTCGATCCTGATCGACGAGGCACGTACCCCGCTGATCATCTCCGGCCAGGCGGAGGACCATACCGAACTCTACGTGCGCATGAATGCCGTGCCGCCGCTGCTGGCCAAGGGCGAGGCCGGCAAGGAACAGGGCGACCCGGACACCGGCGACTACATCGTCGACTTGAAGGCGCATTCGGTGCTGATGACCGAGGCCGGCCACGAAAAAGCCGAGGACATCCTCGCCCGTCTGGGCATCCTGCCGGCCGGCACCAGCCTCTACGAGCCGTCAAACATCCTCCTGATCCACCATCTCTACGCCGCGCTGCGCGCCCATAACCTGTTCCACCGCGACCAGCAATATGTGGTGCAGAACGGCGAGGTGATCATCGTCGACGAGTTCACCGGGCGCCTGATGGTCGGCCGGCGCTGGTCGGACGGCCTGCACCAGGCGGTCGAGGCCAAGGAAGGCGTTGCCATCCAGTCGGAAAACCAGACGCTGGCCTCGATCACCTTCCAGAACTACTTCCGCATGTATGCCAAGCTGGCCGGCATGACCGGTACGGCCGACACCGAAGCCTACGAGTTCCAGCAGATCTACGGCCTCGAAACCGTGGTGGTGCCAACCAACCGGCCGATGGTGCGCAAGGACGAGAACGATCAGATCTACCGTACCGCCGCCGAAAAGCATGCGGCGATCATCGCCGACATCCGCGCCTGCCACGAACGCGGCCAGCCGGTGCTGGTCGGCACCACATCGATCGAAAATTCCGAACTGCTGTCCGCGCTGCTCGACAAGGAGAAACTCGCGCACCAGGTGCTCAACGCCAAGCAGCATGAGCGCGAGGCCGAGATCGTCGCCCAGGCCGGCCGGCCCGGGATGATCACCATCGCCACCAACATGGCGGGCCGTGGCACGGACATCGTGCTCGGTGGCAACGTCGAAAAGCAGTTGCAGGCAATCCGCGACGACGAAACCCTCGCCGCCGCCGACAGGGAGGCGCGGCTTGCGGCGCTCAAGGCTGACTGGCAGAAGGTGCACGACCAGGTGCTCGCCGCCGGTGGCCTGCACATCATCGGTTCCGAGCGCCATGAGTCGCGGCGCATCGACAACCAGCTGCGCGGCCGCTCCGGGCGCCAGGGTGATCCGGGTTCCTCGCGCTTCTACCTGGCGCTTGACGATCCGCTGCTGAAGATCTTCGCCGGCGACCGCCTCAATACCATCATGGTGCGCCTGAAGATGCCCGAAGGCGAGGCCATCGAGCATCCGCTGGTCAGCCGCTCGCTGGAATCGGCGCAGCGCAAGGTCGAGCAGCGCAACTTCGACATCCGCAAGCAGCTGCTCGAATACGATGACGTCGCCAACGACCAGCGCAAGGTGATCTACCAGCAACGCAACGAACTGCTTGACAGCAGCGACATACAGGAAACCGTCGCGGCGATGCGCCAGGGCCAGATCCACGACACCTTCCGTTTGCATATCCCGGCCGAGAGCGTCGAGGAGCAATGGGACGTCACCGGCCTGGAAGCCGCGCTGGCTGCCGAACTGCATGTCCGCCAGCCGATTGGCGAATGGATCAAGGCCGATCCGCAGCTCGGTGACGACGACATCCTCAAGCGCCTGCTCGACGCCGGCGACGCCGCCTATGCCGAAAAGATCGCCGTGGTGGATGCCGACGCCTGGGCCGGTTTCGAACGCAACGTGATGCTGCAAAGCCTCGATAGCCACTGGCGCGAGCACCTCGCGGCCCTTGATCATCTGCGCCAGGGCATACACCTGCGGGGCTACGCGCAGAAGGATCCGAAGCAGGAATACAAGCGCGAGGCCTTCGAACTCTTCGAAGGCCTGCTGCAGACGGTGCGCAGCGAGGTCACGCGCCTGCTGATGACGGTCGAGGTGCGCAGCGAAGCGCAGATCGAGGAAGCCGAGGCGCCGCCGCAACTGGAAAACGTGCAGTACCACCATGCCGACTACGAAGAGGCGCTTGCCACTGCCGCCACGCCCAAGGCGGCGCAGCCCGTCGAGCGCCACACACCCAAGGTCGGCCGCAACGATCCATGTCCCTGTGGCAGCGGCAAGAAGTACAAGCACTG
>Ga0172373_10008456_pt1 | contig 13064 bp, 7 predicted proteins | sample Lak10m_2_FD_114546 | JGI IMG/M metagenome (GOLD analysis project Ga0172373, IMG submission 114546) | Freshwater microbial communities from Kabuno Bay, South-Kivu, Congo - kab_092012_10m | ecosystem: Environmental > Aquatic > Freshwater > Lake | place: Democratic Republic of the Congo: South-Kivu... | reverse complement strand
TTAAAATGAATAATATAACTAATTGTATAAATAATAAATAAGGTAATTATTATTTATTGATATAATATTTATTACATTATTCGATTTAATAAAATTTATAATTCAATAAGACAAAGGTGAACAGCCCTAATTATATTAATGTTGATTTTTTATTAAAAAAAATTGTTTTATAATTATATTCATTATTATTTTTATAATGATAATGAATAATCAATTACCTAGTCCTTCACATGAACAATTAGATATTATAAATAATATATCTAATTATAATCTAATTATTGATGCTATAGCTGGTAGTGGCAAAACTACAACAAATTTACAAATTGCACAGTATTATTCTGATAAAAAAATATTACTATTAACATATAATAGTAGATTAAAAAGTGAGGGAAGAATAAAAGTTTTAAATTATAATATTAAAAATTTAGAAATTCATAGTTATCATTCGTATTGTGTTAAATATTATGATAAATATTGTTATACAGATGATAATCTATTAAATATGATTAATAATAACAATAAAAAATTATCTGATAATTATTATGATATTATAATATTAGATGAAGCGCAAGATATTTGTCCATTATATTATAAATTAATTCTTAAAATTATTAAAGATATAAATAATAATAATATTCAAATATGTATATTAGGTGATAAATATCAAAGTATTTATGATTTTAATCAAGCAGATAATAGGTATATTATACTTGCAGATAAATTATTTACTATAAATTCATATGAATGGAAAAAGATGAACTTATCTTATAGTTTTAGATTAACAAAACCTATATCTGTATTTATAAATAAATGTATATTAGGATATAATAGGATAAATAATGAAAAAAAAGGGTCATTACCTAGATATATAATATGTGATACATTTGGTGAAAAATTTGGTACATCAAATAGATGTTATGAAGAAGTAATGTATTATTTAAATCGTGGATATTTATATGAAGATATATTTATATTAGCACCTAGTGTAAAAACTGATAGTTCACCTATCAGACAATTAGCTAATAAAATATCTAGTTGTAAAATTCCTATTTATGTTCCTAATTCTGATGAAGAAAAAATTGATCAAGATATTATTGAGGGTAAATTAGTATTTTCAACATTCCATCAAGTTAAAGGTCTTGAAAGAAAAGTTGTTATTGTATTTAATATAGATGATTCATATTTTAAATATTATAAAATAAATCATAATCCTTGTATATGTCCAAATGAAATATATGTAGTGCTTACTAGAGCACAAGAACAATTGACATGTTTTCATCATTACAAAAATGATTTTATGGCATTTATTAAAAAAGATATCTTATCCAATTATTGTTATTTTGAACAAAATGATTATTTAAAAGTATGTAAAAATAATCATTTAAAAAATGTTAAAACACCAGTTACTACATTAACTAAACATTTATCAATAGATATAATAAATAATGCTTTATCATATATTGATTATAATATTATAAATAATAAATCTTCACTAATTAATATACCTATTAAAACATTACAAAATAATTTATATGAAAATGTTTCAGATATTACAGGAACAGCTATACCAGCCTATTTCGAATATATAAATTCTAAAAAAATTACTATATATGATAAATTAATTAAAAATAATACAGATATTGTTACTGTATGTGATAATAATTGTGATTTTATAGATAGCGATAATGAAGAAATTATATATGATTTAAAAAATATTGATATTAATAATATCCAAATTAATGAATTATTATATATTGCTAATAGATGGAACTCATATGTATCTGGATATATTTATAAAATTAATCAAATATCTGATTATAATTGGTTATCTAATGATAATATTAATATTGCAATTGATAGATTACAAAAATATATTTCATCTAATAGTGATTTTGAAATAGAATTAAAAACAGAAAATAAAATAGAATTGGGAAATAGAAAATTAATTGGTTATATTGATTGTATTGATAATAAAAATATATGGGAATTTAAATGTGTAAATAAATTAGATAAAGAACATATATTACAATTAGCATGTTATATGTATCTATTTTTAGATCGTATTGATGAAATAAATACAATATCTATTAGTAAAAAAAATAGATTATTATCAAAATTAATTAATGAACAAAGTAAATGTAAAACAGATAAAAAAAAGAGTGAAAAACAAATTGAAATTGATACTTTAATGCAAAGTAATATTTTAGTAAGTTTAGAAAATTATAGTTTTAAATTAATGAATATATTTAGTGATGAAATTATAGAAATTAAATCTAATAAAAATAATTTAAAAAAAATGATGGAATATTTAATTAATAAAAAATTTTATAATTCTAAAAAAAATACTGATGCTGAATTTTTAGAATTAAATAAAAAAATATATGATACTATGTATTCATAAATTAAATATACACTCATTTTTATAAAAATTATCCAGTGAATTTAATTAATTTATATAATTTAGATGTAATAATTATTTTTTAAATCATAGCAATGATATTTTTATGAAAAAATATGTGACGTCTTTGGATCAATTAATAATATTCCGGCATATACAATTATTTATAAAATTTATTAAAAATTTCATAAAAAATAAAAAATTATTTATCAAAGATAAATAATTTTTGCATAGAAAAAATACTTGTATTTTTTCTATGCTCATTAAATATACATATTTTTAAATAAAATAATTATTACTCACATAATTATATAAATTTATTAAATATTATTTTTAAATGCACCGTAGAGGAAAATCAAAGATTTTCCTCTACAATGGATGGTGGATAAAATCAAAGATTTTATCCACCATGCACTTACTAAATTTTATATAAAATGAATATAGTTAAATAGTATTTTTATGAAATTTTTAATAATTTTCATAAAAATGAGTGTATACAATTATTTATAAATTTTTTCAAAAATTAAAAATACTTTTGATAAATTAATTAATAAACATTTATTTATAATAAACTAGGTTATTACCTTATTCAATTAAATATTTATTAAATTGAATAATATAATAAATACACCCATTTTTATGAAAATTATTAAAAATTTCATAAAAAAAATTATATAATTTTATTAAATATTATTTTTAAAATACATGATTGTGATAAATCGATGTTATTTCATACGATAAATAAAAAATCTTTGATTTTTTTATAAGTTTCATGTGTAAGCATTAATTTTTACTACAATTTATTAATAGGGGTTCAACAGCCCTATTATTAAATAAATATAATTATTATAAATATTTGTAAATTGAATATCAATATATTCCATTCAAAACCATAAATATATTGTCTATCTTATTATTGATATTAATAAATTACAAGGTTAATTTTTTAAGTTTTAATTATTACATTTGTATTTATTTATTTTTCCTAAATAATATTTAGCAATTAATCTATGAAATACATATTGAAATGTTTCGTCGAGAAATAAATCTTCAATTTATTTCTCGGTTTAATAATGAGATAAAAAATCAAAGATTTTTATCTCATTGTTTCAATTAAGTATTAAAAATATTTATAAATATTTTTAAACTAATTATTTAGATAAATAAAAAATATAATTTATTAAAACATTTATTTTATATAAATCAGTTAAATTTTTATTTATTTAAATCAGTCAAATATTTTTTAGCAGTTATAATTAATTTATTTTTATTTTCAGATGACATTTTTTTAATATATGCTATTTGATATCTTAATCCATAATCACTTGTTAACTTTGAATAATTAATAAAAATATAATTATAATATATAGCATCAAATATATTAGACCATTCTTCATTTTTAAAATCACTCATTTTGAAAATATAATTAGATGATGCTATATAATTTTTTTTCATTATTTTAATTTCATTAAGAATCATACCATATACATTTCCAAACATAACCCAATTATATGAATCTATAACCCATTCCATAAACATTCTATAAATTAAATTACTATCTAATAAACATAATTTCATATAATTACCAACTATCATTAATCTTTCAATATGATGAAAATAAGCATAAGGTAATATTTTAGTTTTAATAATTGAATCAATAGGAAACATATTAGTAGTACCTTCCCATAATTTATAATATAATTTATTATTTATATTATTTATTTTTAGATCTGGTTGTTCTATCATATAAATAGAAAACATATAATTACGCCAAAAAATTTGGCGTATAAATCCTTCTATATTTTGTATTTTAACTGTATTTTTTTCATAAAAATTTATAACTTTAGTTATAACATAATCATCTATTAATAAACCATTATTCATCATTGGTGTTAATATGGAATGAAACATAAAAGGATTATTTTCTAAAATAGCATCCTGATATTCACCAAAATTATACATTTTATTTTTTAAAAAATTATTTAACCATTGTTCACTTTCTTTATGTGTTATTGGATAAATAAAATTTATTTCACCATAATTATCTTTAAAATATTCATTTACATATTTTGTTGCTTCATTAATATATTTATTTTTAATGATTTTAGGAGTATCAGGCAATTCTGTTCCATTAGGTACTTTTTTTCTATTATATTCATCATAACTCCATTTACCTCCTATTGGATTTTTATTCTTATCTAACAAAATATCAAATTTTTTCCTATAATATATATAAAATTTATTAAATGAATAATTATTATTAGGAAATATATCTTTTATTATATCTATATCAGAATATACTAAAAAATTTTGTGTAGGTAATATAATTAATCTATCTTTATACATTTTAATTAATTTATCTAATAGTTTTTTCTCAATTGGATCATATATATAAATTTTATCAGCATTAATATTCTTATAAAATGTATGTGATATATCAAAAAAATTAATATATTTAACATTGTACTTTTTTTTTTTTAAATAATCATAGTAATATTTCATAGTTGCTCTGTGATAAGCTAATTTTAATTTATGAAATTTAAAATCTGTAAAATATATAGGTTCTTCTATTAAATAAATATTTTTAGTTTCGATACATTTCGTTTGTTTATATAATTGTGTAGGAAATAATAAAAAAATTGATGTCATATATATTATATAATAAATTTTATTCTATATATAATATATGTTAATAATTATATTTATAATTTTAGTTATTTTAAGTTTTACAAGATATTATTTCCGTATTCAAAATAGAAGAAAGAATAAAAAAATTGATACTTAATATATATATAATATTTAATATTAGTATTAATGTTATACGAAGATATTTTACAATGTATTAATACATGTGACGAACATATTAATGAAGGTGGTGGTAAAATTACAAATGTAGTATTAAAAGGATATAAATTACCAGAAAATATAAAAATATTAATTAAGGAAGATTATAAAACTTTTATGAAAATTATAAATTATTATTACCAAGATATTAAATTAAAAATTCCTCATTATGATAATTATATTGATACATTAAATAATATAGAATTTATTAGTATTAAATCAAATGATAATAAAAAAAAAATTACAGAATATAATGAAATAATTTTACCTTGGTTAAAATCAGGTGATTTTTTTTCTAATATTTATGAAACACATACAAAAGATCCTATCGATATTGATGAAATAACATCAATTAATGAAATACCTAAATTTATTCCTAGAGAAAATCAAAAAGAAGCATTTGATAGATTAAATAATAATGGTCTTGAAACAGGTATTCATTGTCAAGCTACAGGATGTGGAAAATCATTTATAATCATTAAATATATTGATTATACAAATAATATAATTAAAAATCCAAAAATTATATTATTTACAGAAAGAGTAAGTATATTATCTGACTTTTTCAGTTTTAATAAAGGAAATATAAATGCTGATATTAATAAATTAAATTATTGGAAAAATTTAGGAATCGGCGATTTAACTAATTTTGATATTATAAATAGAGTTACTATTAAAAAAAAAGATTGGGTAAAATTATTAAAAGAATCTATTAAACCTACATTATTAATTATTAATAGAGCATATTTAACCTTAGGAAAATTATATGATAAATTAGATAATAATGATTTACATTTAATTCTTCATGATGAATGTCACAATACATCTAGTGATCAATGTCATGAATTATTATTAAAATGTAAATCATTAAATATTCCTATAGTTGGTTTCAGTGCAACACCATTAAGAACAGGAAAGGATGATAAACCTAGATTATTAGAAATTTATTCAAAAAGTGATAATAAAGATGAATTAAATTTATTAACAGATTATAATATGATATATGCAATAAGTCAAAAATTAATATTACCTCCAGAATTTTTTTGGTATCAACTTGAATCATATGATAAAGATAATGAAACAGAAATTGTAAGTCAAGAAGATTTAGGTTCATTATTAGAATTATTAAATTATATAATACCATTTTTGCCAAATAAAAAATTGATAGCTTGGTGTGGAACTATTACATTAGCTCAAACATGGAAAAAATTAATAGAACAAAATTATAGACAAAGAAGTAATATGAAAAATTTTTTATTTGGTATAGATACATCATTAAATGATACTGAAGATTATTTATATTTTAGCAAAAAACCAAAAGTAGATATAGATGAATTACCTAAACATGATAAAAGAAGAATGTATTATGGTAATTCTATTTTATTTTGTGCTAATAAACATAGAGAAGGTTCGGATATTAAATTATTAGATGGATGTATATTTTTAGATAAAGTAAAAAATAGAGGATCTATACCTTTTATTCAATCAATAGGTAGAGTTTTAAGAACCTGTCCAGATACACCAGATAAATTTAAAGGTGTTGTTATCGATGGGATAGTTAAAGATAATAATAATTATGATAGAATATTTGTAGATAAAATAATAGGATATTATATGGCATTAGAAAATTTAACATCAATAACAGGAAAAACTAGATATGATCAATATATAGAAATGAAAGATATTGTAAAATTTGATAAAGAAAAAGAAATAATTAAATTAAAATTAAAATCATCTACAATTAAAATTCACTGCAATAAATTAGAATGGTCTAATATAATAAGTAAATTTGATAAAATATTATCAGAAAAAATAAAATTAAGCGCTGAAGATTCATTATTAATTGAATATAATTATTTAAAATCAAATATAAAAAAATATAATTTTGTTAACAAAGACCAATATTATAATTATGCTATTGAAAAAAAAATAACAATAAACCCATTTGAAAAATATAATAAATTTTGGATAAATTGGTATGATTTTTTAGATACTGATATTAGTATTTATCCAAAAACAAAATATGAATGGAAATTAAAATGTGATAAATTAAATTTAAATAATAAAATTATATATTTAGAAAAATGTGATCATTATAATTTACCATATATGCCAGAAGAATTATATAATGATTTTACTAATTTTTATATTGAATTTGATAATTTAAATAGAAGATAAAAAATTGATTTATAAAAATATTATGTAACAGATTTACATTAATAATGACAGAATGTGAAGATAATTTTATTACTCGTGATGATTTGAAAGATTATATTCATGGTATTCATAATTTCCTTCGTAATAAAGGAGCTGGATATGGACAAACAGGATTAAAAATTTTTAGTGTATTTTATGGTCTTAAATTGATTCAACCATATATAAATTCTTTGGATTTAACAAATGAACAAAAAAATATATTATGTTTTAATGAATTAGTAAAAAAATCAAAAACTAAAACTGAAATAATTGAATATATTGATAAATATGTATTAGAAATATTATGGAAATTAAAAAATAATAAAAAAGATAAAAATCATGATATTGGCCATTTTATTTTTTATCAAATACCTAGAGATTTAAAAGATGATGTATGGAAAGATTTAATACAAAGAATTAATAAAATTCCTGTTGGATATAAAAAAGAACGCAAAGTAAATTTATCAGGAAAAGTATGGGAATATTTTGTCGGACGTGATGATTCTGCTATATCAGAGTTAGGTGCATATTTTACGGATAGACATATTACAGATTTTATATTTGATCGTTTAAAAATTAATATTAATAGTGATAATAATATACCTACAATGATTGATCCTTTTGGTGGATCTGGGGGATTTACTCTAGGATATGCTAATTACATGAGAGAAAAATATGATAACATAAATTGGATTAATAATGTTAATAATATTTATCATTTTGATATGGAAGAATCAGTTATAAATATGACGGGTTTAGAAATGTTTGCTATTACAGGAATTTTTCCTCAAAGAAAATTTAATTATATTAGATGTAATACATTCAATTATGAATTTATTGGATCTGATAATAAACTAATGTATTGGAATTATGTTATATCAAATCCACCTTATGGAGGTGATAAAATACAAAAAAATGCGGATCAGATTAAAAGAGATAAAATAATAAATTGGATTAAATCAATAAATACAAATGATAGAAGTGATAAATTAAATGAACAATTAAAAATATTAGTTAAATTATCTAATGAATATAAAAAAATACAAGAAGAACATCAAGTTAAATTAAATAGTTGTTCTCTTAGAATTAAAGAATTTGCAAAAAAATATAATTTAGAATCTTCAAATGATAAAGAAGCATGTAGTTTAATATTATTTATGGATATGCTTTTACCGAATGGTACATGTTGTTGTGTAATAAAAGAAGGTTTATTATTTGATAGTAAATATTCTAAACTTAGACAAGTATTAATAGATAATTATAATGTAACAGACATAATATCAATTCCACAAAATGCATTTGAAAATACATCAACAAAAACATCAATAATAATATTTCATAATAATGGAAAAACAAATAATATTAATTTTTCTGAATTAAAAATAATATTAGAAGAAAATGATAAAATCGAAATAGAAGCTGATGGATTAGCGCATATGATTAAAGTAAAAGATGAAATAAAAGAAGTAATAGAAAATAAATTATGTACTGCATCATATAAACAATTATCAAAACCAAAATTACTAAAAAATGGTAAAGAACGTTATGATTATTCACTAGTTTATAAAAATTATGATATATTTAAATATTTTATTTTTAAAAATAATCAGATATTAAATATACCGGAAGATTATATAATGTTAAAATTAAGCGATGTATTCAATTTTTTACCAAAATCAAAAAGAAATGCATCATTTGCAACTAATAATGGTAAATATAGATTTTATACATCATCCAATAATATTAAATATTGTAATGAATTAGATATTGATGATACGGAAAATAAATATCTAATTTTTGGTGATGGTGGAATAGGATCATTATTTATAGATAATCAATTTTCATGTTCTGATCATAATATTGTATGTTATACTGATGATAATTATTTAACAGAATATATTTATTATTATATCAAAAAATATTGGAAAGAATTTGTTAAATTTCATTTTAATGGATCAACTATTGGAAACATTAAAAAAGAAAATTTATTACTAACACAAATTCCAATTCCAAAAGATATAAATAAATTTAAATCAGAATTAGAATCATTAAGAAATCTACATCAACAAATTTTGAATGATATAGAATCAATACCAATAAAAGAAAAAGAAATATATACATTAATTGATAATTTAATAGATAATGGAAAAGAAGGTATAGATTATGATAATTTTAAATTTAATAATTTAATAGAATATCAGAAAAAATCAATTAAATATAAAGCATCTGATGGTAAAATTCAAGGTAAATATAAATTTTATACATCTTCACAAGATAAAATATTATTTATTGACGATGAACCATTATTTACAGATACAATGTTAATAATGGGTAGAAATGGAGGTGCCAGTATTCATTATGATAAATTATTTTCATGTGAACATGATCATGTTTATGTAATGAAAGTTAATAATCTGGATACTAGATATTTATATTATTATATTAAAAATAATATAAAATGGTTTAATGATCAAATGAATGGTTCGACAATTAAAGGAACATCAAAAGAAATTTTATCAAAATTTAATGTTAATGTTTTAAAATCAAAATATATTAAAAAAAATAAATTAGTAGATTTATTTGATAATATAGATAATATAAAAGAATCAATTGAAAATAATAAAATAAAATATTTTCAAAATATTGATAATATGTTTGAAATATTAAATAACTCATTAACAAATAATTAATTTATAAGCAATATATATACTCGTTTTTATGAAAATTATCAAAATTTTTATAAAAAATATTATTTTTTAACATATTCATTTTATAAATTTTATTGAAGAAGACATAAAATCAAAGATTTTATGTCTTAAGATTGTAATAAATCTAAAGTTAAAATATTAAAAAGAATAATTTAATTTGATTAAAATATTAATTTTATTAAAACATATAATAAAATTAATATTGAAGATAAATTAAAATATAACTTGCCAGATATAAATGATGAAGAATATTCAAAATTATTTATTAATAAATATTGGTTTGATTTATTAGATATTGAACATAATTTTTATCAATTTGATAAATTAATAATTGAAGTTAAAAAAAATGGAATTAATGATTTTAAAAATTAAATAAAATAGATTGTAGAATACCTAGATATCCAGAATATTACTATAAACATTTTTCATATAATTTTGTAGATAATAAAAAAATTGATTTATAAATATGATGTTATACATTTAATATAATATTAATGTCTACAAATAAAGATTATTTAGCATTTTTTCATAAACTACATTGCATTTTAAGAGATGGTGAAATTGGTTTAACAGGTTTAAATGCTTTAAATGAAATAAATAATAAAAAATAAAAAAATAGATAATTTAATTTCTAAATATAATGATGTTCTAAAAACTTTTTATGAAAATGAAAATACTAAAAAATATATATTCTCAGATACAAATAAAATATCTGCTTTTTATTCAATATCTACTAAAGGAATTGATATGGATATGAATATATATTTTGACGCAGCTAAACAATTAATTGAATTATTTATAGCTACAAAAACATTTTTCTATGATTCTAATAATAAAACCGAAATAAAAATATCATCTGATGAAGTAAAACAAGTTATGGATAGTATAAATTATGATATTTTAGACGATGCTTATGAAAAATTTAAAGAAGATGAAGTAGGAAATCAAGGTAAAAATACAGGTCAATATTTTACACCGAGAAGTATTATTAAATTTGTTGTGGAAGAATTGATAAAACCAAAATATAATGAATTATGTTATGATTCATCATGCGGAACAGGCGGATTTATTCATTATTTAAATAAATATGTAAGTATGAATTATAATAAAAAACAAAATGAGAAATTTAAATTAAACATATATGGTAATGATAAAACACCAGATTTAATAAAACCATTATATATTAATTGTTTTTTACATAATATACCTGTTGAGAATATACTTAACAAAAATTCATTAAATTCTACCAATTGTTGGAATTATTTTGAAAAATTTGATTGTATAGTTGGCAATCCACCTTATGGTATGAGTATAAAATCAAATCCTGAAGATTATATAAAAGATAAAATTAATTACTGGCCAAAATTTATGATAGCTAAAAAGAATGAAAATGTTAAAGATTCAATGGGTCAGTTTATGATTCATACTATTAATAGTTTAAAAACGGGTGGTAGATTTGGATTAGTTATAGATAGAGATATATTAAATAATGGAACTGAAAATAATTCATGGCAAAAAAAGTTAAGTCAATGGATGTTAAGTATATGTGATATATCTCATATTATATTATTACCAAAAGGTATTTTTACACATACAAATTTTGATACAGCTATAGTTTATGGAATTAAAAAAATAGGATATATAGAATCTAATACTAATTTACCTCTACCAGCAATCAATAATATTAAAATATATGAAGGTAAATTTGAAGATGAAAAGAATAGAATAGGATTATTAGTTGATTTAGAAAAAACTGATTTAGAATTGAATATTAAAGATATTATTAATAAAGATTGGTCTTTAAAATATGAAGATTATATTGAAAAAACCGAAAAATTATATAATGGTATTGAATATAAAACATTAGGTGATGTATGTGAATTTATTAAAGGTAAAATATTAACATAAGTAGAAATTAATAATAATTTAGGTAAGTATCCAGTTATTGGCGGTGGTGTTAAACCATTTGGTTACTATAATAAATATAATTTACCTAAAAATTCAATATTAGTAAGTCAATCAGGTGCAAATGCAGGATATATATCAAGATATGATATTGAGGTATGGGATTCAGATTGTTTTTCAATAAAATATTCAAATAATGATTTTATTTTCTATTATTTAAAATTATTACAATCTAATATATGCAAAAAACAAACGGAAGGAAGTATACAAACAGGTCAAGCACAACCACATGTAAAATCAAGTGATATGAAAAAAATAAAATTACCTATATTATCTCAAGATCATCAAAAAAGAATAGTTAATTTTATGGATGAATATATTGGAACAAATTATAAAATATTAGATAGATTAATTGAAGAATTTAAAGATATTGACTTATTTAAATTCTTATTATATGAAGATTATGAAACTTTAGAAGTAGCTATTAAAATAGCTAAAGATTTACTAGATTATGATAAAGATGGTTATGCAAGATTTAATACAAGAAGAAAATGGTGTTTTAAAATGATTAGATCTGAAGATAAATTATTAAAAGATGTATGTGAATATAATTTTGGAACAAGAATAACTAAAGCTAAAGATAGTATTCAAGAAAATTATAAAAATACAAAATATCCAGTATATGGTGGCGAAGGAATTACTTTTGAAACTAATAAATTTAATAGAGAACTAGAAACATTAATTATTGCTAGATTTGGTGTTAGTTCAAATTGTGTTAGAATTGTTAATGAAAAATTCTTTTTAAACGATTCTGGAATGAGTATATTTAATTATAAAATTAATAAAAAATATTTAGATTATTATTTATTAATCTATCAAAATTTAATATTTAAATACACCCATTTTTATGAAAATTATTAAAAATTTCATAAAAAATGAAAAATTATTTATCTTTGATAAATAATTTTTGCATAGAAAAAATACAAGTATTTTTTCTATGCTCATTAAATATA
>Ga0172373_10008455_pt1 | contig 13065 bp, 13 predicted proteins | sample Lak10m_2_FD_114546 | JGI IMG/M metagenome (GOLD analysis project Ga0172373, IMG submission 114546) | Freshwater microbial communities from Kabuno Bay, South-Kivu, Congo - kab_092012_10m | ecosystem: Environmental > Aquatic > Freshwater > Lake | place: Democratic Republic of the Congo... | reverse complement strand
GACCTCTCCCCCGTCGCGATCCGCGGAGCCCACCCATGTCGCAGCCCCACTCCTCAGCGCCTCTCATCGATGTGATCCGGGCGTCGATCGTCGGCGACGACGAGGCGCTGCAGGGGCCGTACGGCACGCGCCGGGTCGTCTACGCCGACTACACCGCGAGCGGCCGCTGTCTGTCGTTCGTCGAGGATTTCCTGCGGCAGCAGGTGATGCCGCTGTACGCCAACACCCACACCGAGGCGAGCGCCACCGGCCTGCAGACGACGCGGTTTCGCGAGGACGCACGGCAGATCATCCACCGCGCGCTGGGGGGCGGCGCCGACGACGCGGTGCTGTTCTGCGGGTCGGGCGCCACGGGGGCTGTCAACCACCTGGTCCACGCGCTCAACCTGCGCATCCCGCGCGATCTGGACCGCCACTACGGCTTCTCGCAGCAGATCCCGCCGGAGGTGCGGCCGGTGGTCTTCATCGGGCCGTACGAGCACCACTCCAACGAGCTGCCGTGGCGCGAGTCGATCGCCGAGGTGGTCACCATCGGCGAGGACCCCAACGGCAACATCGACGTCGCCGAGCTGGAGCGGAAGCTGCAGCAGTACAAGGAGCGGCCGCTCAAGATCGGCTCCTTCTCCGCCGCCTCCAACGTCACCGGCATCCTGTCGGACACCGTGGCGATCGCCCGGCTGCTGCACGCCTACGGGGGCTATTCGTTCTGGGACTACGCGGCGGCCGGCCCCTACGTGAAGATCGAGATGAACCCGCCCGACGCGCTCGACGCCTGCAAGGACGCCGTCTTTCTGTCGCCGCACAAGTTCATCGGCGGGCCGGGCACCCCGGGCGTGCTGATGGCCAAGCGCCATCTGTTCCGCAACAGCGTGCCGGTCGTGCCGGGCGGCGGCACGGTGCGGTTCGTGAGCCCCAGCGAGCACCATTACAGCGACGGCGCCGAGCACCGCGAGGAGGGCGGCACGCCGGCCATTCTCGACTCGATCCGCGCCGGGCTCGTCTTCCAGCTCAAGGAGGCAGTGGGCGCCGAGGAGATCCGGGCGCGCGAGGAGTCGTTCATCCGGCGCGCCATCGCCTCGTGGCGTCGCAACCCGCGGCTCAAGCTGCTGGGCAACCCCGCCGCCGACCGGCTCAGCATCGTCGCGATGGCGGCCCGCCACGGCAGCGGCTACCTGCACTGGAACTACGTCGTGGCGCTGCTCAACGACGTCTTCGGCATCCAGGCGCGCGGCGGCTGCTCCTGCGCCGGCCCGTACGGACACCGGCTGTACGATATCGACCCGGCCACCAGTCAGGCGTTCGACAAGGTGGTGGAGTGCGGCCTCGAGGGGATCAAGCCGGGCTGGTTCCGCATCAACTTCAACTACTTCATCTCCGAGCAGGTGTTCGACTACCTGGTGCAGGCGGTGCATCTGGTGGCCGACGAGGGCTGGCGGCTCCTGCCGGAGTACCGGTTCGACCCGCGCACGGCGCTCTGGCAGCACGTGCGGCAGGCGGCGCCCGCGCCGATGTCGCTCCACGACATCTCGTACTCATCCGGCAAGCTGGAGTTCCGCTCGCGCCACGCGACGGAGCCGGAGAGCGTGCTGCACAGCTATCTGGACGAGGCCCGGCGGATCTTTGCCGAGGCCAGCGCCCGCCCGGCCGAGCCGGCGCCCGAGGTGCCGCGCACGCCGGCGTTCGAGGCGCTGCGCTGGTTCCCCCTGCCGCGCGAGGTCCTGGGCGATCTGGCCCGCCCCGAGCCGCCGCCGCTCGCTCAGCCGATCTTCGGGTAGCGCGCCGGTCGCGTCTCGCCGCGCCGTGATCGCGCACCGGCGGACGGAGCATTCGGGGGCCTTCGGGGGCGATGTCCGACCCTCGTTGTATCTCTCCCAAGTCGCGTCCGACACGGGCCTGCGGGCCGTCTCCCGGATGCGACCGGAGGGTGCGATGACGCGCATGGTGGCAGGACCGAAGACAAGCCGCAGCCGTGGCCGCGACTGGGGCGTCGAGCGCTGGCAGGAGACGCTCCGCTACGGCTCGCTGGAGGAGTGCAAGGGGCCCTGGTGTTACGACGCCGAGGCGATCCGCGAGGCGCGGGTGCAGGGCTGGGGGCGGGAGCCGTTTCTGGAGGGGGCCCGGCACGAGTGGCGACTCTGCCAGTGGGACTGGATGCGCGACGAGGGCATCGAGCCCCTCCCTCCCAAGCCTGTCAGAGGCTAGGGTGTGCCGGTCTCCTCGTGGGCGAGAGGTGGGCCGTCATGAGCGAAGCGGGTAACGGACAAGCGGGGCGGCGCGGTGCGCGCGCGACACGACGGTGGGCGGCGTTCGCGACTTGGGCGCTCGTGAGCAGCGCCGGAGGGCTCTCCGGCTGCTTTGCGGCCTCCGCGGGCACCTCCGACGCGGGCGCTCCGCTCACGCGGCTCAGCTACACGCCGGAGGGGTGCGGCTACAGCGTCACCACGCCGGAGCTGCTGCAGACCGGTCGTTCGGACAACCGCGTCGGCACGGGGCTGCCGGAGGAGGTGCACGCCTCGCTGGCCGGTCCGCCGGCGACGACGCTGGCGATCGGCTGGCGTACCGACCTGGCGACCACCGCGGGCGAGGTGCTCTACGGCACCGATCCGGGGGCAGTGGCGGCGGCTGACGGGCCGATGGCGGGCGATCCCTCCGCGGAGGTGCGTCGGCAGCGCGGTCACTACATGCGCTACGGGTCGCTGCTGGATGGCGACACGATGGTGCACGAGGCGCATCTGTGCGGCCTCACACCCGACACCAACGTCTATTACAAGGTGGGCGCGCCGGGGCGCTGGTCGCCCGTCCGCGTGGCGCGCACGGCGCCGCTGTCGGGCCCGGAGAGCCGGCTGCGATTCGCGGTGGCCGGTGACAGTCGCAACGATCCGACGGTGCTGGCGCGGCTGCAGCGGCTGGTGGTGGAGAGCGGCGCGACGATGCAGGTCTTCACGGGTGACGCTGTCTACGACGGTGCGAGTCAGCCGCAGTGGCAGGCGTTCTTCGGCAGCAGCGCCGATGGGTTCACCACCGCCGACGCGCTGTCGCAGGTGCCGGTGCTGATGGCCAACGGCAACCACGACAAGCTGGCCGTCAACTACCTCGCGCAGTTCGCGCTGCCGCAGGAGCGCAGCGAGGGTGAGGGGGCCGACGGCGAGGAGTGGTACGCCGTCGACGCCGGTCCGGTGCATTTCGTCGCGCTCAACGACACCTCGGCCGACGCGGGCCGGCTCGCGGGTGCGGAGCTGCGCTGGCTGGAGCAGGACCTCGCGGCGGTCGACCGGACGCGGACGCCGTGGGTGGTGGTGTTCCATCATCGGCCGCTCTATTCGTGCGGGCGGGGGCATGGGTCGAACGAGGCGCTGCGGCGGCTGTGGCAGCCGGTCTACGACAAGTACGGCGTCGACCTGGTGCTCAACGGTCACGATCACGACTACGAGCGCAGCAAGCCGATCCGCGGGCTGGCGACCGACGGCGTGCGGGGCGTGGTGGCGACCGATGGCCCGGGCGGCGTCACGCGCGGCACGACGTACGTGGTGGCGGGCGGGGCCGGAGCGCCGCTCTACGACGTGGGGCGCGATTGCTATTGGACGGCGCGCATCGAGCCGGTGCACCACGTGATGGTGGTCGACGCCGGGCCACGAACGCTGGAGGCTCGGACGCTGCGCCGTGACGGCTCGGAGCTGGACCGGTTCACCCTCACCCGGCCATGAGTGCGCTTGATCGCCACGCTGCGTTTCCATCGGAGCCGCGCGGCCTCGGCTCTGTCTCTTCTGATGAGCTGGCACCGCGCGCGGACCCTCATCGGCCGCCTGTCGCTGCGGCTCTTCTCCGCCCTGTCTCTGCGGCTCTTCTCCGCCCTGTCGCGGCGGCCGGAAGGCCGCCGATCGGTGGCGTCTTGGCGCATTCCTTTCATTCGGAAACGGCCGACGGGCCTCCACCGGCGCGTGTCATGTTGAAGCGCGCCTCCACCGCAGCGCGGAAGCGAACGGCGGTCGCTCCGTTGTCACCGCGATGGACTTATCTGCCGGCCCTGCTGCTCTCGCTCGTTTGCGCCGTCGCGATGGCTGACGGCGCCGCACCGACGTTGGCCGACGCCCGTGCGATGGAGTCCTCCGGCGATATCGACGCCACGCTGCAACGGTATCGCGCGCTCGCCGAGGCGCACCCTCCCCTGCCGGAGTCGGCGGCGGCGGCGCTGCGGCTCGCGTGGCTGGAGTCGCGGGCGCGGCAATCGGCGCCGCTGCTCTCGGCCTGGCTGCAGCTGCAGGGGCGTCCGGATCCGTCGCTCACGGTTGAGGCTCTGGAGACGCTGGCGACGCAGGCGCGGGCGGTGGAGGCGCCGATACAGCTGGAGGTGCTGGCGTTTGCGGCGCAGGCGCTCGACGAGAGGCTGCAGCGGTGCGATCGCGCGGCGCCGCTCTATCGGGAGGCACGGCTGCTGAGAGCCACCTTCGATGACGAGGAGTCGCGGGCCGCGTCGCGCACCCTCGCGCTGGCCGAGTCGTCCTGTCTCGAGCGCACCGGGCGCCCCATCCACGCGCTGCTGGCGCTGCGGGGGCAGGAGCTGACAGGCCGCGCCGAGGTGCGTCGCCTGTGGGCGCGCATTCTCGTGCAGGGGTTCGCACCGCTGGGGGGCGTCGTGCTGTGGCTGCTGCCCGCGTTGACGCTCATGCTGCTGGGCCACGCGCGCAGCAGTGGCGTCCGCATCGGCTGGCGGCAGGTGATCTCTCCCGCGGCGTTCGTCGCCTGTGCGCTCTGGCTGGTGGCCCCGGCGCTGATGGTGCGTCAGGTCGACCCGACACTCGTGTCGACCTTCGCGGGGCTGGGGGCGGCGCTGGGCGGCGTCCTGCTGGCCTCGGCGGCGCTGGGGGCCGTGCTGCGGTCGATGGAGCTGCCGCCCTCGCTGCGTCTCCTCGCGCGTGCCTGTGCGCTGCTGGCGGTACCGGGCGCCACGTTGCGGGTCGTGGCCTCCACCGAGCTGCCGGAGCTGCTGCTGCACTGGCCGTCGGTCGGGCGTCCGGGTGGTGAGGCGCTGCCGGTGCTGCTGCTGGCCGTGCTGCTGCTGGGCGGGCTGCTGGCCGCGGCGCTGGCCACCGGGCCGCGCGTCGGGGCGCCGCGATGATGCGTCTGCGGCTCGCGCTCTTTTCGCTCTGTGCCGGGATCGCGGTCTCCGGCGCATATCTGCTCGTACGGCTCGTGGAGCGGCTGCGCAGCGGGCCGGTCGACCCGGGCGCGGTGGTCGCCGAGTCGTGGGTGCGGCTGCACGGACGGGTCGAGCTGGCGTTGTGGATCGGTCTGCCGCTGGGCTGGTGGATGGCCGGCGTCTTGCTGCGTCCGGTGGACGGCGAGCTCTCGCAGAGGGGCGCGCCCGCCGCGCGATGGGTCTGGCTGCTGGCTGTCCTCGCGCCGCTGCTCGCCTGGTGGGTGCCGTAGATGCCAGCGCGTCTGCTCGCCTTGGTGCATGGACAACTGGCCGTCCTGGCCGTGGCGGCGCTGCTGCACCCGGCCCTGCTGCTGCGTCGCGGCCGACCGCTCACCCCGCGGGCACGGTGGGCCTGCGGGGCCGCGCTGGGGCTGATGCTCGCCGCCTTCGCCACCGGGCTGTGGCTGTACGAGCCGTATCGGGCGCTGGTGCGTCGGCCGCTCTTTGCGCTCAGCCCCGCGGCCGGTTTCGCCTTCGAGACCAAGGAGCACCTGGCCGTGGTGGCGACGGCGCTGGCGCTGGGGGCCGTGGGGGCGGCGCTGCTGGCTCCGCGCGAGGCGACGGCGCTGCGACGGGTGGCCGCGCTGGCGTGCGGCGTGGCGGCGACGCTGGCGCTCGTCGTGACCGTGCTCGGGACGTCGCTCGCCGCCTTCCGCGGCCTGCCGTGAGGCGGCGATCAGAGGATGCCCATCTGAGCGCGTCGATCAGGGGACGGCGATCACCTCGCGCATCCACGCGTTCATCGACTCACGGCACCCCTGCAGGAAGCTGCGCAGGCGCGCCTGCGAGACGCCTCCCTTGAGCGCCAGCTCCGCCTCCAGATGCGGGTTCTGCTCTTCGTCCAGATAGGTTCGAGAGAGCATGTAGAGCCGGTTCCAGCGGTTGATCGTCGAGGGTGCCGGCGTCGCGTCGCCGAACGACAGGTGGAACTGGATCACCGTGCCTTCGTTGAGCACGAACAGCTGCGTCGTGAACCCCTCCAGCCGCCACTGGAGCGCCTTGGCCGCGGGGTCGATCCGCACCGGCAGCTCGTCCTCCAGCAGCAGCGCCTGCAGGCTTTCCAGCGTGACGCTCTGGATGAGCGCCGGCGCCGCCGGAAGGCCGCCGGTGCGTACCGGCGTGGAGGCCTGCCCATGGCGGGGCGACAGCGCCAGCACGGCGCCCATCAGCAGCGCGAAGCCACCTGTTCGAGACATCGACCGCTCCGGCGTCCGTGGGGGGGAGAGGGCGGGAGAGGGCCCCGCTGCTCCGACTAGATCGACGGTTCGGAGGGCTCGATCACCACTTCCTTGATCCACGCCGCGAACGAGACCGCGCAGGTGAGGAAGTAATCCTCGAGCCGCGCCACCGTCACGCCGCCCACCAGGTCCAGGTCCAGCATCAGGTGCGGGTTGCCCTCGTCATCGACGAAGCTGCGCGAGTAGCGGTGGCCGGCGTTCCAGGCGTTCACCCGCTCCGTGCTCGGGTGCGAGTCACCGAACGCGGTGTGGAACTGTAGCGAGGCGCCGTCGTCGGCGATGCTCACGTGGCCGGTAAGCGTATTGAGGTGCCACTCGACGGCATCCACGTCGTTGTCGATCTCCACCTCGTAGCCGGCCTGCTTCATCAGCTTGTGCAGGGCGGGCAGTGTCAGCTTCTCGATCAGCCGCGGGGCCGCGGCCACGGCTGCCGGCGCGGAGGGCGGCACGAGCTGCTCCTTCGTGGCCGGCTTCGCCGCGGCCTCGCCGGCGAGCGCCGTCAACCCGAGCGCCAGCAGCAGCTCGGGACGTCCAAAAAAGGTGCGCAGGTTCGTCATGACGGTGGTCCGTGTGTGTGGGGGGATGACGCCGAGCGATGTCACCACAGGCAGCGCGCCGACGCGAGTCCGAAATGGTGGACGTGTGCCCGCGCCCTTCAACGCGATCGGCCGCCCCCGCGGGTGCGGAGAGCGGCCGATACGGTCTTCGGATGCGTGTCGACGCGATTACGCCTGCAGGAAGCCGCGGCGGATCTGGTCGCGCTCGATGGAGCGGAACAGCGCGCCGAAGTTGCCCTCGCCGAACGACAGGTTGTTGTGGCGCTGGATCAGCTCGATGAAGATCGGCCCGACCAGGTTGCGCGTGAAGATCTGCAGCAGGTAACCGTCGGCGTCACCGTCGACGAGGATCATGTGCTGCTTGATCTTGTCGTGGTCCTCGGTCACGCCCGGCACCCGCTCGAAGACGTCCTGATAGTACTCGTCGTCGATATCCAGGAACTCGATCAGCCCCTCGGCCACCGTCTTGAGCGAGTCCATCGACGCGACCAGGTCGTCGGTGCCGAACGCCAGATGCTGCACGCCGGGACCGTGGTACTCCTCGAGGTACTCGTTGATCTGGCTCTTGGCCTCGGTGCCCTCGTTGATCGGGATGCAGAACAGGCCGCAGGGCGAGCGCAGCGCGTACGAGGTGAGGCCCGTCTTGGCGCCGCGGATGTCGAAGTACCGCACCTCCGTGAAGCCGAAGACCTCCTTGTAGAAGTCCGACCACTGCTTCATCGTCCCCTTGAAGACGTTGTTCGTCATGTGGTCGACGATGCGGAAGCCGTGATCCTTGGCCACCACCGGCGTCTCCAGCTTGACGAACCCCATCGCCTCGTAGGGCCGCTCACCGGCCGGCGTGAAGTAGATGAGGCTGTCGCCGATGCCGTAGATCGCGGAGAGCTTGCTGCCCTTCCAGTCGTAGTCGCCCACCGCGCCGCGAGCGCCGCGGGTCACCGCCACGTCCATCGCCTTGGCCGGCGCGTGCGTGCTGTTCCAGCCCATCGACACGATCGACGGCCCGTGCGCCTTCTCGAACGCCGCGGCGTGCGAGGTGGGCGTACGCGAGAGCAGCAGCACGATGTCGCCCTGCTCGTACATGTCCACCGGCAGCGACGCGTGGCGGTGCGTCAGCGAGAAGCCGAACGCGTGAAAGAGCCGGTGCATCCGCTCCGGGTCGCGCGAGGCGAACTCCACGAACGAGATGCCGGCGAGCCCGACGGGGTTGGTGTTGGCGGTCGTCATCGCTGCTGCTCCTGTGCGGGGCCGGGCGGGGTGCACGGCGCCCAAGATGGCGTTTCCGAACTGTGCGCACCGTAGCCAGCGGACGATTGGCAAGAAAGCCACAAAAGATCGTCCGACACTGTCAAAGTTTCCAACCATGTTGAACATCAGCCTCGATCAGCTGCGCGCACTGGACGCCCTCGCCCGGCACGGCACCTTCAAGGCCGCCGCCGACGTCCTGGGGGTGCGTCACGGCGCCATCGTCTACGCGCTCAACCAGCTGGAGCTGCAGACGGAGCTGACGCTGCTGGATCGCTCCGGCTACCGCACCCGGCTGACGGCCGCCGGTGAGGAGCTGCTGCTGCGCTGCCGGGCGCTGCTGGCCTCGCTGGAGGAGTTGGAGCAGACGGCGCAGCGGCTCAAGTCCGGGTGGGAGCCGGTGCTGCGCATCGTCGTCGACGGCATCTACCCGACGGCCGCGGTGCTGCGGCAGCTCAAGGCGCTCCGGCAGGCCGACGCGCCCACCCGTGCCGAGCTGCAGGTGGAGTTTCTCTCCGGTGTGGAGTCGGCGTTCGAGCGGCTGCATGCGGAGCTGATGATCTCCGTGCTGCGACCGCGCGATACGGGGCTCTCGGGTGTACCTCTGGCGCCGCTCACCGCCCGTCTGGTGGCGGCGGCCGATCATCCGCTCGTCCGGATGCGGCGCGTGACCGAGGCCGACCTGCAGGGCCACACGCTGATCTCGGTGCGCGGGAGCGACCCGCGGCTGGAGCTGTCGACGGCGCAGCACGAGCCCGCCGCGCCGGTGCTGCTGCACGGGTTTCACACCAAGCGGGAGGCGCTGCTCAACGGGCTCGGCTACGGCTGGCTGCCCGACTACCTCGCGTCGGAGGACCTCGCCGCGGGGACGTTGCGGGAGGTGCGGTTCGTCGGCGGCTCGCGTCACTCGTTTCAGCCGTATGCGTACACGCGTCGCGCGATGGGCCGCGCGGCACAGCTGGTGGTGGATGGATTGGTGCGCGAGGGCGTGGAGCCGAAGCGGCGCGGTGCGCGGCGGGCGAAACGGTGATCTCCAGCAAGTCTGCGTCGTGGAGACTGGGTACGCGCGTCGCTGCGCTCCGCCCGTGCGTTAGGCGTCCTCCCTCTCCTTCTGCCGTAGAGACGCTCCTTGGAGCGTCTCTTGGGTGGAGGCTTGGCAACGATCCTTGATCCGAGACGTGCGCACCGGAACCCTCGAGACGAGGGACTCGGGCGAACTCCGGCGATAGGCGTGCTGAAGCACGCCTCCACGAGGCAGAAAAAGTACGCGCTCCGCCCGTGCGTGATGCGTCCGACCTCTCCCTCTGCCGTAGAGACGCTCCTTGGAGCGTCTCTGGGGTGGAGGCTTGGCATCGATCCATGTCCACAAAGGTTCCGCGCTGGCCGGGATCCGGCGGTGTCGGCGAGCCCTCGCGACCTCATAAACGCAGCTGTCGGTTCTTCGATAACGACGGCATGATCAATCCGAAGTGCGGGCTGCGAACGTCGGTGGTGCCGTGATGTGTCTCGTTCACGACGTGCGGCCTGCCATCAAGGATGCAGGCGCTCGCGATCGTTGAGCAGTACATTCCCGCGAAGAGGTTGTTGGTTCGGTCCCGCCTTCTGCTGGAGGAGTTGTTCGATGACGGCCCGTGAGCTGGTCGCCCAATGCCGAGACGACGAGTCGACCGCGCAACGGCAGATCAACGCCTTTGTCGATGACTTCCGGCGCGCCTCGAATGAACAGCGCAGGGTGCTCATGGAAGACGCTCCCGAGACCCGAGGCCGCTGGGAGGGGCTGGTGGCCGGTGTGCTGAGTGCGCTTTGTCGCGAAGTCGGTATTCCGGTAGCGACGTGGGTGGGCGAGACGGGGAGTCCCGATCCGTTTTTTGTCTTCCCCGCACGCACCTACGCGATGCGCATGTGGCTGATGCTCGAGTCGCCTGCGCCATTCAAGATCCGACGCGTCTTCGTGCCGGCCGACTACTTGTCTCGCGCCTGAGAGCGTACGCGCGCCGCCGCACTCCGCCCGTGCGTGAGGCGTCTGCTCTCCCCTTCTGCGGTAGAGACGTTCCTTGGAGCGTCTCCTGGGTGGAGCTTGGCAACGATCGCCGTGTCGCGGGATCATCGACTCGTGGGGAAGGTCGAGACGCGTGCCGTGGGCGATGGCGCGTCGGCGGCGGGGAGGTCCGAGGCTGCACGTGATCCGCGTGCCGGGACGCGTCACGGGTGTGCCGTGTGAACTCATGGCAATGGACCGCGGCTGTCCGTTCCGTCGCGCTACCCGTTGGCCACCAAATGGCCTAAGACCACCCTCCTGTTGCGCCGTCGACCGACTGCGACGCGCGTGCATCGATCGACCGATTGTCTCGGAGGAACTCGCGTCATGCTGAGGTCGCTCACTCTCACCAACTGGAAGAGCTTCGGCGAAGAGCGCAACACGCTGGTCCTCGCGCCGCTGACGCTGCTCGTGGGGCCGAACGCGTCGGGCAAGAGCAATGCGCTCGACGCGATCCGCTTTCTTCAAGGTGCGGCGCTCGACTTCCCCTTGGGCGAGGTGCTTCGCGGACACTGGGAGGGACAGCGCGAGGTCTGGCCGGCGATTCGCGGTCAGGTCATTGAGGCGGCACGTGGCACTCGCAGGCAGTTCGCGATCAAGACGGCGTGGACGCTTCCCGGTTCGCCGTCCCTTGAGCACGTCATCGGCATCGACACCATCGCTGACGCTGTTCTGGATGGCGAGCGGCTCACGGGGGCTGACGCGGCGGCGTTCGATACGGACGCAGCGGCCCTTTCTGATGCCAGCGGCAGACAACACGACGGCACCATCAGAGCGGCGCTCCGGTCGACGGGCGGCGATCGTGCCGAGGAGCGCATTTACAGCGCGGCGCGGTCGCTGCTCGGGCAGGTCACAGAGGACGGTCGCATTCACGCCGGCGCGATTCATGATGTGCGCCAGGTGCAGGCGGCCCTTCGACGTATCAGCTTCCTCGATATCCAGCCCGCACGCATGCGCGATTACAAGCCGGAACGCGCTCTCGTGCTGGGTAGCTCCGCCGAGAACATCTCCCCGAAGCTCAGGTCGATGACGCAGGATCAACGCGATGACGTCGTGGCGTGGTTGAGCGAGCTCTGCGCCCCGGCCCTCACGGGCATCTCGTTCGATACGACCCTGCTCAAGGAGGTGATGTTCTTTCTTGAGGAAGGCGGGGAGACCAAGATCTCGGCGCGGAGCGTGTCGGACGGGACGCTTCGATTTCTGGGGCTCGTAACGGCCCTGATCACGGCCGAGCCGGGGAGCACCATCGTCCTGGAAGAGCCTGATGTCGGGCTGCATCCCTCGCGCATCCATCTTCTTGCGCAGCTTCTCGAGCAGACCACGCACGACGGCCGGGTGCAGGTGCTTGCGACCACTCACTCGCCCACCTTGCTGGCACATCTCAGCGCGGCGTCGCTGGCCAATGTCGTGGCGCTGGGTCGAGCCCCGGACGGCGTCAGCATCTGCGGGCGGCTGGGCGAGCTGCAGCATTTTGCCACCCTGCGTGACAGCCAGCAGCTCGATCGCCTGGTATCGACAGGCTGGATTGAAAGGGCTTTATGAAGCTCCTGATCATTCCCGAGGATCAGACGCAGGATGGCTTCATCGCCAAGCCCGTGCTCGAGGCGATTCTGGCCGACCTCGGTATCCCGGGTCGCGTGGACGTCCTGCCCGAACCGCGACTGCGCGGTGCCGGCGAGGCGCTCGATCCGGCCGTCGTGCGTTCGATCGTGGACGAGAACCGGATGGTCGATCTGTTCGTCCTCGTGGTCGACCGTGATTGCGATCGGTTCGGTCACTCGCAAAAGGCGGCCGCTCGCGAGCGAGAGCACTCGGGGAGGCTGATCAGTTGCGTGGCGGTGCAGGAGCTCGAGGTCTGGCTGCTGGCACTCTACAGGGACAGGCTCGACGCAAGCTGGCAGGCCATCCGCGCGCACTGTGACCCCAAGGAGCGATGGGCTGAGCCGCTGCTCGAGCAGCTTGGGACCCGCGGCCCCGGTGGCGGACGGAAGAAGGCGATGCAGGCGCTGAAGGGGCGACTGCAGACGCTCCTCTCGCTCTGCGGCGAGGTTCTCGAGCTCAGGACGAAGATCGCGGCGGCACGCGAGAGCGGCGCAGAGGCACGTTGATCGGCGCGGTCGCGGTGGCATCACGGTGATCTCACACGGTCCCCTTGTGGTGAGGGGCGTGCACGGGTGGCGGCTGTTGCGAGTCAGCATGCGCGTCGTCGCACTCCGCCCGTGCGTGAGGCGTCTGCCCTCTCCTTCTGCCGTAGAGACGCTCCTTGGAGCGTCTCTTGGGTGGAGGCTTGGCAACGATCCTTGATCCAAGACGTACGCACCGGAACCCTCGACACGAGGGACTCGGGCGAACTCCGGCGATAGGCGTGTTGAAGCACCGCCTCCACGAGGCATACAAGTACGCACTCCGCCCGTGCGTGAGGCGTGTGCCCTCTCCTTCTGCGGTAGCGACGCTCCTTGGAGCGTCTCCTGGGTGGAGGCTTGGCAACGATCGCCGTGTCGCGGAATAATCGCCTCAGTTCTTGAGGCGATTGCGACGACGAATCGCCTCATGGGGGAGGGAGCCCGCATGGCGCGCTGGGTCTGGCAGCACGAGGACTGGGGTGCACGTCTCCGTTGGGATGCCGATCGGCTGTTAAGCCCCCTGGCTTCGGCCCGTCGCCAACACGGCGCGCTGTGGGCGCTGGCGTCGCAGTTGGGTTTCGCGCAGGCCGAGGCCCGTGTGGTCGAGGCGCTGACGGACGAGGCCGTGACCACGTCGGCGATCGAAGGTGAGTTGTTCGACCGCGAG
>Ga0172373_10008453_pt1 | contig 13067 bp, 8 predicted proteins | sample Lak10m_2_FD_114546 | JGI IMG/M metagenome (GOLD analysis project Ga0172373, IMG submission 114546) | Freshwater microbial communities from Kabuno Bay, South-Kivu, Congo - kab_092012_10m | ecosystem: Environmental > Aquatic > Freshwater > Lake | place: Democratic Republic of the Congo: South-Kivu... | reverse complement strand
GCGCACCTTGCGCCATTGCGCGGGTTGGGCGTACAGGGCAAAGGCGCGGGCCACGGCGCGCGACAGCGCCTGCGCGTTGAATTCATTGAAGACAAAGCCGTTGGCGCGTTCCTCAGCCAGGTCTTCCAGCGAACAATCGACCACCGTGTCAGCCAACCCGCCGACCCGGTGCACCAGCGGCAGGCTGCCGTATTTCAGACCATACATCTGTGTCAGGCCACAGGGTTCAAAGCGCGACGGCACCAGCGTGACGTCGGTCGCACCAAAAATCTGATGAGCGAAAGGTTCGTCGTAACCAATACGCACCGCCACCGACGCGGGTTGCGCCCGCGCACGCTCAACAAACGCCGTTTGCAAGGCTGCATCGCCCGTGCCCAGCACCACCAGTTGACCGCCGCGCGCGATCAACTCGTCCAACGCTGCCAACACCAGGTGCAGGCCCTTTTGCTCGGTCAAGCGGCTGACCACGCCAAACAGCGGCGCATCGGGCTTCACATCCAGCCCAAGTTGCTGTTGCAAGACCGCCTTGCACTGCGCCTTGCCTTCGGGCTTGCGCGCGTCAAAGGGCGCGACCAGCGCTGCGTCGGTCGCCGGGTTCCAGACCGCTTCGTCCACCCCGTTGAGGATGCCCGACAAGTCGGCCGCGCGGGTACGCAGCAGCCCATCCAACCCACAGCCTTGTTCAGGCGTTTGAATCTCGCGTGCGTAGGTGGGGCTCACCGTAGTGATGTGGTCGGCGTAGTAGAGACCGGCTTTCATGAACGAGAGCTGCCCATGAAACTCCAGCCCATCCACCGCGAACGCCGAGGCGGGTAAGCCCAACTCAAAAAAGTGCCGTGGTGCAAACAGCCCTTGATACGCCAAGTTGTGCACGGTGTAGACGCTGGCCACGCGCTGGCGTTGCGGTGGCAGGTAGGCGAGATAGGCGCCAGCCAGCGCGGCGTGCCAGTCGTGACTGTGCACCACACGCGGCTGCCATTGCGCGTCCAGCCCGGCCACCAGGCGCGACGCCACCCACCCAAGCAAGGCAAATCGGCGATCGTTATCGCTGAAGGGTTGCCGGTATTCATCTTCGTACGGCGTGCCCGCACGGTGGTACAGCGAAGGCACGTCAATCACATACGCCCGCAAGTCATTCAGGCGCGCGAGCCGCCCACACCGCACCACGACGTCTTCGCCCCACGGCGCTTGCAGTTGCGCCAGCGCCTGAGCATCTTGCAGATCATCCAGAATGGGCGCAAAGCCCGGGAGCAGCACACGTACTTCGCAGCTTGCGGCGTTCAGCGCCAGCGGTAATGCCCCGGCCACATCGGCCAAGCCACCGGTTTTGAGCAACGGGAAGATTTCTGCGCTGACCTGCAAGACCTTCATCACGGATAGCCCCACGGTTACAGCTTGGCCAGCATGTCGCGCGTGATCAGCACCACGCCACCGTCGGTGCGCTCAAAGCGTTGGGCGTCCAGGGCGGCATCTTCGCCCACCACCAAACCCTCTGGAATGACGCAGCCGCGGTCGATCACCACCTTGCGCAAGCGGCAATGGCGATGGATGGTCACGTCGGGCAGCACCACCGCCTCTTTGATGTGGCAATCCGAGTGCACTCGCACCTCCGAGAAAAACACCGAATGCCCCACAAACGACCCAGACACAATGCAGCCGCCCGACACCACGGTGTTGACGTAGACGCCGTTGTTGCCGTCCTTATCAGGAACAAACTTGGCCGGCGGCAACTGACGCTGGTAGGTCCAGATCGGCCAGTCGGTGTCGTAGATGTCCAGTTCCGGCACGGTGCTGGCCAGATCCAGATTGGCCGACCAGAACGCGTCGATGGTGCCCACGTCGCGCCAGTACGGCGCGCCGCGTTTGACGCGTGCCACGCACGACAGGCCAAACGGGTGCGCCAGCGCGCGGCCGTCGGCCACGGCTTTGGGAATGACGTTTTTGCCAAAGTCGTGCTCGGAGGCCGGGTCGGCCAGGTCGTCTTCAAGCAGCTGGTACAGATAGTCTGCGTTAAAGATGTAGATGCCCATGCTGGCCAGCGACACCTGGTCGTTGCCCGGCATGGCCGGCGGATCGGCGGGCTTTTCAATAAACGCGGTGATCTGGCGCTGCTCATCCACCGCCATCACGCCAAAGGCAGAGGCCTCCGGGCGCGGCACCTCGATACAGCCCACGGTGCAACCGGCGCCCTGCGTCACATGGTCTTTGAGCATGATGGAATAGTCCATCTTGTACACGTGGTCGCCCGCCAGGATCACGATGTACGTGGGATGGCTGGAACGAATGATGTCCAGGTTCTGGAAGATCGCGTCGGCGGTGCCACGGTACCAATGCTCTTCGCCCACGCGCTGCTGCGCCGGCAGCAGGTCGACCATCTCGTTGAGTTCGGCGCGCAAAAAACTCCAGCCACGTTGCATGTGGCGCATCAGCGAATGCGACTTGTATTGCGTGACCACCGCCATGCGCCGGATGCCGGAGTTCAGGCAGTTGGACAGCGCAAAGTCGATGATGCGGAACTTGCCGCCAAAGTAGACCGCGGGTTTAGCGCGGGTGTCGGTCAGCTGTTTGAGCCGACTGCCGCGTCCACCGGCCAGAATCAGCGCCACGGTATGGCGCACCAGTTGGTGCGTGCTGGGAATGTTGTCCAATTTCTTCATCATGATGTATCCGTGGGAGTGATGTCGTCCGTGGCTTTCGTCCGTGGTTTGTGTTGCTTGCAGACTCAGGTCACGACGCTGGGCTCGGGGCGGCCGGTGCGTTCACGAATGCCCGCCACATCGTCTGCCAGCGCAATCAGGTCAGCCAGCGCCTGCTGCACCGGAAAGTTATGGCGCGCGGGGTCGGGCTCGTAGCATTCCAGATAAACGCGCAATGTGGCGCCTTCGGTGCCGGTGCCCGAGAGCCGGAACACCACGCGCGCACCGTCGTCCATCAGCAAGCGCACGCCTTGCGCCCGCGAAACCGATCCATCGACCGGATCGGTGTAGCAAAAGTCGTCGGCCACGTGGATCGAGCGCGCGCCAAAACGCTGGCCCTGCAAGCCGGGCAGCCCGGCGCGCAGATTCGCCATCAGGGCGTCAGCCACGGGCGTGGCAATGGCCTCGTAGTCGTGCCGCGAGTAGTAGTTGCGTCCATAGGTGCGCCAGTGCTCGCGCACCAGTGATTCCACGTTCTTGCCCGTGGCCGCCTGCAAACTCAACCAGAACAGGATGGCCCACAGGCCGTCTTTTTCGCGCACGTGGCTGGAGCCGGTGCCGTAGCTTTCCTCGCCGCACAGCGTGGCGCGGCCCGCGTCGAGCAAATTACCAAAAAATTTCCAGCCGGTGGGGGTTTCAAAACACGGCAGTTGCAGCGCCTGCGCCACCCGGTCCACCGCGCACGACGTGGGCATGGAGCGCGCCACACCGGCCAGCCCCTGGCGGTAGCCGGGGATCAGGCGCGCATGCGCCGTCATGACCGCCAGGCTGTCCGATGGCGACACCACAAAGCCGCGCCCCAGCACCATGTTGCGGTCCGCGTCCCCGTCCATCGCTGCGCCAAAGTCCGGCGCGTCGGGCGCGGCCATGCGCTCGATCAGGTCCTGCGCGTTGACCGGGTTCGGGTCCGGGTGCAGGCCACCAAAATCTTCCAGCGGAACGGCGTTGACCACGCTGCCCGCGGGTGCGCCCAGCTCGCCTTCCAGTATGGCGCGGGCATAGGGGCCACCGACAGCGTTCATGGCGTCCACGCGCAGCCGAAAGCCGCGCTGAAACAACGCGCGCAAGGCGTCAAAGTCAAACAGCTCACGCATCAGCGCGGCGTAGTCGGCCACTGGGTCGATCACCTGTACCCGCATGCGCTCAAGCTGGAGCTCACCCAGCGTGTCGATGTCGATGTCAGGCGCGTCGCTGATGCACAGACGCGTCAACTTCTGGGTGCGGGCGTAGACGGCTTCGGTCAGCGCTTCATTGGCCGGGCCGCCATTGCTGGCGTTGTACTTGATGCCAAAGTCGCCATCCCTACCCCCCGGGTTGTGACTGGCCGACAAAATAATGCCGCCAAATGCTTGCCTGCGCCGGATCACCGCGCTGGTCGCCGGGGTGGACAAAATGCCGCCCTGCCCCAACAGCACCTGCGCAACCCCATTGGCTGCCGCCAATTTCAGGATGATCTGAACGGCCACCCGGTTGTAAAAACGCCCGTCACCCCCCAGCACCAGTGTCTTGCCATGCAAGGCCGTGCCAACCTGCCCGCTGGCGTCCACGCCATTGAGAACATCGAACAAGGCCTGCACAAAATTGTGCAGATAGCGCGGCTGCTGAAACACCGTCACTTTTTTACGTAAGCCGGAGGTACCCGGGCGTTGACCTTCAAAAGCTTGTGTTGGTAGGGTCTGGAGGGTCATGATGTCAATGGAGCCAATCAAACGCGTTGGCCCCAATTTAGCACCAATTAAAATCCCCTCAACACTCCCTTCTGCCAGGCCGGTACCGGCTGCGGCACCTCAGGCACCCGAACCGGTGCATCCGAACCCGAGAATCACCCGTGACTTACGCCTCAGAAACCCGCCGCCGCCGCACCTTTGCCATCATCAGCCACCCGGACGCCGGCAAGACCACGCTCACTGAAAAGCTGTTGCTGTTTTCGGGCGCGATCCAGATTGCTGGCGCCGTCAAGGGCCGCAAGGCCAGCCGCCACGCCACCAGCGACTGGATGGAAATCGAAAAGCAGCGCGGCATTTCGGTGGCGTCCAGCGTGATGCAGATGAGCTATCGCGACCACGTGGTCAACCTGCTCGATACCCCCGGTCACAAGGACTTTTCTGAAGACACCTACCGCGTGCTGACCGCCGTGGACTCAGCGCTGATGGTGATCGACGCGGCCAACGGGGTCGAATCCCAAACCCGCCGCCTGATTGAGGTCTGCCGCCAGCGTGACACGCCCATCATCACCTTTGTGAACAAGATGGACCGCGAGGTGCGCGACCCGCTGGACATTCTGGACGAGGTGGAACGCGAACTGGGCATGCCCTGCGTGCCGATGACCTGGCCCGTCGGCCAAGGCAAGCACTTTGGCGGCATCATCAACCTGCGCACGCACGCCATGACGGTGTTCGAGGCCGGCAGCGAACGCCGCCCGCAAGACTTTGAAACCGTGCCGCTGGCGCACCCTGAAGCGCTGGCGGCGCGTTTTGGCCACGACTGGAGCACCGCGCTGGAAAGCATGGAACTGGCCACCGGTGCGTCCCCCACCTTCGACCGCGAGGCCTTTCTGACAGGCAAGCAAACCCCGGTGTTTTTTGGCTCCGGGGTGAACAACTTTGGCGTGATGGAGGTGCTGGACGCGCTGGTCGACCTGGCACCCTCGCCCGGCCCGCGAACCAGTTCCTATGTTGTCAACAAGCAGCCCGTCATCAAAGAGGTGCAACCTGAAGACGAGGCTTTCAGCGGCGTGGTGTTCAAGGTGCAGGCCAACATGGACGCCAACCACCGTGACCGCATCGCCTTTGTGCGCATCGCCAGCGGCCGCTACACGCCGGGCATGAAGCTCAAGGTAATGCGCACCGCCAAGGAGCTGCGCCCGACCAGCGTGGTCACCTTCATGAGCCAGCGCCGCGAGGCGGTGGACGAAGCCTACGCCGGCGACATCGTCGGCTTTACTACCCACGGCGGCGTGCAGCTGGGCGACACCATCACCGATGGCTCGGTCAACCTGCTGTTTACCGGCTTGCCGTTTTTTGCGCCCGAAATGTTCACCACCGTGATTTTGAAGAACCCGCTGCGCACCAAACAATTGCAACAAGGCCTGGCGCAACTGGGAGAAGAAGGCGCCATTCAGGTGTTTCGGCCAGAGATGGGCGGCAACATGCTGCTGGGCGCGGTGGGGCAGTTGCAGTTTGAAGTGGTGCAACACCGCCTCAAAGGCGAATACGACGCCGACGTGCGGCTGGAGGCCAGCCAATACACCGGCGCACGCTGGATCACCGCCGACACGCCCGCTGAACTGAAAGACTTTGTCAACGCCTACCCGCAGCGCATGTCGCGCGACGCCGCCGACGCGCTGGCCTTTTTGTGCACCAGCCCCTACGACGTGCGCCTGGCGCAAGAGCGCTTTCCCAAGATTCACTTTCACCCGCTGCGCGAGCACGCCGGGCTGGCGCTGCAAAGCGCGGGGTAGCGCCCTGATGCAGCCCTCACCCAAGACGACCCTTGACCTCACGGGGGTCATCACGCCCAATGCGCTGGCGGCACTGGCAGACCTGTGAGCAGCAGGGCTGAAGGTGATCCCGGTCACCGGTCGCCACATTGGCTGGTGCGCGCGGCGGTAACGACCCGCCGATGTTCGCGCACCTGCATCACAGCGTGGGCGTGGCCAACATCCGCCACTTTGAAAGCCAGTTGACGCATCTGCCCCGCTACATCACCCGCGCTGGGCGCGGGGCTGCATTTGCTGAAATGGTTCGCGCGATACTTGAGGCTCGCGAAAAGCTTTAACCACCACGCCAAAACTTGCACTCACCATGTTTTTTGCCACCGACTTCGACACCGTGACGCATGGCATCCAACTGGCCGTGGCGCCAGTGTTCCTGCTGACCGCCGTGGCCGGCATGATCGGTAGTGTGGCGCAGCGGCTGGCGCGCATCATCGACCGCGCCCGGGTGCTGGAAGACCGCATCGACAAAGCCCCGGCGGAAGACCCTATGCCAGCCGCTTTTGCCGAGCTGCGCCAGTTGCGCCGCCGTGGTGCGCTGGTCAACAGTTGCATCGCCCTGCTGACGTTTTGCGCCATCCTGATCGGATTGACCATCATGGCGCTGTTTCTGGGCGAAACCACTCAGATCCAGATTTTCCGCACTGCAACGCTGTTGTTCCTGCTGGGGGTGAGTTGCTTTTTGATGGCGCTGCTGTGTTTTCTGGCCGAAACGCTGATCGCAACGCGCATGCTCAAGTTTGGCCGTAACGCCCGTCCACCCACCCCCTGATTCCCTTGCCCTGACAGGCGTCTGACCGTGCCCCATCCAGGGGCTGTCGATCCGTTTGCGGGCGGGCAGAGGCTGCGAGTTGCGCCAGACAAAAAGCATCAGACTGTTTCTGGCGCACATGGTCAGCAACGCGCCCAGTCGACCTGAGGTTCACGGGCATCTTCCCGATGTTTGACCCTGTGCACATCTACGCGCTGGAGTTCATGGGCAAGCTGCGCATTGCCTATCAGGCGCGGCAAACGCAGCGAGGTCAGCCAGGTGACAACGAGTGTCGAGCGATCGCCGCAACAGTTACATGATTTAGCAAAAACAATGAAACTAAGTTACATTACCAGTCCGTGCCCTTTCAACCAAAATTGTTCATCAGGGCTTGAGCGGGTAGTGCTTGCAGTTGCGAGCCAGTTTGATCCCGACTGCGGAGCCTGAAGTTTCAGGAGACACAGAGGGGCAAAAATGACCGCAAGTGCGCCTGATGAGCAATCTCGGTTCAACCCATTTTTGGTACTGGTTCCCATGAGTTTTGACCTCGTCCTGTTTGGCGGCACCGGCGACTTGAGCTGGCGCAAATTGATGCCCGCGCTGTTTCAGTCGTTCAAGCACGGCACCCTGCCCGAGGGAGCACGCATCATTGGTGTGGGCCGTGACGCGCTCAGCGACGAGCAGTACCGCGAGCTCATCCGTGACCGGTTTGCGCAAGTGGAACTGGCCAAGCGCCCCACGCCTGAGGAATTTGCGCGTTTTGCAAGGTTGCTGGAGTTTGTCGGCATGGATTTGTCGCAACCCGCGCATTACGCCTATTTGCGGGACAAGTTGACCCAGCGCCGGGCCGACACGGTGGTGATGTACCTGGCCACCGCGCCAACGCTGTTCACCACCATTTGCGAACAGCTTGCTGCGGCCGGGCTGAACACTCAGCACACTCGAGTGGTGCTGGAGAAACCCCTGGGTCATGACCTGGCCAGCAACCGCGTCATCAACCACACCGTGGGGCAGGTGTTCACCGAGCATCAGATCTACCGCATCGACCACTATCTGGGCAAGCCGTCGGTGCAAAACCTGTTTGCCCTGCGCTTTGGCAACGCCTTGTTTGAGCCACTGTGGCGGCGCGAGCATATTGCCAACATCCAGATCACCATCGCAGAAGACCTGGGTGTGGAAAAGCGCGGCGCCTTTTATGAAACCACCGGAGCGCTGCGCGACATGGTGCAAAACCACGCCCTGCAGTTGTTGTGCGCCATCGCCATGGAGCCGCCCGTCAACGCGCACGCCGACGCCATCCGCGACGAAAAGCTCAAGGTGCTGCGCTCGCTCAAACCCTGGACAGCGCAAGCGCTGGCGCAAGACGTGATTCGCGGCCAATACAGCGCGGGTGCCATCGGGGGCAACGCCGTGCCCGGTTACCTGGACGAACCCGGCGTGGCGCCCACCAGCACCACGGAGACCTTTGTCGCGCTGCGCACCGAAATCCAGAACTGGCGCTGGGCCGGTGTGCCGTTTTACATCCGCACCGGCAAGCGCCTCGCGGGTCGGGACGCGCGTATCGTGGTCAACTTTAGGCCAACGCCGCACGCCATCTTCAACAGCCAGGCGGGTGCTGCCAACCGGCTGGTGATTACCTTGCAACCGCGCGACGGACTGGAGTTGCACCTGCTGGCGCACGCGCAAGACCAGCGCCAGCATGCCCACCATCTGGCACCGGTGCAGTTGGACCTGGACTTTGACAAGCGCTTTGGCCAGGAACGTGTGGGCGCGTATGAGCGCTTGCTGCTGGATGTGATTGAAGGCCGCCTGAATCTGTTTGTGCGCAGCGACGAGCAGGAAGAGGCGTGGCGCTGGGTCGAGCCGATCCTGAACCAATGGCAGGCCGACACGATGGGGCCGCGCCCCTACGCGGCAGGCACATGGGGGCCCAGTGCCACCAGTGCTTTGATTGCCCGTGACGGTTTCTGCTGGAGCGAAGAGTGCTAGACCGCATCAAGGCGTCTTTGCCGTCGCTGGCGCCAGCTGAACAGCGTGTAGCCAGACTTGTGCTGACTGACCCACGCATTTTTGCCACAACCTCGGTGGGTGAACTGGCCGAACGCGCGCATGTAAGCAAACCCACCGTGGTGCGGTTTTGTCGCAGTGTGGGGTATGACGGCTTAAGCGATTTCAAGCTCAAGCTGGCCGGCAGCGTCAGTGAAGGCGTGCCCTTCATCCACCGCAGCGTGGACGTGGACGACAAGACCGCAGACGTGATGGTCAAAGTAATCGACAACACGGTGGCAGCCTTTTTGAAGTACCGCAACGACGCTTCCGCCAGCGCGATCGATAAAGCAGTGGACGCGTTGGTGCGCGCCTACAAGGCCGGGCGACGCATCGAGTTTTTTGGCGTTGGCAATTCAGGTGTGGTGGCGCAGGATGCGCAGCACAAGTTCTTTCGCTTGGGCATCAACGGGGTGGCCTACAGCGACGGGCACATGCAGGTCATGAGCGCATCACTGTTGCAACCGGGCGACTGCGTCCTGGTCATCAGCAATTCGGGGCGCACACGTGACCTGATGGACTCATGCGACATTGCCCGCAAGAATGGCGCTACCACCATCGTCATCACCGCCAGCGGTTCGCCCCTGGCCAGCGCCGGCCACATCCACCTGGCCGCCGACCATCCAGAAGGCTACGACCGCTACAGCCCGATGGTGTCGCGCCTGCTGCACCTGATGATCATCGACATTTTGGCCACCTGCGTAGCCTTGCGCATCGGCGGCGACAAGCTGCAGCCCTTGCTAAGGGAGATGAAGAACAACCTGCGCAGCAAGCGCTACGCCTGAGCTCGCGCCATTAAACTCGCCGTTTCACCATTCAGCGGGGGCTCATGGCCATGATCTTTGTTACCGGCGGCGCCGGTTATATCGGTTCGCATACCTGCGTCGAGTTGCTGGGTGCCGGCCATGCCGTCACGGTCTATGACAACTTCAGCAACAGCCAGCCCGAGGCGCTGCGTCGTGTCGAGCGCATTACTGGCAAGCAGATCACCTGCGTGCAAGGCGACATCCGCAACCGCGACGCGCTCACCGCCGCTTTGCGCACCAGTGGCGCCAGCGCGGTGATTCACTTTGCCGGCCTGAAGGCGGTGGGTGAATCGGTGGCGCAGCCGCTGACCTATCACGACAACAACGTGGTCGGCACGCTGCGTTTGCTGCAGGCCATGAACGACTGCAACGTCAAGACGCTGGTGTTCAGCTCGTCGGCTACCGTTTATGGTGACCCGCAGCGCCTGCCGCTCACCGAAGATCATCCACTTTCTGCCACCAATCCCTACGGTCAGACCAAACTCAGCATCGAGCTCATGTTGCGTGACTTACAGCGCAGCGACCCGGCCTGGCGCATCGCCGTGTTGCGCTACTTCAACCCGGTGGGCGCGCACGTCAGCGCTCTGATCGGCGAAGACCCTCAGGGCGTCCCCAACAACTTGCTGCCCTTTGTGACGCAGGTGGCCGTGGGGCGGCGCGAGTTCTTGAATGTATGGGGCAACGACTACCCCACGCCCGACGGTACCGGTGTGCGCGACTACATTCATGTGGTCGACCTGGCGATGGGGCACCTGGCCGCGCTGCAAGCGTTGGCCGCACGATCGGATGGCCTGACGGTGAACCTGGGTACCGGTACCGGCTACAGTGTGCTCGACATGGTGCGCGCCTTTGAAGCTGCCAGCGGCCGTGCCGTACCTTATCGCATCTCGTCGCGGCGCAGCGGCGACGTGGCGGCGTGCTACGCCGACCCCACGCTGGCGCAGCAGGCGCTGGGTTGGCGCGCCGAGCGTGACCTGGCCGCCATGTGCCGCGACGCCTGGAACTGGCAGCACAAAAACCCTACCGGGTATAGTTAACTATCCAGCACAATCGTGATCAAAGACAGGAAGAAAGTGACACATGGCTAAAGGAATGATCCTCGCCGCCGGCCAAGGCACCCGGGTTCGGCCGCTGACCAAAGATTTGCCCAAACCGATGATCCCGATTCTGGGTAAACCGGTGATGGAATACCTGATCGAACATCTTGCCAGTTTCGGCGTGACCCAGATCATGGTCAACGTGGCCCATAACCACCACAAGATCGAGCAGTATTTTGGTGACGGACATCGCTGGGGGGTGGAACTGGGTTACTCATACGAAGGCGCGCTGGAGCATGGTGAGATCGTTCCCAAACCACTGGGTTCTGCCGGTGGCATGCGCCGCATCCAGGACTTCAGCGGATTCTTTGACGAAACAACGTTGGTGTTGTGCGGGGACGCCATCATCGACCTTGACATCTGCGCCGCGGTGCACGAGCACCAGACCAAGGGCGCGCTGGCCAGCGTGGTCACGCTGGACGTGCCGGTGGCCGAGGTACAAAACTACGGCATCGTGGTGGCCGATGCGTCCGGACAAATCGAATCGTTTCAGGAAAAGCCCAAACCCGACGAAGCCCGATCGACCGCAGCCAGCACGGGTATCTATATTTTTGAACCCGAGGTGATCGACCTGATCCCCTCGCGGCAGGTTTATGACATCGGCTCGCAGCTTTTTCCGCAGTTGGTGGAACAGCATCGGCCTTTTTTCGCCCAGAAGCGCTTCTTCAACTGGATCGACATCGGTCGCGTCAGCGACTACTGGACTGTCCTGCAACGTGTGTTGCGCGGAGAAATCGCACAAATGAACATGCCCGGACGGCAGGTCAGACCGGGCATCTGGGTCGGACTGAACACACGCATTGCCTGGGACGAGGTGATCATTGAGGGCCCGGTATATATCGGTTCAAGCGTGCGCATCGAGCCGGGCGCACGCATCATAGGCCCGAGCTGGATCGGGCATGGCAGCCATGTGCGTAGCGGTGCCACGGTGCAGCGCAGCATCTTGTTCGAGTACACCCGCATCGCGGCCGACATGCGATTTTTTGAAATGATCGTGTCGCCCACTTACTGCGTGGATCGCGGTGGCCACACCTTATACCGCGGCGACGAGACCGCCCAATTGCGCTGGGGCGACGCGCGCGCCTGAAACCCTTTTTTGAATGATTCACCATGTCTGATGATCATGCCCCCGTTTTGCTGCAACCGGTGATTCTGTCGGGCGGCTCCGGCACACGTCTGTGGCCACTGTCGCGCGAAAAGTATCCCAAACAGTTGCTCAACCTGATGGGACAGGATTCGCTATTGCAGGCCACCGTGCGCCGGGTCGAAGGCATCGAGGGCGTGGCCCTGGCGCCGACGATGGTGGTGTGCAACGAAGAGTACCGTTTTGTCATCGCCGAGCAACTGCGCCAGCTTGGGCAAAACGGCACCATCGTGCTTGAGCCTTGTGGAAGAAATACCGCGCCAGCCCTGACGCTTGCTGCACTGGCAGCTATCAAAAATGGTTCTGACCCGGTGCTGCTGGTGATGCCGGCGGACCACGTCATCACCGATGTGGCAGCGTTTCAGGCGGTGGTGAGCCAGGGCGCCGAGCTGGCTGAAGGCGGTGCGGTGGTGACCTTTGGCATCACCCCCGATGCGCCAGAAACGGGCTACGGCTACATCCAGGCGCGCACCGCGATGGACGCTACGGGCAAGCTGGGCGCGGCACGGCTGATTGCGCGCTTTGTCGAAAAACCCGACCTGGCCACAGCGCAGGCTTATCTGGACGCGGGCAACTATTTGTGGAACAGCGGCCTTTTTATGCTGCGCGCGTCGGTCTGGCTGGCCACGCTGGGCCAATGCCGCGCCGACATTCAGGTCGCGTGCCAAAGCGCTTGGCAGGCGGGGCAGACCGACGGCGATTTTGTCCGCGTGGGCAAAGACGTGTTTGCCGCATGCCCCAGTGACTCGATCGACTACGCCGTCATGGAGCGCCTGGCCGGTCCCAAGGCCAGTGCCGGGTTGCCGCCGGGTGTGGTACTGGACTTGAGTGCGGGCTGGTCCGACGTGGGCGCGTGGGACGCGCTCTGGCAGGTGCTGCCCAAAGACCCGCAAGGCAACGTGGCGCAGGGTGACGTGTTGTTGCAAGGGTGTGAGAACACGCTGGCGCTGTCGGACGCGCGCCTGGTGGCGTGCGTGGGCGTGCGTGACCTGGTGGTGGTGGAAACGGCGGATGCGGTACTGGTGGTGCACAAG
>Ga0172373_10008449_pt1 | contig 13074 bp, 14 predicted proteins | sample Lak10m_2_FD_114546 | JGI IMG/M metagenome (GOLD analysis project Ga0172373, IMG submission 114546) | Freshwater microbial communities from Kabuno Bay, South-Kivu, Congo - kab_092012_10m | ecosystem: Environmental > Aquatic > Freshwater > Lake | place: Democratic Republic of the Congo... | reverse complement strand
TGCTATCCCACCTCTTAAAGCATCACGCCAATGATCTAATTGTTCATGTTGAAATGGAATATAGTTAAGTTTATTTTTAACTACAAAAGGATGTGGTTTTTGAATCTTTCTATAATGATCAAATTCTTTCTTTAATAATTCATCAACTGCAGAGTTTAATGCCCAACCTGGCATTCCTGGGTCTTTTAAGCCCTTAACACGCTCTAAATAAAAACATCTTGGGCAATCTAAAAAATTGCTAAACCTAGATCTGCTAATTTTAAAAACTTCATTAGTGCCTTTTTGATAAATGGAGCCTTTACGAGTTCTTAAAGGGATGACTTCTTTCTTATTGTTCATCCCTGTTTTTCTTATGTAATGTAAAATCTACGTTGTACGTATAAAAATCTATATGTTTCGTAACACTTAAAGCTCTTTTAATTTTTAAGTCACTTTCAAATGCAATAATTACTCCTTTAACCTCCTGGTTATCCTCTGCAATTTCATCTTGTATGTAACCCATGTATCTTTGCACTTGTCCGACTACAACATCGCTAGCTCGACCTTTTTTTAACTCAACAACTAGTAATTCTTTTTTATCTTTACTAATTGCCAAAATATCAATCGATCCTGTATCGGTCTCATATTGTTGTCCAACAAGTTCTCCGTCCTCATGAAAAATATCAAATTTTTTTCCAAGTTCTGTTTTTTTCCAATTTTCAACTAAAAAATCTTCTAAATGTTTTTCTAGTGCGAAAGTACTTGGATCTTCGATAGTTGGATCGTTTGAGGTTATTGAAGAAGGTCTTGATCCTGATAGTAAAGACTCAATTTCAATAGAATGTTTAGTAATCTCAGCAAGGGTATTTGCTGATCCAGTTGAATTTTGCAAAGCTTCACTCATCGAGTCCCTGGGAATAATTTTATCAAACCATTTTACTCTTCTTCTATGTGGAAGATTTGATCCTTTAATATAAAAATAATCCCCACTAACTTCTCCAATGTGATAATTTCTATTTGTATCTGGACATAAAACTATATCTCCAACACTCATTCCTTTAGAGGCATTATGTAATGCACCGCAAGCAAGACCTGCTTTAACTCTTGAAGCGCTGGGATTATTTTCTAGATAAACATTTATATATTTTTTATTAAATTCTCTCCATTCATTTGGTAATTTACCAGTAAAATCTATTTCAGGAATAAAACTGACGCCAACAAAGTTACCTTTGATAGCTTCATCAGCAAAAGAATGATTTTTTCCAAGTACAATTCTAAAATATTTTTTCATCTAAAACTTCTTCTGCGTTTTATCGCATTTATAATAATTTTTAATTTCGACCCACTATATGCTCGACTAGCACTCAGATATTATTCTTTGTGCAGCATATTCGGTGTTAGCTTCTCCAGCTTTTATTGCGCATTTTAAATCTCTACTCTTTGAAAAGAAACCATCACTTGGACCACACTCTGCTATTATTTTTTGTGCAGCATATCTAGTTTTAGCTTTTGCAGCTAACTGTGAACATTCTAAATCTGTATAGGAAAAACTATAGGTTGGAAAATAAAATGAAATACTTAAACTTAAAATAAATAATCTTAATCTATTCATCTAATTATTAAACCACTTTTTGAGGTAAAATTCCACCAGCCTTTAAACACTCTTCAACAGACTTAAAAGTTTTAATGTAATTTTTAACTTTTTCATAATTAGGGTGCTCTGGTGAAAAACAAATTCCTCTTGCTGACATTTTAACAGGAAGATTAGCGAGACTTATTTCTTGTAGAACTAGGAACAGGAAACTTAATATTAAAATAAACTTGTGCATTTTTTATTGAAGAGGTCTTTTATAATACCTCTTTTCATATTCACTAAAAACTCTAACGCAACTCAAGCGAATAAGGCTAATAAGCTCAATAAAACTTTCTTCTTCATTAGCTTCATATCGCCAAGGAAGTCTTTTTTCATCAATCTTCAAAGTATTCATAATAAAATCATCTATCACCAGCAACGCTTTTCTCACGTCGTTAGGTTCATGATGATTAAAGAGTTCAGATATTAAATCATTCATTGGTAAATCTATTTTTTGGGTCATACGATTATAATTTGTAAGTAGGTCGATTCTAAAAGTGATTAAAATTAAATATGTGTGTTAATTGTGGATGTTAACTATTCTATTCTACCTGTAGTGTATGCAATATATTTTGGAATTCAATGAGTTTTTTTTAATACATTATTAGATCGATAATTAATTATTACCATCTCCTATATCGGCCTCTATATGTCCAAAAAGTTCTTGGTCGTCTGCATGAATTACAAACATTTCCGTACTTTGTTTTTAAACTTTCATCCCTAAAATCGTTAAGTGGTTTTACTTTTTTACAAGTTGGACAAAACTTGCTTTCTTTTAATGCAATAGATTTTGCACTTTGAACAATATAGTCTCTGATTTTATTTATATTTTTTTTTTCAGTCGCCTGAAATAATGCCTTATTTAAGAAATTTACTGGATCATCGGAGCAATTAAATCTATTTAGTCTTATAAATTTGTAACCATAAGCCTCCAAAGCCCTTTGTCTCTCCATATGTTCCTCTGTATAAAAATCTTCAAAATTAAACGCATCAATTAATTCATCCTTTTTGAAGTGGTAATCAAATCCATCATATTCAATTACAATATTATGCTTTTTGCCGTCTATTGTTGATGATAATAAAAAATCTGTCTTATATCCAGGATGAGAATATTTAGGATCTAGTTGCTTAAGATAATCGCCAATTGGGAACTGAGCTTTTAAAGTCAAATCATTTTTATATTTTAGATAAAAATCCGTATTAATAATCCATTTAAGCACTTTTTTTTCCATGGGTGATTTTAAATCAAGTTCTGTCTCTTTGGGTAATTGTTCTTTTGTATTGTGAATATTATAAAAATGCCTAATTGCATTTCCAATTTCACCATCTACTTCGGAAGGATCTTTGCTCATTACAAACCACATGCACTCCTGCACTCTACTAAAACCAACATTTAATCTTTGAGCTCTGTGGGCATTAGAACCATCATCGAAATCTAAAACTTCTAGTGATTTAGGAAAAACAGACCACAGTTTTTTATTTTTTTGATCATCTACCATTGAATAAAATACAATCTGTCGTTCTTCACCTTGGCAAGTATCAAAAGTCCAAATTTTCAGTGCAAATTTTTCAAAATAAAAGTCTCTATCTGAATGCCTAGAGATCAAGGTGGATATTAGTTTTTGTTGATCTGCAAAAGGAGTAATTATTCCAACTGTTCCGTTATATTTATCTTTTTTTAATTTCTCTAATTGTTTAATAATAAATTCAGCCTCTGATTTGTTTGAATTACCAATAGTTTCTTCTTTATTTTTATTATCAATAATATCAAATTTAATAATATCTTTAATTTTTAGTTCTGGGGAACGTAATCTGATTGCTTGAATCTCATTTTGATAAAAGTATTTACTAGAATAGGAGATATGCTCTTTGTAACCTCTGAAATGTTTTTTTAGCATAGTCTCATAATTTGCAATGTTTGTGAAAAATTCTAAAACAGAGGAAGTCACATCAAATAATTTTAATCTTTCTAATATTTGCCGGTCTTTACTTATTTTTTTGAATGATTGTTTTACTCTCTCAAGATAGAAATTATTTTCTACTCTTGTTGCCTGCATAGATTTTACGTTATTGAATTGTTTTTTATCTCCTAAAACTAACACTTTTTTAGCTCTTATAAGTGCAGGCAAAGCCTGAGCTATGCTTACTTGGGAAGCCTCATCTATAATAATTAAATCAAATAAATCTTTTTTTAAATTAATATACTCAGCAAAATCTCTTACACTGGCAATGATGCATGGAAATGCTTGTCTAAGTTTGTTGAAATCATTGGTTGGAAACTTCGATTTTGATCGTATTATTTTACTTAAAGTTTTTGCAGTAGTTCTGTTGTTGTCAAAAAACTCAAGAATTTTTCCATCTAACTGCGTTGTCATTAATGAAGTATATAAACTTTGCTTTTCAGCAATAGCGGTCGCATAATCAAAATCATTTACACTTTGAAATATATCAGCAATAACACTCCTACTTTCTAAATAATCAAGAATTTCATTTTTATCTTCTGCAGAAAATTTGATTATTTTATTTTTAAAAATTGTTTCTGGATTATTAAGATTTATTCCTAATTTATCGCAGGTTAAGGGAATTTTTTTTGCAAAATCTAAAATATTCTTAAGATTATTTTTTTCATTTTCTATTTTGCATAAATTTAAAAAATTATTATTATTTATTAATAATTGATAAAGTTTTTCGTATGAAAAATTTATGCCATTTTTTTTTGAACTACTTTCAATCTCGTTCTCTAAAAGTTTTAGACATGTAGTTGCATTTAAAAAAAGAGAGGCGTTTTTTTCTTCCCTAAGGTCTAATTCTTTTTTTAATTGTAATTTATTTTTTATTAAAGATATTAGATCACTAACTGCAGCCCCCTTAAAGGTATATCCAAAAAAGGCACCTTTTAATTTTTTAAACTGACTAAAATATTCAGTCATTAGATCGGGATATCCTTTTTTAATTATTTTAAATAAACCTATAATTTCAGAATTTAAATTATTATCTTTATCTAGAGTTCCAGCAAATTGTGATAGCTGCAAAAAATCTTCATATAATTTTAAATTTACTTTTGGAGTAGTGCTTAAAAATAATTTAAATAGTTCATTATCTTTTTCGGATTGAATGAAGGTTATAAAATCTAAAATATCTATTTTTGAATCTTTAGTGTTATTATCAATTTCATTTAAATCCAAAATACTTTTCTCAGATGTGAAACTTAAGTGAAGTTTTAGATAGGTTTGAATTTTATCATTATCAAGTTTTTCAAATTTTCCGGACTCGTTGATAAGACTATCACCTATTGTTTTGGTTATATTTTCAATATGAAAGGATAAATTTTGGGAATGAGTTTTTGATGATCTATAAAAGTCTCTGATTTGGCTAATTGACTGAGTTGATAAAATTTTACTATATGTATTTCCCATCTTTCCAAGTCTTAAAATTGGGTTTTGAAAATCTTCCGAATGTCTAGCCTTGTTAAGAGTGTCATTTAGTTTATCTTCAACAACATCAAGAGCGTATTTAGTGTCAGACAAAATTAATATGGATTTGTTTGCTAAAATATAATTAAAGGCTATTGCTGAAATAGTGTGGCTTTTTCCAGTCCCAGGAGGACCTTCGACAACAACATATTTACACTCTTTATTATCTAAGGCTTTAATAATTTTTTGTTGCTCATAATTTAAAGGAATAGGACTTGTATAATTTAAACGATCTGAGGTAGAAGAAGCATCCCAATTATCCTCCAGTTCTGTAATGATAGAATGAGGATCTTTCATCAAAAAATCGTTTATTATGTCCTTAAACATTTTAGCTACGTCTGAGTCCTCATTTTCTATTGAATTCAAAATATCTTCATAATCATTAATTAATGACTCATCAGACTTATCAAAAACAGTAATGGAACAATTATTTGATAATATACAGCTTGCATTTTTTTCAACTTGTTCCGATATATTTTTTACATCAAGAGTTTTTTGTAATCTAAAAAAACTTGAAATTTCTTGAATTATTTTGTCAATTCGAGCTAATAAATCCTCCTCTTCATCTACGTGAATAATTCTATCAACAATACTATCTATTTTTCCTACACTTGAATTTTCTCTGCTGAACTCAGAAATTGCATACTGAATTGCTTTTTTATTTATATAAATTTCTTTTTCAAAATTAATTGTAAATGAATTATCCCCTGAACTACCAGATATATTAATGGGCATGTAAAAAATTGGAAAACGTTTGTTTTCAACCTCAATCTCGAAAAAATAAAAATAAAACTCCTGCTTATCTAGATTAAACTTGCTTGCATAAAGTTCTTGAATTTCAAAATACAAATCATTTATATTTAAGGCGTCAAAAAATGAAAAAAGTTTTTCTTTGATAACTTTAATATCTAATAAATTATCTATCTTTATAGAAATATCTTTGGATTGGCTTGATAAAATATCATTCATCATGTCAGATATATTTTCTTCTAAATTTGCAATTAAATGATCAGATAAACCAATCTCAAGAGTATACAAAGAATCTATGTCATGAACGCTTTGTGAAAGTATTAAGGGTTCACAAATACTTTTGATTGGTTCAATAATGGCTTTTTTAAATTCCTCTTCTATTTCTTTATTTGCTCTATCATGAGCTTCTTTTGAATCTTTTTTAAAGTTTTTTGAATTATCTTTTATAGACTTTAAGACAAATTTTTTTAACTTCTCAACATTAGAATTTTTTATAGAATTTATTGACTTTTTTATAAGGTCGGTAGTTTTATTGTCAGTTTTTTTTGTATATTTTCCCTTTGAAATTTTAAGTTTATCAGTTGGTTCTTTAAAATTTTTTATAACTACATTCTTTAAAGCCTTATTAAATTCAGGATATTTTGATGCATCAACTCCAACTTTAAAGCCTTGAGCATCTTTTAATTTTAAATGTCTTTTTGGAACTCTGCCACGTTTAAAATTAGACTGTAGAAAGTCCATAAAATAGGTACAAATTTCTCTAATAAAGTCGATTTGTAGTTTGGGATTATTCATTTATTTAAATATTTATTTAAGAATTTTGATCATTATTTTTCGTCTCTCATTGTAAAAATTCTTTTTTTCATAAAATATAGAAATACTCCTTAATAATAATATTATTTCTTCAGTTTTTGTTAAATCTTTTTTTCTCGATGGCATTTTGGAAATATAATCAAGAGTATGAACAGCTTTGGTACCTTGGAAAGTATTAAATCTCTGAAGTAAATCTCTATCTACTTTTTTAATTATTTTAAATTTTTCTGAAAAAGAAAGATTGGATAAAGTAGATAAAATACGATCACGATAATATTGAAATCCCTTTGAATAAAATATTTTATCCCTTGCAGCAATTTCAGGATCTAAGACAGGTATGTCTCTAAAATTATTTTTTTTCATTTATTTATCTATTAATTTACCGTTATCCCATATTCCTTTTTGAATTTTTCCATCCTTAAAAAAAATAGTACCAGGGCCATGTATTTGACCTTGTTTAAAACCGCCAACATGTTTATTTCCATTTGGAAATATTAAAACTCCATGTCCATCTAAATTGCCGTTTTTAAATTCACCCTCATACTTTCCACCATGAGGCCATGTGTAAATACCTTTTCCAGTTCTGGTTCCATTTAACCAATCACCAGAATAAGTGTCACTATTTTCAAAATTCAGAACGCCCTTGCCGTGAAATTTTCCTTTTTGAAACTCACCAATATATTGACCTTTTTCTGCTTTAGAGATCACAATTCCATAACAATTATCAAATTTACTAGTATCAGCTCCCTGACACTTTGGTAATTTACTCTGAGCTAATACGAATGAAGTAGAAATTAAAATTATTATTGGGATTAGTTTTTTCATTTATCAAAAATCTCATAGAAAATTTTTATAAAAAAATAACATATTATTAGATTAAAAATAATATACGAGATTATGTGAACATTACTAAAAACAGACTTGGGAATTTTTCTTTTATCAAAAAGATTTTGGATATTTATTATTCCATGCTTAATTATATAAAGGTATGCTCCATACGCTCTTAAAACATAATAAAATTCATATTTGGAAATCACGATAGTCATTATTACTACTGTTATAAGTATTATTTTATTAGTTAATGAATAAACCACTAATTCTTCGATTGCGGCGAATAGAAAAAAAACACAATAAAGGTCTAAAGCAAAATTTAGAGCAAAATAAACATATGTATAACTTAAAATTTTTTTTTTATTAAACTTATCATTAATTAAATGAAAAAAAAAAATTAGAAATGGAATAAAAAATATTACATATGTATCAAAAAGGAAAAAATATAAATTTTGTATCATTTTACTACAAATTCATTATTTTTAAAAATTCCTTTTAGAACTTTACCACTTGCAAAAGTATAGGTTCCCTGCCCATCTCTTTTACCATTTCTAAACTCTCCAACATATTTGTCGCCATTTAAGTGAAAGGAGGTTCCCTGCCCATGATAATTATTATCTTTAAACTCTCCAACGTATTTCATTCCGTTAGTAAAGGTATAAGTTCCCTTTCCATTTTTTTTTCCTCCACTCCATTCACCAATATATTTATCGCCGTTTGTGTAGGTGTACGCTCCTAAACCGTGCTTTTCTCCAGATTTAAACTCCCCTTCATATTTACTACCATTCAAAAAAGTCATTAATCCTTGGCCATGTTCTTTATGATTTTTGAACTGGCCAACATATTTGGATCCTTTAAATTCTCCGTAATCCCAAGTTAGAGTACCGTGTCCATCCATTTTATTATATTTCCATTCACCAAAATATGTATTTCCATTTCTATAAGTATAATTTCCAATCCCATGAAGCCTTCCATTTCTAAACTCCCCTTCATACTTATCGCCACTTTTAAAAATCGCTTCACCAATACAATTATTGTATTTTGATGGGTCACTACCTTCACACTTGGGTAATTTACTTTGTGCATGGACTGATAAGCAGAATAACAAAAAAAACAAAATTAATTTATTCATTTTTGATTTTCTCTATAATTTTTATAAATTTCTTCAAATATAAGATTTTTTAGTTTTAAATTTTCGTTAAGCTTTTTATAAAAATTTAAACTATCTTTCGAGAGAGATAGAATTACGTAATCAAATTTTTTTTTAAAGAAATCTTTTTTATTTGGTTCCGAATTTACACTCATATATTTTTTAAGCACCTCATCTACAAATATTTTTTGTCTAATAGTATTAATATTTACTTTATCATCTTCAGTTAAATTGACTCCATATCTAGAGTTAATTGTTTCAATTATATCTGATAAAAGATCTTTAGTAGGTGGCGTAAATGTTCCAGCTTTTTTTTTGTCTTTAGCTGCTAAAACAGGATTAATTTCTGGGCTAAAATTTTTTAAAAAATCTGAAAAAAAAGAAGTTTTTTCTTTAATCTTTTTCTTTGAATTAAATTGTTCAATTTTTCTTAATAAACTTTCTGGAAGCGGTTTTGATTTAACTTCCTTGGCGTATAAGGATAGGATATCTCTTGTAAACTGATAGTCTTTTAGAACTTTTTGTAGCTTAGGATCTACTTTTATTGCATTTAAAACTTCTTCTCGCTCCTTTGGATCAAGACTCCCATCAGCAAGTTGCATTATTTTAATTTCATCAATCATCTTTAAATCTTAATCTAAGTTCCTTTCTGCAGCCTGATAATCTACTTAAGACTGTCCCTTCACTGTCTACCCCAATTATCATCTGAATTTCTTTCATACTAAGTTCTGCGCTTCGTAGAGACAGAATTTCTTTACACTTCTCGTCCATATGTTGAATTATTTTAGAAACAGCCTCAAGTTTAAATTTCATTTCAAGCCTATCCTCATTTGGTATTATATTTCTATCCTCAATTTCAAATTCTTTTTCAGTTTCTAGTTGAGATAAACTTTGATTTTTTTTAGTCTTTCTGTACTCATCAATCACAATATTCTTCATTTTTAGAACTGCAATTGCAGTAAGATTAGGATGATTTTCATACTTTTTCCAATTTTTTTGTAAATATTCAAAACAGCTATTAACTAACTCATAAGGATCAATATCTTTAGATATTCCCCGAGCAATAAGTACTAGTTGTTTAATAAAAGGCTCATCCAATTTATTCACTTCTAAAAATATTATAATAACCTTTAATGATTGTATATTTTTTATAATTCTTAAATTGGATATCATTTTATTGAATTTAAAAGTCCCTAATTTTCATTAGGGACTTTTTTTTACTTAAAGTTTAAGTTGATGAAGAATTACCAATCAAGTCTTGAATATACTCTACTTTTCAAGCTATAGCCTAAATCAAAAGTATCATATCCGCGACCTAATTTAGGAACTGCATAACCTTTTAAACTGTTATCTGATCCATAAAAATCATAACCACCAAATTTCTTTGGAACAGTATAACCTTTTAATGTGTAATCCCCACCATAGATATCATATCCACCGCCCGATTTAGGAACTGTGTAACCCTTAAACTGTGCATATGATTTTGATGTAGTTACCGTCAAAGCTGATAGTAATATAGTGATAGTTAGCAGACCTTGAATTACTCTTTTCATTTTTTCTCCTTAATGTTGTTATAAACATTTAACGTTTCATCTTTGGGTTTATTCAAAAATTTTTTAAAAAATTTTGTTTAAGATCAGATAGTATAAAAAGCCAATAGATACGCCATAAATAGCTCATTTTTACCGAAATGACTTGAATACTAATTTCTAAGGATTAGTAAAAATACAGGAGCAAGAAAAGGAAATATTATAGAAATAAACAAACAATAAATCCTCTGAAACTTTGAGTAATACAAGTTATTTTTAATTTTATAAATAGTGTATGAAAATTTTATATTTGCATAAATTACAAAAGTAAAAAACAAAGATAAAATTATAAACAATATCTTCAAAAATAAATTAGTATCAATTGTAACTCCTGATAGCGATAGAACTAAACAAATAGATAATAAACAAGCTACAATCGGCACATTAAATAAAATAAAGTTTTGTCTAAAAACCATGTTACTTGAAAACTTTTTAAATAATCTATCAGATATGATAATATAGATTATACTTAATAAAATTAAATAAATAGGTGTGTAGGATATTTTTACTTTTTCATCACTCTTTACTTCGTTTTTTTTTTCTTGAGCAACTTTAGCATTTTTAGAACTATCTATCTGATATCGTACTATTTGTAGTTTTTCAAGGTTTGTATCAAAACATGTTCCATTAGGATAAATTGTTTTATCATTAATTTTTTTTAAAATATTTTCATAATTATCTTTGTTAGAAAAAAAAAATTTATAATTTGGAAGCAAAACAAAAAACATTTTAGAATTTGCATAATTTAAGGAAAGTACTGTTGCGTTAGCTTTGCTATATTCAATACGTAACATTTGTTTGTCTAAATTTTGATAAGAGGAAAAAATAGCTGCTTTATTTTTCATTGGTAAAATTGAAAATTGAAAAACTTGGTTGTTACTTTCACAGATATAAATTGAATTATTTGGCTTTAGGTCAATTCTATATGTTCTCCAGGCAGGGAGCACATAGTCATAAAATTTCTCATCATTAATATTGGCCTCTGCTTTGTAACCGTGCTCAGCTAGAATAGCTTCATCTGAGCCATCACGTAATAGTTTTATATATTTGGAATTATTCTCCGCGCCAATTTGTTCAATAATTTTTTTATTGAGAGTTTCTATTTCAAGAGATTTTAAGGATTGAAAATTTTCAGTCTTTGATATTGTTTTAGAAATAACTCCTTCCTCTTTGAAAACTAACTTAGCAATTTTCGATAAAGCTCCCGTAAAAGCTTTGGCTTCTGCAAGAGGATAAAGTAAAAAAATTATAATTATTAAAAAACTGATATTTTTTTTCACTTTTAATAATACTATACTAGTTAACACTCAATTTAATGAATATAGCTAATATTTTAAAAGAATATAAGGAGAAATCGCTTATAATTTTTTTTATTTCATTAAGTATTTTAGGAGCATTACCATTACTTTTTTTTCTTTTAATTAATAATTTCTCTGGATTTGGTTATATTATTATTAACTCTGAGTTTATTATTTTTTTTGAGAAATTATGTCTTATAAATGCTCTGCTTGGTATCTTTATTCCTACATCTATCTTAATTGTAAGTTTTATAGCTGGGCTAAACAGATACGTAATTTCAAAATCATTTCCAATTTTAACTTTTACTACAATCTACGGGCTTATTTTTTATATATTTTTATTTGTTTTAAATTTTTCTTTTATTTTCTTCTCTTTTTTAAACGAGTTGATGGGATTAAGACTTTTTTTTATAATTATATTGATTGTTTCCTCATTAACTTTCCTAAAAATATTACCACCAATTATTATTGGAATTCTAAATTTTACCAAATTAAAAGCTATACCAACAATTGCTGTTATCTTAAAAAAAGAGCATCAAAATAAAATTTTTTCCTTAGTACGGGAGATTGCTAAAAAACTTCAAGCTAGAATACCTGATAACATTATAGTGGGATTGACCACTGACTTTTTTGCATCAAATATGGATATGAAAATATTTGATGGAAAAAAAGAGATATATATTAAAGGTGAAACTCTTTACATTTCTCTCCCTTATTTAAGGGTTTTGACGATTTCAGAACTTAAAAGCATAGTAGGACATGAGCTTGCACATTTCTCAGGAAAAGACACAATTTACACTATTCTATTCAATCCAATCAAAATAAGATTAAACCAACAATTTAGTGCATTTGAAAATTTTTTAAAAAAGAACAACAGAACAATTGAAAAAACAATAGTTAGTTTTGTAATTTATCCTATAATTTTTTTATTTAATGAATTCTCAAGAAAGGATGAAAGAATAAGCAAAGAGAGAGAACTAATAGCTGACATGAGTGGTTCAAAAGCCGCTGAAGATTCTAGAATAATGATTAATGCTTTATGTAAAATAGGTTTGTATGAACTATTTTGGGATGATTTTGAAAAAAAATATTATGAAGAGGTTTCGTTAGGAATAAAAAAAATTGATAACTTAAGTTCTAAATTTATGAGACTTATTAAAGAGGATTTAGATAATAAAAAACTTAAAATTGTCTTACACAAAATATTTGAAATTGAAATAAATCACCCATCGGATACCCATCCATCTATTGAACGTAGGATGGAAAATTTAAAAGTTTTAAAAAATGAAATTACTAATGAAAGCTTAAGTAATTTTAAGCCATCTGCTGCAAATTTAATAAATGATATTGATATAATTGAGACGAATTTAACTCTTATTTTGAGCGAATTAATTAATTTTAAAAATGAGCAAAAAAAACTCTTATAAAATCTTCGCGAAGAGCTACTCTGGCATTTTAGATGAATGATGACTACTAATTAACCACTTATTTCTTTCAAGGCGGTAAGTGAAAGTATATCGGGCCCTTACAACTTTTTTAGTTTTCGCAAAAGTGAAAG
>Ga0172373_10008448_pt1 | contig 13074 bp, 5 predicted proteins | sample Lak10m_2_FD_114546 | JGI IMG/M metagenome (GOLD analysis project Ga0172373, IMG submission 114546) | Freshwater microbial communities from Kabuno Bay, South-Kivu, Congo - kab_092012_10m | ecosystem: Environmental > Aquatic > Freshwater > Lake | place: Democratic Republic of the Congo: South-Kivu... | reverse complement strand
TTCGCTTTATGAACATTAAGCTGCGCTTTGTGAACATTAAGCTTCGCTTTGTGAACATTAAGCTTCGCTTTCCCAGCTATTGATGTCCCGATTCTTCCCCTCCCCGCCGGGCTCTCCATCGGCGCCACCGGAACTCAGATCGTAATCACCGTGAACCCCAGGACAAAGATAGATAAATTCGTGATCCCAAGGGTCCTTCGGCACCTTTCCCTTTTCAAAATACCCGCCCTGACGCCAGTTTTTCACCTGGGCGCCGACCGCCGGCGGCTCCACCAAGGCTTGCAGCCCCTGCTCCGTCGTCGGGTAGTTCCCGGTGTCTAATTTGTAAAGTTTCAGGGCGGTTTCGATGCTCTCTAGCTGGATCCTCGCCTTCGCCTGCCGCGCCTCATCCGGCCGTCCCATAATCCGGGGCACAATCAGCCCCGCCAGGATGCCGAGGATGACAATCACGACCATCAGTTCTATAAGCGTAAATCCCTCTTCCCGGGACACGCCTTTTCCCTTTGCCAATGGAAGGCGATTCTGTAGATCTTTTTTCATGGCTGCATTTCCTCGCAAATTATCTCTTCTCGGTCCCGCAAAAACCGGCACCCGCTGTTTTTCCAACATTATCCCAATTCTGACTTATGAAGGTTGGGGCCCTGCCGTCATCCTTGCGCCACTACCGGACAAGCTGATTCATCTCAAAAATGGGCAGCAGGATCGAAACCACGATGAATCCCACCACGGCCCCCATCGCGAGAATCATTGCCGGCTCCAGAAGCGATGTGATCATGACGATATTGGCCTCGACCTCTTTTTCGTAGGCATCGGCAACCTTGAACAGCATCTTCTCGACATTGCCACTCTGCTCGCCGACGGCAATCATCTCGACAGCAATCGGCGGAAAAAACTGGTTTTTTGCCAATGGGACGGAAAGGCTCTGCCCCTCTTCGACGTCCTTCGCCACCCTTTTGATCTCATCGGCAACCAGACGATTGTCAACGACGTTTCGGGCTATCTCGAGCGCCGACAGCAGCGGGACGCTGCTCTGCAGAAGCGTCCCCAGTGTGCGGCTGAAGCGCGCAACGGCGATCTTGCGGTTGAGACCTCCGAAAAGGGGGACATTCAGCTTCAACCGGTCCCAAATATTGCGCCCGGCCTCCGTCTTTTTTATCGAAGAGCGCAAGCCGACCACCCCGACGCCGACCGCCAGGGCGATTACCCACCAGAATGATTTCAGAAACCCGCTGACCACGATCAGAAAAACGGTTATCATCGGCAGAGTCTGATGCATCTCACTGAAGATATTCGTTATATTGGGAACGACAAAGGTGACCAGAAAAAACAGAACGCCGCTGCCTATGAAGAACATGAAGAGCGGATAGGCCAGGGCTGTGCGGATCTTGGTTCTCATCTCCTGCTGATTTTCCTGAAAATCGGCCAGCCGCTCCAGGACAAGATTGAGCGTTCCCGATGCCTCTCCGGCGCGCACCATGTTGAGGTAAAAAGGGGGGAATATTCTGGGGAAATGGGACAAAGCCCCGGTCAGGCTGTTTCCTTCATTGACCTCTTCGCGGATGCGGATAATTGCGGAACGAAGGAGCTGATTGCGGATCTGGGGCGCCAGTGCCGAAAGGGAAGGCACCAGGGGCAGCCCCGCCCCGATCAGTGTCGCGAGCTGCCGCGTCATGACGGATATTTCCTGGAGACCTACCCGTTGAAAAAGGCCGGTAGCCGACTTGCCGGCAGCGTTTCCATTATTTCTGCTTCCGGAAGCCTCGCCAATTGCCACGGGAAAGACGCTGCTTTCCCGCAGTTTCTGACGGGCCGCCGCAATGCTGCCGGCATCGATAACACCGTTTTTTCTGCGGCCACCGCCATCGAGCGCTGTGTATTCATAAACCGGCATGGAAGCATAATTCCCTTTCCCATCGTCATTGCGCAGACCTCTAACACAATGTCAATCTTATTTCAAGGAGGCCCTGATCAGGGGCAGAGTAATATGGCCATTGCAGCGCCCCGCTGAAAATGGCGAGGCGCTGCAATGCATGGCTAAAACAACGGAAAATCGCGGTAAATAAAGTTATCGTAAGGGCCTGTCATCGCCTTGAAACCGGCGTCCAAAGCAGGAGCCCCCCCACCGCCTGTACGAATATCCCCGGATTCGCCCAGCGGGAACATACTCTTGATTTTCACCGGCCCTACGGCGCCGTATTCAAGGACATGCGCATAGGTGGAGCGGGACGAGAAGGGTATTTGGTGAACCAGTCCCAGCATATCGTGCTTGAAATCGATTGTTCCTCGTTTGGCCATCCCCCAGGGCTGCACACCCAATGTGGCAAGCGTATTGTCGAGAGCCTTGACAATAATCGCGTTGGCGGTCTGAGGCTTCGCTGCATCCGCGTTCTGGAACCAGTTGTAATAGTTGGTTGCTCCCCCGGTGCGCAGGCCCCGCAGCAGCGTATTGAAAAGCACCCCGTCGACCTTGGCCTTTTGAATGGTCGCGTTGGCGTCAAGCTCCTCGAACGTGAGTTTAATAACCTCTTTTATCCAGGCATCCATCAGCATCCAGCCATCGGCCCGGTTCATTCCCGTGGCCCAGGAGGAGGCGCCTCCATCCACGAAATGTCCATCCCACGCGGTCAGCAGAGCGAGCGCCGCGGTGCGGGACGCAACCGGCGCATCCGGGGCAGTATTCACCGCCGTGGTGAAAGAAGAAGCAACATACTTCCAGGGATTGCCCCCTCCACCGAAGGAATCGGTCGTAGCGATATTGAGGGCAAGGTCCTTGACCTGGTCATAGGTAAGATTGTTATTCGCCGCAAGGTATTCATCAACCACATGGGCCCGGTGGAAGGCGCCGAAGGAGTAGCCGGCGTTGTTCCAGGAATTGGGGTAGCCCGCCCGCGATTTGTTGTTCCAGCCGCAATAGTACCCCTGGCTTGTGTTGCGATCGGTCGAGCGCGGAATCAGTTTTGCCGAATCCCATTCCAGCACTGCCCCCGCAGCGCCCTGCGGCATTCTCCATTCGCCTCCGTAGGGCCGCACAGGATCCCTGCCCGACATCCAGTAGGCGATGTTGCCGTCCCGGTCGGCATAGGTGAAGTGCTGGGACAACGGAACATCTTCAATGGCAGCCCCGAACTGATCCATGCTGGTCGCCCGGGCCAGGCCAAGATACGCCCTGATAACCTTGAATTCATATCCCCAATGAGAATATTTCCAGGCAATGGGGGGCGCGGCGTTGATAACCGGCCCGTGAGAGGTCCGGTATACAGGCAGAGAGACATCTGCCGCGCCGGCGACCTTGATCGTCTCCGTCCTGTGCAGAGCCATTGCCGCCGCCGGTTCCATATAGTAATCGACCGTGTGAGCGTGTCCAACCTGCATAGACCACGCATGATGCGGCGTACGGCCGATGACGATAGAGGGAAGCCCCGTAATGATCATCCCGGAGACATTCAAGCCGCCGGCGTTTATCGCTCCCTCGCCGATAATCGAAGGAACTGAAAATCCCATCTGCGGGCCGGAGTAGAGCATCGGATTTCCAGTCGCCGTTTTGCTCCCCTTGATCGCCCAGGCGTAGCTCCCCATTTTCACATAGGCATTGATTTTTTTGAGGTTTTCGTCAATCTGTCCCTGCATAACATTGAGTCGCTCAGCAACCGCGCGCAGATCTGGCAATGATGACGGAGGATTATCCATCAGCGGGCTCCGCGTTGCCTGCGTTTCTGAAACGGCAAGCGGCACTTTCACCGGATTGGGGATATAGGTCAGGGCGCCAGGATCGTCAAGCCATCGCAGGTCTTCAAACATCTTTACCCCTGTGGCAGGTCCATATTGGGCGACAAGCCCCTGGTACAAGGCAGCATTATCGATCTGCCCTGACTTTTGGGCCTCGGCGTCAAAATTTCTCATCATCAGCACAGCCCACGCCAGCACATCCTTGTAACTCCAGTTCTCCAGCGTTGCGCTTGTTATACCTACCGCGGAAAACTCGAAGGGAAGCAGGGAAGGATTCTTGCGAATCTCCGCAATGCGCCGGTTAAAACCTGCAACGTAACCATTGATGACTTCCTTCTCTTCCGCCCCCAGCGCGGCAAAACCATCCGCCAGCTCTTGGTCGGAGTAGCCGGTGGTGCGCACCAGCTTGTCCTGATTCAAAAAGGCGTTCGAGGTACCGGCGCCAAGAATCTCGGCCAACCTCCCCCGGGCGGACCGCCTGAAGGTTTCCCCCTGCCACAGACGGTCCGACGCCACCGCGTAGCCCATTGCTTCAAAGACGTCATAAAGGCGATCCTGCGGCGCCCCGGCAATGGACCAGACGCCTTGGGCGTCGCGCGTCGTCGTAACCGTCGATGCCCTCGGAACGGAATCGCTGCTGGAACAGCCGGAAAAAAATACGATTGGAAAGATTAAAATAATGAATGAAATAAACGAGCGAAAAGATGCTTTTTCCAATGTCTGAAAATCTCTTTCTCCCATTTTGCTTCCCTCCTTCTGATAACAATCATCCGTTTAATTTAAACTCTCGCGCTGATCAGTGAAAACCTCCCAGCTCCCGGGGCGCCTTTGGTCAATTACACATATACGCGCGCGGCACGATCCAGAATAATTCAAACTTTGGCTGACAGCTTCCAAGGGGTTGTTAAACACGATCTGCGCCTTGATGTTATTCCCACGCCAGAAGAAAGTCAAGCCGTAACTTGAGAGGCGGCGCGCCCTCCTCCAAAGAGAGAAAGCGGGCATTTATCTCTTTTCTTGACATGCCTTCATGCCAATTGTACATTGGCAAAGGGCTTGCGTATTTTACCCGAAGGAAGGCTTTGCCATCATGCATATTGTTGAGAAAATTTTTGCCATATTCATCATAACTATCCTTACAGCGGGGACTATTTTCCCGGCGCCAACCGGCGGCAGCGCTTCGAACATATTAAATACGCGTGCATTTCTCTCGGTCACTGCTGAATCCGGGCGGGTTTCAGTCGAGGCAAAGGATGCAGAAATCTCTGAATTGTTGACCGAAATGGCGCAAAAAACGAGGACAAATATCTCCATCGGCGCGGGGGTTGAAGGCAAAATTACCGTAAAGCTCTCCGCAGCGACCGTCGAAGAGGCGCTGCGGGCAATATCCCAAAATATTGCTATTGTTTATGAGTATCTGCCGAAGACTGAAAGCTGGCGTGTTTTGAGGGCGCTGGTTGTTCCCGGGGCGGAAGGTAAAAACACCGCCACTCTTGAGGAAAATCGTCAGGCAAACGTCATCAGCGCGGGCCGGACAGCCGTATTGCCTCCCGGGGCCGGCGCAGGCAAAGAAGAGAACCGCCTCGGAACGTCGACGGCGGGCGCCCCCACTGCGCCGCCTTCCACAGGCAATCACGAATCCAGACCGGCATATAAGGAGGGGGAACTGCTGATAAAATTCAAGACAGGGGCAGCCCCGGAACAGATTGCCGCGCTGCATGCCCGTTTGGGAAGCGTCGTGATCAAAAATCTTCCCAAACAGCGGTTGCAGCGGATAAAACTCACGCCTGGCCTTGCCGAGGCAGAGGCGATAAGGCAATATCAGGAAACCCCGATCGTCGAGCATGCCGGGCGGCACGCCCTCCGTTATCCGCAGGCAACCCCAAACGACCCCGGTTTTTCCAGGCAGTGGAACCTCAAAAAGATTGGTGCGGAGGCGCTATGGAATATCTCAACCGGAAGCCGGGACGTGATTGTCGCCGTCATTGACTCCGGGGTGGATTATGCTCATCCGGATCTGCGGAACAATATCTGGATCAACACGGCGGAGCAAAACGGCCTTCCCGGAGTTGACGACGACGGCAACGGCTACATAGACGACATATACGGCTGGGATTTTGCCAATAACGACAACAATCCACTCGATCCGGGCGACAGCTCCGGCCACGGCACGCATGTTGCGGGAATCATCGGAGCAATGGGCAATAACGGTGTCGGCGTCTCCGGCGTGAACTGGAGAGTCCGCATCATGCCGCTAAAGGTCAAGGCCGATGGCAGCTCCGAATTTACCAATGCCGATATTATCGAGGCAATTGACTACGCCATCGCCAACGGCGCACAGGTTGTAAATTGCAGTTTCGGGGGCAATGCAAGCGACCCTGAGGATCATGCGGCCTTTGCCCGCTTACGGGAAAAGGGAATCATCGCCGCCTGCGCCGCCGGGAACTACAGCAAAGATATGGATATCAGCGAAAAGATCTATCCGGCCAGCTACGATCTGGACAATATAATCTCCGTCGCCAACGCCGATTCCACTGACGCGCTTGCCAGTACGAGCAATTATGGAGCGCTTGAGGTGGATGTCGCCGCTCCCGGCAACGCCATTTACTCGACGTTTACGTTTTCCGGAACCTCCGTCAAGGCAATCGACCTGTTGCCGCCTGCCGAATACCCTGCAATCAGCATGGAATACGCCGCCCTAACCCCCGCTTCCGGGATTACCGGCGTACTTTACGACAGCGGCATGGGGTATACCAATTATGACTGCGATATGATTGAATACATAGATCAAATTCCCGAGGCCGTTTCCGGGAATATCGCCCTGATCAAGAGGGGCAATTGTGACGGAGTTGCGTTCACTTTCTCCCAAAAGGCCCTGAACGCGCAGGCCAAGGGGGCGAAGGGAATTATTTTCTACAACGATGTCGTAGATGACTTGGACATACGGGGTGGAACGTTTGGTTCGCCCGGCGCCTGGGTGCCGGCGGTCTCCATCACAAAGGCGGACGGCGAGGCGCTGCTGGCAATGATCAGAGCTGGGGAGCAGAGAGTCACGCTGATCAACCGGTTAGCGACGATACCCTACGGGTATAACAGCGGCACCTCGATGGCAGCGCCGCACGTTGCCGGACTCGCCGGGCTGATTTACAGCCAGTGCCCTACTGCCGTATATACGGATGTCCGGAAGTCAATCATCAACAACGTTGACAAGTCGCAATCCCTCTCCGGAAAAATTGCCTCCGGGGGTCGCATTAACGCCTTCGCCGCGCTTACCGGCATGTTCCCGCCGGGCGACCTGTCGGCGGACTGCCGGGTCAGTATGGATGACGCCATCCTCGCCATGCGGATTCTGACCGGTCTGGAGGCAACCCTTGTCTGCCCCCTATCCACGGCCGCCTGCCGCCTCGACACAAACGGCGACGGGCTGATCGGGCCCGAAGAAGTCATCTACATCCTTCAGAAAATAGCCGAGTAACCCGGGGTCAGAGACAGATTATTCCTTTCCACCACCCCAGTTTTCCCTTGACAAGCGTCTAATTTAAATTAATATATTAAATCAGACGCCAATGGGAGGCCTTTGAAAGGCCCCCTCTTTTTGTCATTCCGGCGAAATCCGGAATCCAGCAAAGCTTAAAAACCCTGGATTCCGTGTCAAGCACGGAATGACGAAACAATGAATATGGCATAAATTCAAACGTCTCAATGGAGGTTTGCATGGAAAATTATATTTCGCGGGCGCTGGAAACACAGATAATGAGGGCATCCGCTCAATTTCCCGTCGTACTGCTGACAGGCCCTCGGCAGACAGGAAAAACAACGCTTCTCAAGTATCTCATGGACGAAAGACGAGGTTATGCCACCCTCGACATAATGCAAAACCGGCTGCTCGCACGGGAGGATCCTGAGCTGTTTCTGCAAAAATATCCTCCCCCCGTCATCATCGACGAGATTCAATACGCACCCGAGCTTCTCCGTTCCATCAAGGCGAACTGCGATTTTCAACGAACCCCCGGACTGTTCTGGCTGACAGGCTCCCAACAGTTTCATCTGATGCGGGGGGTAACGGAAAGTCTCGCCGGGCGTGTCGCGGTGGTGACCCTCAACGGCATATCCGAACGAGAATTGAGGGGCGACGGCAACGAATCAACTCCCTTTTTTCCCCTACCCACTCCGGCGGACCGCGCATATCCCGCTTTCGACGAACCTGAGGCCTTCAAACGCATCTTCCGCGGTTCCTATCCGGCGCTATTATCCGGTCAAATCAGTGACATCAATCTGTTTTACAGCTCCTACGTCCAGACGTATCTGGAGAGGGACATTCGGGAACTTTCGCAGGTTGGGAATCTCGACACCTTCTATACATTTCTGAGGATTGTCGCCGCCCGAACTGGAACGGTTCTAAATATGTCTGAAATATCGAAGGACTGCGGGGTAAGCGTCCCCACTGTCAAGCACTGGCTTTCAATGCTTGCAGCGACCTCCCTGATCTACCTATTAAAGCCATACCTCTCCAATCACAGCTCGCGTCTCATAAAGAGTCCGAAGTTATACTTTCTCGACACGGGACTATGTGCCTGGCTCGCCGGATACACATCCCCGGAAACCCTGGCATCCAGCCCGCTTAGAGGGGCAATTTTCGAGACTTGGTGCGTCTCCGAGACACTCAAATCGTGGTGGTACGCACTCAGGGAACCGCCGATTTACTACTTCCGCAATAAGGACGGCGCGGAGATAGACATGATTTTCGAGACGGACGGGGCTCTGTATCCCGTTGAAATAAAGCTGGGCGCCACTGCGCGAAGGGATTGGACGCGCCATTTCACAGCGCTTGCCAACCTCGGACTACCCGTAAAGTCGGGAGCGGTCTTGTCGCTTGTCCGGGAAACCTTCCCGATTGACCGGCAGAATATCGCTATCCCGGCAAACTGGATATGAGAAAACCGGGGTAAGAGACATATTATTCCTTCCCGACCACCCCAGTTTTCAAAACAAGGGGGGGGCAAACCGCAACCCCGGTTTGTCCCCCCCTTGTTGATTCTTTTGACACCAATTTGTACGAACTACAGTTATTAAATTAACCTGTTAACCGATGCTCCGGCGAAGTTTTCTCGTCCGCAGCATCGCCACGCCTCCCAAGAGGATACCGATCAGGAAAAGCAGGACCAGCGCCTTCTGTACCGGGGTAGTGTTGACCGTCAGATAGGCCGCACCCACGACCGGGGCAAGCGCCATCCTTACCAGCGCGCGCAGGCTGTCATGCTTCGCGATGAAATCCGCGATCGGCGGGGAGGTGCGATAGTAGAACGCGACGAATGCCTGTCCTAAACTGTTGGTGAGCAGGTACGAATCCCGGAAGTTCCTCAGGATCATGACATGACCCTCCAGATAGGAGCCATACGCCGCCGTTGCAATGAAACAGCCGGAGGTGGATACTTCTCCGCCGCTGCCGCCGCCGATCCCGAAGAAACTCAGGTGATTGACAAAGAAGGTAACGGAACCGAGCTTACCATCCCCGACATAATCGGTGGTGATGATGTTGGCAGGCGAAACCGCTGTTCCCTTGCCGGCCTCCAGATCGTCCCGCGACGACGCCGTGTAGATCATGAAAACACCCTTTTCCAGATCGCCCGGTTTCAGAGCCGCGAGATTGAGCGGCAGGGTAATCACTATCCGCTTGATGTCTGCGGCTGCCAGCGGCTGCCCGCCGGCATCATTCACCTTGACATCGTAAACATAGGTGGGCGAAGCCAAAGTGGCCTTCGCCGTTGTATCGACCTTGGCAAACGGAGTGATGGTAATATAGCCGTTCGTCGCCACGCCCCCCGCCGGAACCTCGACGTCAACCGTCTGCCCGGCAGTCGTTAATGTCCCTTCCCCGCCACCGACATTGACATCCGGCGACGTAGGAGTCATCGCGGTCAGACCGAAATTTACGCCTGCCGCAGGGCTTGCAACCCCGGTCTTCGCCCCCGCTACAAAGTTGGGGGAGGCCGCCGCAACCGTCCAGCCCGTCGCCGCAGCGCCGGCCGGCAGGTTGATCGCATAGGCGCCCGCGGCATTCGTCGTTGCAATGTACTGCACCGTCGGCGTTGCCGGCAGGTAGGCAGTTACCTTCGCCCCGGCAAGCGCCGCGCCGCCGGCGCTGTTCGTCACAGTACCGGCAATCGCCGCCGTCGAGGACACGAGCGTCACGTTCACCGTCTTTTCCGTCGAGGAAACTGCCTGTGAAACGTAATTGGCCAGAGATATGTCATAAAGATATTTCCCCCCGGCGGGCAGCGCAAAGACTGCCTTCCCTCCGACCGCTGTCTGCTTGAGGGGCTGACCCAGGGAATCGAGCTGTCCGCGTACCGCTACCACCGCGCCGCTCAGAACATTCACCGTGTAAGACGATACGGGATTAATCTGGAACGGCCCGAAGGTTTGCTCGTTGAGGCCGTTTCCGGCATTGATGTAGGCAATGCCATCTACCGTGATCCTGAGGTAAAAAACCTTTGCCTCCGTCAGGCCGGCGGCCGGCGTAAAGATCCTCGTCGGATTGCTGACCGTCGTGTTATCCCAGGTTCCATAGTCCCCGGGTGTAGCTATTGCAGTGAATGTCCCGTCTTTCTCGGATTTGGACATCATCTTCCAGGTAAAATTCCCCCCTGTGCCGCCAATCGTGAATGTCAGGGGGCTGTCCTGCCTGAACGCCTTGCTGGAGGGGGTAAGGGTAAAGGGCACCAGCACCTTGAAGCTATCCTTGCCTCCCTTGCCGTCCGCCGCTTCGATGGTGTACTCGCCGGCAAACGCTCCGGTCGCAGGAGCATGGAAGGTAAAGCTGCTCCCCGAGCCGCCCGCAACCGCTACCGGCCCCGTCACCGTCCAGGTGTAGGAGCCATCGCCGCCGGCAACTGAGAAGGCGGCGCTGTCCTTGCCGGGCAGAACCGTCGGCGGTGTCGCCGGTTTACCGGCAACCGCCACGCTGCTGTAAACATTGACAGAACCCTCCGCATAAAGACCTGTGTCCGGATTCGTCACCCGCACAGTAAAGGACGTGGGAACATTGGTCACAGTCGCCGGCGCCGTCCAGACGGTAGTTGCACCCGTCGTCGCCGAAAGCGACCCGCCCGTCGCGGTCCATGCATAGCTGCCCACACCGCTGGTTGCTGTAAAGTTCACTGTATCTCCGACATGTACATTCACCGGGAATGTCGCCGGCGCCGAGATAATCGGCGGACCGGGAATGGCATTCGCCGAGGCGGCCGTTGCCGAGTAATTGGGCCGCTCATCCACTGCATAGATGGCGAAGTAGTACCTGGTGCTGTTGGTAAGCCCGGTGATAGTGGCGGTAGAGGCCTTATTGGCGTATGCCGCATATGCCACCGTTCCGTCACCTAACGGCGCATCCTTTACGTATTGAGTCCCCCCTACCGGCACACCTGTCGGAGCGGAACCTGCCTTCATCAGGATCACGATACCCGCAAAATCCGCATCTGTCGGATTCGTCCAGGACAAGGTCACCTGGGCATTGCCGGCTGTCGGCAAAGGCGAAGTCGGCGCTGCCGGGGCAGTTGTGTCACTGCTCGTTGCATCGGCCGCAGCCGCGGGCGAGTAGTTCTTGACGGCGTCATAGGCAAACACATTGTAGTAACGATGGATCCCGTGCGCCAGAGTCTCCATGAAGGTAGCCAAGCTGCCGACATACAGAACGCCATTCGACCCGACTGTATAGGTTGTGCCGTCCACCGGCACCAGCGCCGGGGCGGCATCGGTTGCGCCAACCACGATCACGCCGGTAAAATCGGCAGTCGGGTTGGTCCAATCCAGCTTCAGATTGCCGTTCGCCTGAGGCGCTATACCGGTAATGGCTACAGCCGCCGGGGGCGTGGTATCTACCGTGAAAGAAGCGCCCTTCACCCAGGCAGTGGCATGATTGGCGGCATCGATCGCCCTGACCTGCCAGTAGTAAGTATTGTCGGCCAGATCCGCCGTCGGAACAAAGCTTGGCGTATCCGAAGCGGCTATGCCAGTTTTCGTCTCCACGGTGTTTACAAAAGCGGCATCGGACGCGATCTGCAGGTCGTAAAGGGTCGCATTCGTCACCTTGCCCCAGCTCAAAGTGGGCTTTTTGTCTCTCGTGGGGGTCGTCACGGCGTTCAGCACCGGATCAGGCAGGACATAAACAGTCACCGTTTCCGATGCGGTAAAGGCTGGCGTGCTGCCATCGCTCAAATTGATAGTAACGCTACCGGGCTCTGCCGGCGCCGTCCACTCGACGGAGGATCCGGTTGCCGTTGTCGGCGAGCCGCTGGTAAACACCCAATTGAAGGGCGCCGTTCCTCCTGTAGCGGCAAAAACCTGTTTCTCCCCGGCACGGATATCGCCCGGCAGGGCAGGCGGGTTGATTCCGAAGGGGCGCGTTGTAACTTCTATCGTCCCGCTGGTAAGACCTGTGGCGGCGGCCGTAACGATAATCTTGCCACCGGTGGCGTCAACCTTGGATTCGAGCTGGCTTGCCGCAACGCCGGCGGTGGCGTTTACGGAGGTCTTGCCCGCGACGATGTCGCCATAAGTGCTGCTGTCCACACTGAACGTGACGGCGTTTACAAATGCGGTCACAATGTTGTTGAAGGCGTCATAAATAGTGGCGACTAATTCGGAAATGTATTTGATCGTACTGGAAATAATTGATGGAGTGGCCGTAACACCGATCTTGCTTGCCGCACCTGGCGTCAATGTAACCGTAACCGGCTGACTAATGGCGCCAACCGTGGCAGTGACTACCTCTGCGCCCGCTTTTGTGGAAGAGGTGTATGTCGCTGTCGCAACGCCGCCGACAGTAACTGCGGAAGCAGTTACTGTTCCCGCGCCAGTGGTAACCGCAAAGGTTACTGGAACGCCATTGACGACGTTCGAACCACCACTGGTTTTGACCGTCGCGGTTATAGTAGAGGTGGTTACACCGTCTGCCGTAATCGAAGTCGGACTGGCAGCCACCGCAACGGTCCCGGCAAAGGCAGTGATGGTCACCGCGGAGGTGGAAGAGGAAACGGCTCCTGAGGTTGCTTTGACGCTGACCGAACCAGCCTTGAGGGCATTCAGCTTTCCCTTTGTCACAGCGTCAAAGGCAGCCGCGTCGGCCGGACTTGGGGTTTCAAGCGTCCAGGTGACGCTGTTCGTAATACTTTCAGGATTTCCAATATCATACGTACCGGTAGCCGTAAAAGAAAGGGTCTCACCAACCGCAACTGTGGCGCCCGGGGCTGTTATTGCAATGCTCTGCAAAACCTTAGGCTGTACGCTGATATTTTTCTGCGTACTGTCGCCAGCAACCACAACAAGTGAACCGTCCCTGGTTTCCTTGGA
>Ga0172373_10008446_pt1 | contig 13075 bp, 10 predicted proteins | sample Lak10m_2_FD_114546 | JGI IMG/M metagenome (GOLD analysis project Ga0172373, IMG submission 114546) | Freshwater microbial communities from Kabuno Bay, South-Kivu, Congo - kab_092012_10m | ecosystem: Environmental > Aquatic > Freshwater > Lake | place: Democratic Republic of the Congo... | reverse complement strand
TGGTCGTGGCGCGGCTTCCAGCCGCGGCTCGCGGCGCGCGAGCCCGAGCGCGTGGCGGCCCGGGCCGCGCACGCCGTGCGGCTCCTGCCGCGCTTCCTGGGCGATGCCGACGCCTTCGTCGTGCTCGAGGCCGCGCGCGCGCTGCACGACGTGCCGATCGAGCCGGCCCTCGGTGCCCTGGCCGACCTGCCCGTCACGGGCGCCCAGCTCGCGGCCGGCGAGCGCGCGCTGGTGCGGCGCGTGCTCAACGCGAACTACCGCCTCGGCCGCGCCGAACCGCTGGCGCGCTTCGCCGAGCGCGGCGACCTCGCGCAGGAGTCGCGCATCGAGGCGCTCGATCTGCTCGCCCGCTTCGACGCGCCTTCCCCGCGCGACCGCGTGCTGAACACGTGGAGTCCGATCACGCGCAGCGGACCCGAGGCCAGCCTGCCGGCGCTGGCGCTGCGGCTGTGCCGCTCGCTCTCCGACGCGCCCGAGCCCGTGCTCGTCGCCGCCCTGCGCCTGTCCGGGGCGGTGCGCGCGCTCGATTCGGCGCCTTTCCTGGCCGAGGTCGTGGCCGACGCGCGCCGCGGCAGCACGCTCAAGACGGCGGCACTCGAGGCCCTGGAGGCGATGGGGGCCCCGAACCTCGTGGCGGCCACGACGACCGCCCTCGGCGACCGCGACGGGCGCGTGCGTGCCTCCGCGCTGCAGCGTCTGGCGCGCCTCGCGCCGGACGAGGCCGTGATGCGCGCGGCCGAGGTCGTGGGTCAGGGCGAGCTCGCCGAGCGCCAGGCCGCGCTCGCGATCCTCGGCGCCCGGCCCGGTGCGGTCGCGGTCGAGGCCCTCGGGCGCGAGCTCGCGCGCCTCGAGCAGGAGCTCGTGCCCGACGAGCTCGCGCTCGACCTCGTGGCCGCCTGCGCGGCCCAGCGCGACCCGGCCCTCGATTCGGCGCTGTCCGCGCGTGACGCGCGCCGCGCCGCGGCCGACGCGGCCCTGGCGCCCTACCTCGACGCGCTGCACGGCGGCGCGCGCGCGCGGGGCGATGCGGTCTTCCAGCGCGTGGACCTCTCCTGCACGCGCTGCCACGCCTGGTGGCCGGACGCCTCCGAGCGCGTCGGCCCGAACCTGTCCGGCGTCGGCCAGCGCCTGACGCGCCTGCAGATCCTCGAGTCGATCGTCGGTCCGAACCGGCGCACGACGCCGGGCTACGGCGCGACGGCCTTCTTCCTGAAGGACGGGAAGGTCGTCGCCGGACGCGTGTTCGAGGAGAGCGCGACGCTGGTGCGCCTCTTCGACGCGAACAACAACCCGATCGCGCTCGACCCGGCCGAGATCGAGGAGCGCCGCGCCGACCTCTCGGCCATGCCCGAGGACCTGGCGAAGATGCTCACCCCGGCCGACATGCGCGACCTGCTGGCGTACCTGGCGGAGCTCTGACGGCCCGGCAAGAGCGCCGAATCGAGTTATCCTCGGGTGAGCGGTCCCATCCGGCCGGGAGCGGCAATGCTCCTGGACCCCTCCACCCATCCCGCTCCCCATGCTCCCCACAGGCTCCCTCCTCGCCTTCGCCAGCCTTTCCCTGTTCGGCCTCGCTCAGGGCCCGACGCAGGTCGTCCGCCCGGCCGGTGCGCCGGACGGCTCGAGCGAGACCGGCCCCGGTCGCCCGCTCGCGCACCTGCGCATCGACCTGCCGCCGCAGTTCGAGACCCTGCCGACGGGCGAGCTGCGCGATGTCGAGGCGCACGAAATCTGGAAGCCGATCTGCACCCACGCCGAGCGCGTCTCGCCCGAGGAGCTCGCGCGCCTGCGGCTCGTGCACGAGGCGCTCGTGCGCGCTCCGTCGCACGTCGTCGATCCGACCCCGAGCCACGCGATCGGCAGCTTCGACGTGGCCTTCACCGTCAGCGGCGCGCCGCCCGCCGGTGCGACCGCGGCCCTCGCCGCCGCCGCGACCTACATCGAGTCGTTCTTCTCGGATCCGATCACGATCAACATCAACGTCTCCTTCCAGCCGATGGGCGCGGGCATCCTGGGCGGCACGAGCTCGAGCTACCGCAGCTCGACCTACGCCTCGACGCGCACGCAGATGGTGAGCGACATGGACGCCTCGGACACGCTCCAGGCCTTCCTGCCGACCGGGACGACCTGCCCGGTGCGCTACGCGGCCGGCACCGGCACGACGGCCGAGACGCGCGTGTTCTTCACCTACGCCAACTGGCGCGCGGTCGACGGCACGCAGACCGGCACCGCGGCCAGCATGACCTTCAACACCCAGTTCACCTGGGACTACGACCCGACGAACGGCATCACCGCCGGCACCTACTCGTTCGTGGACGTGGTGATCCACGAGGTCGGCCACGCCATGGGCTTCACCTCGGGCGTCGACTTCCGCACGAACGACATGGAGTGCCTGGACCTCTTCCGCTTCCAGCGCACCGACTCGACCGCCGCGGCCGACTGGAATCCCGACACGACCGCCGAGTTCCGGGCGCGCGCGCGCCTCGTGCGCTTCAACGCTCCGAACGACGACGCCAACTCGGACCTGATCTCGGCCGAGTACCGCATGTCGGACGGCAATCCCTACCAGGCCAGCCACTTCCGCGAGCAGGCCGCGAACATCGGCATCATGGATCCGGCCTTCGCCTCGGGGCAGACCTTCTACCCGAACTACTACTCCGCCGCCGACCGCGCGATGTTCGACGCGCTCGGCTACGACAACTGACCTGTCCGCGGGGGCAGCGGGCCGATCTCCGCCTCGGCGGGGCTCGGCCCGCTGTCATTCCGGGGAGTTGTGCTGAATGGCCGCGCACGGGACGTGTAGTCTCGCGCCGTCCACTCTCCCTGAACCCCCGCAAGGACCGCCATGGGCCTCATCAACTGGATCTTCGACATCTACCAGCACACCCAGATCGACAAGGCGCGCACCGAGGCCGCCGCGGCGCGGGCCGAGCTCTCGGCCGTGCGTACCAGCGGCGGCGGCGTCGATTCGGCGCGCCTCGAGGCCACCCTGGAGGAGCTCGCCCTCGCGGTGAAGACTCTGCAGCGCACCCTGATCGAGAAGGGCGTCACCACCCAGGACGACTTCGCCCGCCGCCTGCGCGAGATCGACCGCGAAGACGGCCGCGAGGACGGCCGCGCGCGCCTGCGCTGAGCGGCTCGGCCGGGTAGCCGCGCGCGCGGCGCGGCTACCAGTGCCAGGTCACGTCGCGCACGTGCTTCGGCACGAAGTTGTCCTGGAACGAGGTGCGGAAGAGGCCCTCGCGGAACATCGACAGCGTGCGCTGACACAGCAGCGCGAACTGGTAGAAGGGCGAGATCGGCACCACGAGGCAGGTCCTGAAGTCGCGTTCGCGGTCGCTCGAGTAGGCCAGGATCACGAGTGCGTTGAGCACCTCGCACGCGAGGTAGCCGAGGTAGAGGGTCACGCCCACGTTCCACAGCTGGTCGGCGTGCGTGATGGCCGTCACCACGAGCCAGATCCACATCCCGGCCAGGGTGAAGAGGTTCGTGACCCACTGCTCGAGGAACAGGAAGAAGTTCGAGAAGGTGAAGTGGGCCGCGAAGGGGTTCACCATGTCGAGGTGCTTGCGGCAGTGGTTGCGGATGACGCCGCTCTCGTCCCAGCGCATGCGCTGCTTGAAGAGGCGCTTCCACTCCTCGGGCGTCTTCGTGAAGCAGTAGGCGTACTGGGCGCAGGCCACCTTGTAGCCGGACTTGCGGATCGCGAGCACTAGGTCGAGGTCCTCGGGCGGCCCGACGTCCCAGCCGTTCGCGCGCAGGATCGCCTCGCGCCGGAAGGCCCCGTAGGCGCCCGAGGCGATGCCGAGGATCCCGAGGCGCGCCGAGATCAAGCGCCCGACGAAGATCGAGCGCAGGTACTCGTAGGCCTGCAGGCGCACGATCAGCTTCTTGTGCGGATCGCGCACGATCACCGTGCCGGCCACGCAGCCGACCTTCGGGTCGCGCAGTGGCTGCATCAGCATCTCGAGCGAGTTCTCGCCCAGGTACGAGTCGCAGTCGATCGCCACCACGACCTCGGCCTTCGTCAGTGCGAGGCCGAAGTTCATGCCGCTCGACTTGCCGCCGCGCTTCTCGCGCCGCACGACGAGGACGCCCGCGTGCTCGGCCGCGAAGGCGCGCGCGACCTCGGCCATGCCGTCGGTCGAGCCGTCGTCGACCACGACGATCTCCATGCTCGGGTAGCTGCCGTACACCGTGCTCAGCGTGCGACCGATGGTCGAGGCCTCGTTGTAGCCCACGAGCAGGACGCAGATGTGGGGGCGGTACGGTTCGAGCTCCGGGCGCGGGAAGAGCTCGTCGCGGCACCACAGCACGACGTCCCAGGCCAGCATCAGGAGCGTCGAGAAGGCGTAGCGCGAGCCGTCGAGGAACAGCAACCCCGACAGCAGCAGTAGCAGCTCCTCAGCCCGAAAGGCCGAGATCCAGCGCAGCCAGTCGAGCAGCATCGTAGCCCTTCAGGACGAGGGGAGTCGCCACGCGGGCCACGAAGCGCAGCTCGCAGTCGAAGCAGTGCCCGATCAGCTCGGTCTGGCCGTCCTGCGCGCCGCACTCGCCGCAGCGCACCGGGCCCTCGAGGTACTCGAAGTCCGAGTTGACGATCAGCGGCCGCGCCGCGCACTTCGGGCAGATCAGGATGCCGTCGAGCTGGTAGTCGGAGATCGGCCCGACGTGCGCGCACGGGAAGTGGTGGATCATGCGCGCCTCGCTCAGGGCCGCGCAGCCGCAGCGCTTGCAGGCGTGGCGGAAAGTCGGCAGCGCCTGGCAGCGCGGGCAGACCAGCACGCGGTCGAGCTCGCGCTCCTGCAGCACGCCGAGCTCGACCCAGGCCCGCGCGCGCTCGCCGATCGCCGGCGGGCGGTAGCGCATCGTGCGCGTGTCGAGCGTCGGCAGCAGAGCGCTCGTGGCCAGGAGGTCGCGCTCGGGCCGCGCCAGCTCGCACTCGACCGCGTAGCGCCAGTCGCCCAGCGGAAAGCGCGCGTGGACCTCGTAGCAGCCGTAGTGCAGGCCGGAGGGCGTGTGCACGCCGACGATCAGCGTGTCGGCCGTGAACGGTTGCACGCAGGCGAGCACGAGGTCGAGGCGCTCTCCGCTGCCGCTCTGGTGCTCGACGACCGGCACCGGCCGGCGCGCCGGGCCGCCGTCGGGTTCCACCTCGTAGAGGCGCTGGATCGAGAGCGTGCGCGTCAGGAGCGGGGCGGGCTCGATCGGGCCGTCCTCGGCCGGCAGGGCCGGCTCGGGCTCGGGCGCGCGCGCTGCGGACGCAGGCTCGGGCTCGGGGAGAGCTGCCGCGGGCGCGGGCTCGGCGGCGCGCGTGACCTCGGGCGCGGGTCGGGGCGGCGGCACCTCGGCCGCGCGTGCGGGGGGCGGCGCGCTGCGGCGCGACTCGACCTCGGGCGCCGCTTCGCGTCGTGCGAGGAGCTCGCCGCTCGCGCCCGCACCGGCGCGCGCCCGCCGCTTCGGCAGCGCCGCGCGCGGCCCGAACAGCAGCATGCGCTCGATCGCATCGAAGGCACCCTCGGCCTCCTCCTCGAGCTCGGCGCACAGCCACTCGTGCGCGCCGCCGGCCAGGGCCTGCTCGGCCAGCGCGCGCTGGCGCTTCGGACCGACGACCATGAAGTTCACGCCCGGCAGCGACTTCTGCAGCGCGGCGAGGCCCTCGAGTCCGGCGTCGAGCACGTACAGCACGAGATCGGGCGCCGCTTCGAGCGGCACCTCGGCCGCGCTGCGCGCGCTCTCGACCTCGCAGCCCAGGTCGAGGAACGGCGTGAGCCACTCCTCGAAGCAGTCGTGCCCGGACGGGTCGACCACCAGGAAGCGCGGCAGCGAGGCGTCGCGCTTGTTCGATTCGGCGAGCTTCTTCACGACGGCGACCTCGGTAGCTTGGCCAGCGCGCCGAGGCGGAGCTCGAGCGTGCGTTCGGGATCGGCGAGCGGCGTCAGCTTCACGGGCAGGAGCTGCTCGCCCACGATCGAGAAGCGCCCGACGCCGGGCGGCGGCTGGGCGAAGTGCGTGCCGATCGCTTCGACCCGGCAGCGCACGGGGCGCGCGTGCGGCGCGATCTCGAGCTCGAGCTCGAGGCCCGGCGCGAGCCCGGCGGCCTCCTCCTGAGAGACGTAGAGCTCGACCTGCTCGGAGCCGTCCTCGAGCAGCGTCACCACCACTCGGTCGAGGCTGGCGCGCTCGCCGACGAAGCCGTCGCGGCGCAGCACCTTGCCCGGCACCGGCGCGCGCACCTCGCCCTGCGCCAGGCGCGTGCCGAGGCGCTCGAGGTCGGCCTGGAGGAGCTCGATGCGCAGCGCGTAGGGCCGCAGGCGCTCGTCGAGGTCGGTGCCCGCGAAGCCCGCCGCGCGCGTGCGCAGGGCCTCGACCGCCTGGCGCAGCTGGGTGACCTTGTCGTGCTGGCCGCCGGTCTCCTCGCGCAGCTGCTCGATCGCGTCGAGCGAGAGGATCTCGCTGCGGAAGAGCTGCATCTGGCGCTCGAGGCGCTGCTGCAGCACGTCGAGGCGCGCTTCTTCCTCGAGCAGGTCGGCCCAGGCCGCGTAGTACTGCGCGGCCGCCTCGCGCGCGCGCTCGTCGCGCTCGGAGTCCTCGCTCTGCAGGCGCGCGAGCTCGGCCGAGAGGTCGGCCTGGGCGATGCGCAGCTCGTCGATCAGGCGCGTGCGCTCCTGCTGCAGGTCGAGGTTCTTGAGCGTGAAGAGCAGCGCGCCCTGCGCGACGTGCTCGCCCTCGCGCACGTGCACGGCCTCGATCTCGCCAGCCCAGGGCGGCGAGACCTGGACCTCGCGCCCGACCACGACGCCGTAGGCCTGGTAACGCCAGAAGACGTTCCAGACCTGCGTCACGCCGTAAGCCACGAGCGCGAGGACCAGGCTGCCGAGGAACCATCGACCCTTCGGCTTCTGCTGCGGAACCGGCGTCGACGCCGTCGGTGCAGACGGCGGCGGCGCGGCTCCGAGCACCTGCGTGCGCGGAACCCGCGAGTAGCCGAGCAGAGCGCTCGGCCCCGGACCGCTCGAGGCGGACCGTTCCCGCGGGGACACGGGTCGGACCTGGTCGGAACCAGACCCGACGGACGGAGGCGTCATGGTCGAAGGGGGGAGATGGAACCGACCCGCGCTCGCCAAGACATGGGGAGGCCGCGCGGGACGTTCCCATTTCGGAGACGTGACGAGCGCGTCTTGACGCGAACCGAGGTGTCGGAGCGTGCAGAGTTTTCCGGCGCGCGCGGAAAGCGCGGAAGGGCTCAGGTCGAGCCCGGAAAGGAAGGCCGCACGGGGCCTGGCGGGGGCGGGAAGCGCCGAATCGAGCGGGGGACGGCGGGCCGGGCTCGCCGGGCTGCGGACGGCGCGCTCCGGCCGCTATCATCCGCCGCCCGTTCCCTCGACCCTCCCTGCACACCATGGCCAAGCCCCTCCCCTCCGCGCTGATCGGCACCAAGTTCATGGGCCGCGCCCACTCGAACGCCTTCGCGCAGGTCGCGCACTTCTTCGACCTGCCGCTCGAGCCCGTGCGCCACACGGTCGCCGGTCGCAACGCGGGCGAGCTGGCGGCCTTTGCGCTGAAGTGGGGCTGGCAGAACACGACCACCGACTGGCGCACGATCGCGCAGGATCCGGAGATCCGCCTGGTCGACGTGTCGACGCCGAACGACGTCCACGCCGAGCCCTCGATCGCGATGCTCGAGGCCGGGAAGCACGTCGCCTGCGAGAAGCCGCTCGCCGGCACGCTGGCTGATGCGCGCGCGATGCGCGATGCCGCGAAGAAGGCCAAGAAGTCGAAAACCTTCGTCTGGTACAACTACCGCCGCTGCCCCGCGGTCGCGCTCGCGCACCAGCTCGTGAAGGAGGGCCGCATCGGGCGCATCTACCACGTGCGCGCGACGTACCTGCAGAGCTGGGGTGGGCCGGAGACGCCGCTCCTCTGGCGCTTCCAGAAGGACACGGCCGGCTCGGGCGCGCACGGCGACCTGAACGCGCACATCGTCGACATGGCGCGCTTCGTGACCGGCGAGGAGATCACCGAGATCCACGGCGCGATCGCGCGCACCTTCATCGAGGAGCGCACGATCCCGGGCACCAAGAAGAAGGGGAAAAGCACGGTCGACGACGCGGTCCTGTTCCTGGCCTCGCTCTCGGGCGGCGCCGCCTGCAGCTTCGAGGCGACGCGCCTCGCCGCCCCGCACCAGAACGCGAACACGCTCGAGGTCAACGGCGAGAAGGGCTCCCTGCGCTTCTCGTTCGAGGACATGAACCTCTTGCACTTCCATGACGCCGCGCGCGGCCCGCGCGAGGGCGGCTGGACGCGCCTGATGTGCACCTCGGCCGCGGGCAAGCACCCCTACGCCGGCAAGTGGTGGCCGGACGCGCACGTGCTCGGCTACGAGCACGGCTTCGTGAACATGCTGGCCGACGTCTGCCGCGTGCTCGGCGGCGAGAAACCCGAGGTCCCGCTGCCCGACTTCGAGGACGCCTACCAGACCCAGCGCGTGCTCGAGGCCGCGCTGGGCTCGGCCAGGGAGCGCTGTGCGATCAAACTCTCGGACGTGAGGTAGTCAGAAAGAATGCCGTAACATCAAGGCCTTCAGCGGGTTATGAATTGGGATATCTATTGCGGTCGGACCGTCTCGTGAGCATCGTAGAGAGTGGTCCGACTGGATAGTCAACAGCCATGAAGGGGAACTCATGATCGTGCTTGTTGCAAACGTATGTCTCGCGACGCTAGCCCTCGCAACCTCTAACTCGCCGGCCAAGTACGAGGCCGGTGACGTCGTCAGAATTCTTGACAGCTACGAGGATCTAAGGGGAACGCTTTTTGAGTTTGCTCCCAACGAGACGATTCAGGTGACTGAATATCGACTCGGGATTGGCTCGGACGGGCAGCTGTGTACAGCGCTGGTTCAAGGGGTCGCGATAGAAGATGGGTCGTATAGGTCTAGAGATCACAGGTCTAATTGTCGATACGTCTTTGATCGCGTCTCAGATCTACGTGGCTTTAATCTTCAGATCGGGCGGGAGACTCGTTTTGTGGAGAGCATTACCTTCGGGTATTCGCTCAACGATGGAATTTGCGCCATGCTCGCTGCACAGGTGCTTGGTTCCGCAGGTGAAAGAGTGGAGAAGTCTCTTGATCCAACTTCCATCATGCAGCATGTACAGCCGAACTGCGAATGGAAGTACAGTCGGAAGTGCTCTGGGCAGGGGACATGCACTGGTACTTGTCCAGCTCCTCTTACGCTAGCGCCGTGCCCCTGTTCCGGCGGTACCGGAGAGTGCCAGGACTCAATCGTTCTCACCTGTCCTCCTAACGGGGAAGTGTCCGCCTGGTCAGGTCTGTACGGAGTCGGGAATCAATTGCAATTGCCAGTAGGGGGGGCAGCCAGCCTTCAGTTGCATGTGCCGGGGAAACACAACCCCGGCCATGCCTTTGGGGCTCGGATCGGCCCCCTAATTCGGGGCGATGGGTATGGTAGCCGAAGAGGCTCGAGAAAAGGAGTACACAAATGCGATCGCTGTCATGCCTTACCCTGCTCATGTGCGCATCCATTGTTGGGGGATGCGGTAACGAAGTGCAGGGAGGGCAAACTCCGAGCACCTTTCACCAAGAGCAAATCTGCCGCTTTGGTCGGGTTTTTCAGGGGGACTCAGTTATTTGTCGCATTGACATCCCAGCCAGGGAGTTCCCAAGCCTATCCGCAGGCGTGAGAGCAGTTCATACCAGTTGCGGGTGCATGTCGAGTAGGATTGTGACTTTGCTGAATGGTGCAGAGACGCCATACATGCTGTCTCGACCCGTCGAGCAGGACTCTTCTCTGGTTCTGTTTGTTGAGGTCGATACGAGAAAGAGAAGCGGAGCGTATTCTGGAGCGATCACCTTGACAATGGAGGACGGTAAGAGTGAATCGTTCACGATTGAAGGGGAGATTACGCCGCCGTTACGACTTAGCGTCGAGAAGCTCGATTTCGGAGTAGTTCCGCGGGGCACGAAGCGTGAGACTCTAATCGGAGTGAAGGATGTGGCGTGGGAGATGCTCGACCTTCGTCCCTTGTTAGTCGGAGATGACCGCATTGATGTTGACTGTAGATCAGGCGACGAAGCGAGTATCCTAGTCCGCCTGGACTGCAAGGACGATAAGATGGGGACGCTCTATTCAAGTATTTCAATAATAGTGTCTGGAAGGCTTCCGGGTTCACCCGACGTTCGCGAAATCGAAGTCGTCCTTCCAGTCGAGGCGCGGATCACGGATAATGTCTACTTGGAGTCAGAGTACATTTCCCTCGGAAAGGTGACGGCGGGTTCAGTCTCGACCCACGAAATGCGCGTGCTTTCTCATTTGTCTGAAGTCGTCACTTCAAATCACGTAAAGCTCCTCGATAGCGACGACTCAAGCCTGCCGCAATTAGGCATAGATTTCTCGGTTAGGGACACTACTCGTGGCGCAGTGATTGACCTGAGGGTCACGGTCAAGGAAGGGCAAGCTCCTGGCCCAGTGCGACATCAACTGATTTTTCAGTGCAATGGTGTGCGCCTCCCATTGACAATAATTGGCGTGGTTTAAGCAATTCATGCGTGCTCGCCTCGCGCTGGCGCTCCTGTTGTCGCTAGTTGGTTTTGTCGCTTACTGCGCTGTAGAGGGTTCCAGTGCAGACCATAACATGAGCCCTCCTCTGTCGTCAAAGGAGCATCCCATACAATCGGGCTTAAGCCCTGAGATTGACCCGACAAGTCCTCTCGCTGGGCCTGACAGACAAAGCCTGGATGAGACTAATGCGGCAAGCGAGGTTGTGAGCCCCCCCTCTTGTTCCATAGAAGGTGCGCTTGTTCTTAATGGCAGCAACATGTTCAGCCAAAGGCCCTATTTTGCAGTCTCTGGAGTCCACGAGTCGGGAGTCAGGAAAGCTGCCAAGATCGAGGGCGCCTCTTATCTATTGACTGAGTTACAGTCGGGATACTGGTGGATCACGGCAGAGGGAGCCGCAACCAAGATAGAACGGATAGGCGTTTTCTTGCAGCCGGGGGAGTCCGTGAGGCGAGACATTCTACTTCAGGAGGTCTCGCTTACCCCACTGTTCTTGAACTATGAAGGGGAGTCGGTGTCTGTTGATCATGTGGCGGGGTCTGTGGAAGTGCGCTGCGAAGGGGATATTCTTGGGCGGGTGGAGTACTCTCTTAGCGATTGCTTGTCATTCTATGCGGGGGCTAGCGAGCAGGAACCTGGCTCGCGGATAGATCCAAGGGCCTCTATTTGTAAGTTGATCCCGTCCTTTTTCTTGTCTGGCTTGGATTCGGTGCAGGAACTTGGCGGGCTTGCGGGGGTCCTCAGGGGAGTAGCTGAACAGGATGTTATGGTTTACTCTGTAATCGGGGATTGTGTTGTTGGGTTTGGAGTGATTGAAAAGGGCGTTTGTCGCATTTCCCTTGAGAGTGCTGAGATTGCGAAGTGCCTCAGTAGCATTTCCTTCACTCTGGATGACGGCTGCGACGGCCCTGCCAACATCTCTTGGGAGGTCGGCAGTGTGGAGATTGCCGTAGGCGGCTGTAGGAATCTCGTTGTGACTGGATTGGTGCCGGGCGCAAAGCGACTGTACATTGAATCTCCTGCGATTGAGGCTAGGGCAAAGAACTGCATTCTGGTTGCTGGTCAGCAGCTCGATCTTGGAACGATCGCATGTGGTCAAGTTTCAACAGTCAGAGGTGTAGTTTATGGGCCAGACGGACCTGTGGCAGGCGCTGTGGTTGCGTGCTGGAGGAAAGACAATGATGGGCAATGGATTCAGATCGGTCCCCATGGGTGGGAGGCCAATGGCGATGGTGAATATGAGATTCCTGTAGAGGCTGGCGACGTGTTGCTGTCGCTAGCGATCGGTATTGCCGCCAATGGTGGAAGATTGCGCTCTAGGACGACAAAGGTCTTCGTTTCAACTGGATTGGGGGATGTGCGTAAAGACATCATCGGTGTGCGAACCGTTCCGGTCACAGTTTATTTCTCCTTTGAAGCTCAAGACGCCAGGCTAGTGGTCGAGGACGAGAATGGGGGGAAACTAGAAGATCGAGCGTGGGTAGGTCCGGAGATGCAAGTTCATCTTCCACCGGGGCAGTACAATATCAGCTTGTCGGTACCACCCGGAGTTATGGCATCGCGCTTTGTAGATGTCCGCGGAGGAATGCTTGTGGTGCTCTAGAATAGCGAGCCGCCTCCTTCGAGAAACCGAGCACGCTCGAGATAGTTGTGGCCCGACGCGTACGTGGTCGGCTACGAGCACGGTTTCGTGAACATGCTGGCCAACGTCTGCCGCGTGCTCGGCGGCGAGAAGCCCGAGGTTCCGCTGCCCGACTTCGAGGACGCCTACCAGACCCAGCGCGTGCTCGAGGCCGCGCTCGTTTCCGCCAAAGAGCGCTGCGCAATCAAGCTGAGCGAGGTCAAGTGAGCGTGCTCGCCGCGCTCGTCCTCGCTGCTGGTCTGCAAGCGGCTGGTCTGCAAGCGGACGACGGCTGCGCGCCATTGACCGAGCTGGTGAGGAAGACCTACGACTTCGTGCCGGCCAAGCTGCCGAACGAGGAACGCAAGGCGAAGTTCGCGGCGATGGACGCGGTGTGGGAGCTCGTGCGTTCGGATCGCGCGCGTTTCGTGCCGTGCTTGCGCGAGCTGCTCGCCGCGCCCGATGCGCAGGCCTGGTTCCTGTGCGACGGCAGCGCGCTGCTCTCCGAGGTCGAGCCGGCGCCCGCGTCGTTCGAACTCCAGGCGCGCCTGTGGAGCCACACGCCGCTCGACATCGTCGACCTCGAGCCGTTCACCTGGACCCTTGTCAAGCGACACGTACCTCTACGAGATAGCGCGACACGTAGTCTTACGGGTTCCCATTGGTCGGGGATCGGCTCCCGGGGGGCGCAGGGGGGCGGAGCCCCCCTCTCCTCGACGAGCATCGAGAGCCAGGGAGCCTCCCGGGAGGGCGGAGCGAGCGCGGCGTGAGCCGAGGATGTCCGCCCCCTCGTGAGATTTGATCGGGGGCTCAACCCGTTGGTAGGACTGGGCTTACGACAGCAACCAGTCCCCAGAAGGAAGAGCCCCATGAAG
>Ga0172373_10008441_pt1 | contig 13081 bp, 3 predicted proteins | sample Lak10m_2_FD_114546 | JGI IMG/M metagenome (GOLD analysis project Ga0172373, IMG submission 114546) | Freshwater microbial communities from Kabuno Bay, South-Kivu, Congo - kab_092012_10m | ecosystem: Environmental > Aquatic > Freshwater > Lake | place: Democratic Republic of the Congo: South-Kivu... | reverse complement strand
GTACACCGAGGACGACGCCTGGACCGCGCTCGAGCAACTCCGGTCGCACCCGTTCGACCAGCCGTTCGAGGCGGCCGACGGCGTGCACGTGACGTTCCAGCCCGCCGGCCACATCCTCGGCTCCGCGACCGTGCTGGTGCAGTTGGCCGACGGCCCCACCATCCGTTTCAGTGGCGATCTCGGTCGCCCCACGCACCCTCTCCTCGTCCCACCCGCGCCGGTCGGTGATGTCGATCACCTCATCGTCGAGTCGACCTACGGCGACCGCGAACACACCAACGGGGAGGCGCGACTCGCACTCGCCGACGTCATCGAGCGCACCGTCGACCGCGGCGGCAAGGTGATCATCCCAGCGTTCGCCGTCGACCGCACCGAGGTGCTGCTGTACCACCTCCGCCAGCTCGCCGACGAAGGCCGCCTGCCCGCGGTGCCCATCTTCGTCGACAGCCCCATGGCACTGGCCGCGCTGCAGATCTATCGCGAGGCCATCGAGGAGCGGGCCACCGATGTGCGACCCGAACTCGCCCAGCAGCGTTCGTTGTTCGACCTCCCCAACCTGTCGGAGGTGTTCGACTCGGAAGGCTCCAAGGCGGTCTCTCGTCACGGCGGCGCAGCCATCATCATCGCCGGAGCCGGCATGGCGTCGGGCGGGCGAGTCGTGCACCACCTCGAGAAGTTCCTTCCCGACGAACGCTGCAGCGTCGCACTCGTCGGCTTCCAAGCCGCAGGCACCCGCGGTCGCCAACTGCTCGACGGCGCGAGCAGCGTGAAGATCCACGGACAGTACGTCCGGGTGAAGGCCGAGATCTGCGACCTCACCGGGTTCTCGGTGCACGCCGACGCGAGCGAGTTGATGACCTGGATCGGCACGGCCACTCGCCCACCGTCCACGGTGTTCGTCGTGCACGGCGAGCCGAACGCTGCGCAGGCGCTGCGCGATCGCGTCGTGCGCGAGCTCGACTGGACCGCCGTCACACCCGACCACGGCGAACGCATCGTCCTGCAGCACTGAGCGGCACGACACGGCACGGCACACGAAGGGCCGGCACGGTCACCCGTGCCGGCCCTTCCGTTCTCCCGCCGAGAACGAGCTGCGCTCAGCGAGCGCGGGTACCCGTCACCCGCACCCGCACACCACCGACCGTCTGGCCGAAGGTCGGCGACAGCGGACGGGGGTCGGTCACCGTGTTGGTGATCGCACCGAACATGTACAGGTCGGTCACGAACTGCTGTCCGACGGTGCCGGTGCCGGGGGTGAACGAGATGGTCACCTGGCAGCGGCGGCCCGGAGCGATGTTGTTGCAGTTGTGGGTGGCCGTGAACCTCGTGGTCGGGTTGGTGCCCGAGACTGCGACGAAGTACAGCGCCGGGTTGCCGGCCAGCGAGAAGTTCGCCGTGCCGGTGTTGGTGAGGGTGACCGAGGCCGTGGTGGTGCGACCCGCACGACCGTTGATGGTGACCGCCGTGGTCGACAGCGTGATGCTGGCGGCCGTGGCCTGCCCGGCGAGTGCCACGTTCACCGGCGTGAGGGCGGTGCCCGTGGCCGGATCGGTGGCGGTCACCGACAGGGTGCCCACCTTGTTGCCGGCCGTGGTGGGGCGGAACGTCACACCGACCGTGCACGACGCCCCGGCGGCGAGGTTGCCCGTCGCAGCCGTGCCGTTCACGGGGCACGCAGTGGCCGAGGTGCTCGACACGAACCGGAACTGGTTCGCGTTGGCACCGGAGAAGGCCAGCACGCCGACCGTCATCGGGGCCGTACCCGAGTTGCGGATGACCACGTTCTGCGTGGCGCTGGTGGCGCCCACCGACGTGGCGGCGAACGTGATCGACGTCGGCGTCACCGTGAGCGCCGGCTGAGCGCTGGTGATGACGTTGCCCGACAGTGCGATCGAGATCGGCGACCGGAGACCGTCGTGGCCGACCACCAACGTGGCCGTCTTCGCACCGATTGCGGTGTTCGCGGCTGCCTGGAGGCGCACCCGCACGATGCACGACTCGTCACGGGCGAGCGTTGCGCCGCTGCAGGTGTTCGAGGTGATCGCGAACAGCGCACCATTGGTGCCGGTGACCGAGGTCGTGAAGCCGCTCACCGGCGTGCTGCCGATGTTCGAGATCACGAAGTCCTGGGCGGCGCTGTTGGTGCCCTGTCGCACGGTGCCGAAGTCCTTCGACGTCAGGCTGGGCACGACCGGACCGGCGAGGCGACCGGACACGAGGAACCGGTTCGTCGAACCGACGACCTCGGTGCCGAGCATGACCTTGAAGTAGTTCGCCGGCTCGCCACCGATCTCGGGACGGAACTCCGAGCCGACGATCTCGTGGAAGGACGTGCCGTCACCGAGGTGACCGGCCGGTGCGGCCGGCGCCACGTTCGGGTCCCAGCGGAGGAAGCCACTGAGCACCGGGTCGGTACCGGTGATGGCCGCCGTGTCGAACGTCTCCTTCACCACGCCCTCACCATCGGCCGTGATGGTGGCGATGCCGTACGGGTGCACCATCTGGTACGAGGTGTTGGCACAGAGACCGTCGGCGTTGATGCGGATGCGGTTGAACAGGTTCTGCTGACCCGCCTGCGGAGTGGGCGTCACGAACCCCGCTTCCGTGGCGATGCGCAGCAGGGCCGTACCGCCGAGGCTGAGGCTGCCGTCACCGCAAACCTGCGGTGCGAACGTGACCAGCTCGGAGTCGACGAGCGAGTAGAACGACTCCACCGGGTAGTTCGACGGGAAGGCCAGCGGCTGCTGGATGTCGAAGCCGCTGCCGGCGAGGACGCAGTACCCCTCGGTGCTGACGCACTGCTCGAGGCGCACACCGTTGTTGTCCTGGATCCAGAGGGGGAAGCCGCCCACGTTCTGCGCGCCCGACTGCGCCGGGGTGGCCGTCGTGGCCGCACCGCTGACCGGCACGGTGACCGTGCCGGCGTTGCTGGGCACCGACACGTCGGCCGTGAACGAACCGGCCGCGAGCGGGGCGAACCGCACCGAGATGCTGCAGCTCATGTCGGGATCGACCGGCAGCAGGCACTCGTTGGTGAGTTCGAAGGGCGCACTCACCGTGGGCGTGCCCACCACCAGCGGCGCCGAACCACCGAGGTTCGACACCACGATGACCTGCGACTCGCTGAGGGTGTCGACGTGACGGTCGGTGAAGCTGATCGAGCCGGGCTGGGCCGAGATGGCGGGCTCGCCCACCGGTGCACTACCCACACCCGACAGCAGCACGGTCAACGGATCGTTCTGGCCGTCGTGGCGCAGCACCAGATCCGACGAGCGCGGCCCGGTGGCAGTGGGGTCGAACTGCACGGTGAGCGTGCAGGTGGCCAGGTTCGCGAGCACGAGGCCACCGATGCAGTCGCCCCCGGTGACCGTGAAGTCGCTGCCGCCCGAGCTGTTGATGTTCCACGGCGTGTTGGCCAGGGTGACCGGATCGGGACCGACGTTGGTGAACGTGACCGAGCGGTCGACGGTGCCGGTGGCCACGTCGGCGGCGCCGAAGTCGATGGCACCGGGGTCGGCCACCATCGGACCGGCCAGGCGGCCCGACACACCGAACAGATCGGTGGAGCCGAGCAGTGCGTGACCGGGGGTGCCGATGGTGTCGAGGCGCTGGATGGTGAAGTGGTTGGCGGCCGTACCGGTGTCGGGGTCGATGTACGGCGAACCGGTCACCGTGCTCGGCGACAGCGGGTTGCCCAGCCACCCGGCGGGACGCACCGTCTGCTCGAGGAAACCGCCGAACACCGGGCTGGCGAGTGCCAGTGCGAAGTCGCACGGGGCTGCCATGCAACCGACGTCGGACGTACCCGGCGACGGCTTGATGGCGCCGTCTGCATCGGTGGTGAGCACCGAGCGGCCGTACGGGAACGTGAGCACGTAGGCGGTGTTCGGGCAGAGCCCGCCCTTGCGGCCACCCACGAAGCGGATGCGACCGAACGTCATCTGCTGGCCGTCGGTGACGTCGGGGGTGATGAACGCCGCCTCGACGCCCGTCTCGACGAAGATCTCGCCCGTCGTGGTGGTGCACGACGTGTCGCTCACCGTGATGGGCTCGGACATCGCGAGGTAGTAGAAGGCCTCGTCGGGGTAGTTGGTCGGGAAGACCACGTCACCCACCACCGGACCGGCGATGCACAGCGCGTTGGCCGGATCGGCGCACTGGCCCACCCGCACGCCGCGCTCGTCCTGGTACCAGGCGGGGAAGCCGTCGACCAGATCGGTCGACACGGCAGCGATGCCGCCGGTGGCATTCGCCGTGAGCAGCACGTTCACGGTGGGCTGCAGCGGCACGTTGGTGGCCAGCTGCAGCACGGCCGAGTGCGGCCCGGCGACGGCCGGAGTGAACTTGATGCCGATCACACAGGTGGCCGTCGCGGCCACGACACCGGTCGGGCAGGTGTTGTCGACGATCGAGAAGGTGGTGGACTGTGCGCCGGCGAGGATGCTCGGCTGCAGCTGCAGCGGTGCGCTGCCCGAGTTGGTGACCGTGACGGGCACGATGTCGCTCGTGGTGGTGACACGCACGTCGCCGATGAGCAACTCGAGACCCGCCGGATCGATCGTGATGCCGGGTTCCTGCGTGGGCTCGATGCCCGTACCCGTCAGTGCGACGGTGAACGGTGCGGTGGCGCCGACGGGCCACACCTCGAGCGTGGCCGAGGTGGCACCCAGCGCTGCCGGGGTGAAGGTGACGTCGATGCCACAGCTCGCATCGCGAGCGAGCGGCGTAGCGGCCGCCGGCGACACCAACTGCTGCACGCTGCACGTGGTGGTGGTGGGCGTGAACTGTGCACCACCCGCACCGGTGACGGTGACGTGATCGATGCTGGTGGGGTCGAGACCGAGGGCACCCGAGCCGAGGTTGGTGATGGTGACGGTGCGGGCGGCGCTGGTGCTGCCCGTGGCCTGGCCACCGAAGTCGACCGTGGCGACGTCTGCCGTGAGCGGACCGGCGAGCTTGGCGAGGACGTTGAAGTTCGCCGTCTCCCCGCGGACCTCGCAGCCGGCGATGGTGCAGTCGACGCCGAAACCGACGGACGGCGTGGCGCCGGCGGGCCACTTCACGACACTGAGCGTGTTGACGCCGTTCTTGCCGCCCGTGATGGGCCCGAAGCCCGGGTTCCCGAGATAGCCGGGCACGGCGTCGGCCTGCCGCAGCAGCCCGGTGGCGAGGTGCTCGGACTGGAACGGCAGGTTCCAGTCGCACGGCACGGCCGGCGTGGGGAAGCAGCCGACGTCGGAGGTGAGCGCCGAGGCGCCGCCGCCGGTGAGCTCGCCGTTGGCGTCGGTCTTGATGGTGAGCGGACCGTACGGCGTGCGGAGGGTGTAGTAGCTGTTCGCGCACAGGCCAGAGCCGCCGCGGGCGTTGGCGCGGATGCGGCCGAACACCTGCTGGTCGCCCGCCGCAGGGTCGCCGTTGATGAACGCGGCCTCGAGGGCGAGGTGCACGGTGACGCCGTCGCCGGGAGTGACGGCACAGTCGGCCACCGCCACCGGTGCGGCGTCCGCAGCGAAGTAGAAGAACTCATCCGGGTAATTGCTCGGGAACGCGAGCGGCAGGTTCGGGTCGTACACCCCCGGGTTGGCCAGCGGCGCGAGGCAGTTCCCGTCGTTCGGGTCGAGGCAGGGCTGCACACGCACCCCCGTGGCGTCCTCGAACCACAGCGGGAACCCGCCGCTGTTGAACGCGGCCGACCGCGCCGGCGTGCCATTGGCGCCCGATGCAACCGTGGCAGCCATGAACGGCACCGCTGTCAACACGAGCGCGAGTGCCGTGAGCAGGGCGGTTGTCCGCCCCACTCGCTGTTCGACCGACGGCTCCCTCGTCGGCTCGTGCGCCCGCACCCGCGTCCAGTACTCGCCCAATGCGCTCATCGCGCTTCCCTTTCCGTTCCTCCGCTCCCGACGGAGGAATCCCGCAGTCCCTAGACAAGCGGGTCTTCGGTTGGGGGACAAGCATCCCCAAAGGTCCGTGCCGCGATACGGCGAACGTCGTATACATCATCCGACGTTGGTCGTACGACGTCGGTCATCGCGACGCGCTCGGTGTCGGCTCGACCTCGCTGTGATGATCGACCTGAGAATTCACCACCCCGAGTGGGACCGATGGACTGACAGTGAGGACTCGGAAAAGGTTTGGTTTTCCGACCGTGACATTCGTCACATCTCGGGCGGAACGTCTGGGAACGATGAAGGGCCGGCACGGTTGCCCGTGCCGGCCCTTCCCCTGGGTGGGATCAGCGAGTGCTCAGCACTCGATCACTTGTTGCGGGTGCCGTTCACCCGGATGGTGTACGGGTTCGTCAGGCCGCCGAGGTTGCTGGCGTTGCCGAACAGCTTCATGTCCACTCGGTAGACGGTGCCGATCGGCGCCGTGTTGAGTGCGGTGAACGACACCGTCACCGTGCAGCTCCTGCCGGGCAGGATGTTGTTGCAGTTGTGCGTGACGCCGAAGCGGGACACCGGGTTGTTGGCGGTGACGGCCACGAACTGGATGGCGGCCTGCCCCAGCGCCGGCGACGACAGGCTGAAGTTGCCGTTGCCGGTGTTGGTGAGCGTCACTCGACCCGTCTGCGCACGACCCGCCTGACCGCGGATGTTCAGCGTCGCTGCCGGGCTGGCGGTGATGGTCGGCTGCGTGGCCGTGCCGGTGAGGTTCACCGACACTGCCGGCATGACCACATCGTTGTGCCCCACGGTCTCGACGGCATCGAGGGCGTGCACCGAGAACGAGCCCGTCTTCGCACCACGGCTGGCGGGGTTGAACCTCGCCGTCACCGTGCACGACACACCAGGAGCCAGCGTGGTCGGGGTGACCGGGCAGGTGGTGGCCGTGATGGAGAAGTCGGGGTTCACCAGCGACAGTGCGTCGAGTGCCAGGGCGCCCGTGCCCGAGTTGCGGACCGTGACGATGGTGCTCGAGGTGGCGCCGACGTTCAGTGCAGTGAAGGCGAAGCTGGTGGGCGACACCGTCAGGGCCGGGGTCTCCGGCGGGTTCGCACGGCCCGTGAGGGCCATGTTCACCGGCGAGCGGAGGCCGCTGTGGCTGAACGTGAGCGTGGCGTTGCGGACGGTCTGCGTCGCCACCACGGCCGGGTCGAAGGTGACCACGATCTGGCAGTCACCGTCCCGGACCAGCGTGCCCGCAGCGGTGCAGGTCTCGCTCTGCACGGTGAACTCGGCGGCGTCGAGGCCGCTCGTGCTCACCACGAGGTCGGTGACCGGCGCACTGCCGATGTTGGTGATGGTGAACGTCTGCGAGGCGCTCTGGCCGCCGCCTTCCACCACGCCGAAGTCCTTCGACGAGAGGCTGGTGACCACCGGACCCGCCAGGCGGCCCGACACGAGGAACAGCTCCGTGCGGACGACCTCACCGGCACCGCCGATGATGGCGAAATAGTTCGCCGGCTCGGTGTCGCCTTCGGGGACGTACTGCGAGCCGACCACCGTGTGGAGCACGTTCGGCGAGCCGAGGTAGCCGGCCGGCGCCGGGGCGCCCACGTTCGGGTCCCACTGGAGGAACGAACGCGAGACGGGCTCGGTACCGGTGATGTCGGTGTTGTCGAACGTGCCGGCGTTCGGGGCAACCGCACCCTCGCCGTCGGTGGTGATGTTGCGCGGGCCGTACGGCGTCATCACGGTGTACGTGGTGTTGGCGCACAGACCGTCGGCGGTGAACCGAATGCGGTTGAACAGGTTCTGCGTTCCGGCCTGCGGCTGCGGCGAGGTGAACGCCGCCTCCGTGACGATGCGCAGCAGTGCCGTGCCGCCGCCCGAGGTGCTGAGGTCACCGCAGACCTGCGGGCCGAAGCTGACGATCTCCGAGTCGACGAACGACACGAACGACTCGCTCGGGTAGTTGTTGGGGAACGACACCGGCTGACCGGGGTTGAACGTCGCATCGGGCAGCAGCACGCAGTTGCCATCGGTGACGAGGCACTGCTCGAGCCGCACGCCGTTGCGGTCCTGGATCCAGTTCGGGAAGCCGTTCGTGCTGGTGGCCGACATGGCCGCCTCGGTCTCCACACCGTTGCCCTTCAGGGCCACGACCACGTCGGCCAGTGCGCCCGGCACCTCACCGATGCCCGTGAAGGTCTGGCCCGTCACGGTGAGCGAGGCGTCGAGGTTGCCCACGGAGTTCGGGGTGAAGCGCACGCTGACGGTGCAGGTCTCACCCGGGGCGACGAGCACGCCGACGCAGGTGTTGTCGGTGATGACGTAGTCGGCGCCGACCGGCACCGTGGCACCGAGCACCTCGAGCGAGGCCTGGCCGCCGACGTTGGAGATCACGACGTCCTGCGACTCGCTGCCCACCGGGTCGATGGCGTCGAGCACGTGGAGGTCGATGAACTGCACCGTGTCGCGCACCGCCGAGAAGGCGGCGCTGCCCGCAGGGGCGAGACCGATGCCGGTGAGCGGCACCTCGGTGGGGCTGTTCTTGCCGTCGTGGTAGAGCACCACAGCCGCATCACGGTGACCGGTGCCCATCGGGGCGAAGGTCAGGTCGACGGTGCACGAGGCACCGGTGTTCAGCACGAGGCCCTCCACGCAGGTGGTGGAGCCGTCGATGCTGTACTCGGCCGCACGGTTGCCTTCGAGGCGCACTGCGTCGGTGCCGTCGAGCGTCACCGGGGCGATGCCCGAGTTGCTGAACGTGACCGTCTGGTGCGTGACGTCGGCTGGGACGCCGGCCTCCGCCGCATCGAACGTGAGCGAGGCGGGGCTGGCCTCGATCGGGCCGACGAGGCGACCCGACACCGTGAACTGGTCGGTGGAGGCGATGATCTTCGACTGGTCGAGGCGGTCTTCCCAACGCTGGACGTAGAAGTGGTTCGTCGGCTGGCCGGTGAACGGATCGGGGAACGGCGAACCGGTCACCGTGCTGGGCTGCAGCGGGTCGCCGAGCCAGCCACCGGGGCGCACCGTCTGCTCGAGGAAGCTCTCGAGCACCGGGCTGCTGAGTGCCTGGGCGTAGTCGCACGGCACGCCCGGGCAGCCGATGTCGGTGGTGCCCATGTTCGGCTTGATGTCGCCGAGGTCGTTGGTGACGATGGCGATACGGCCGTACGGGTGGGTGAGGACGTACTCAGTGTTGGCGCACAGGCCGCCGTGGGCGACGATGCGCAGACGACCGAACGTGATGCCCTCGTTCGGGGCGATCGGACCGAGGAACGCAGCCTCGGCCGCAGCCTCCACCATGATGCTGCCGGGCTCGGCGTCGCACGTGGCGTCGGAGAGCTCGAGCGGCGCCGAGTTGGCGACGTAGTAGAACCACTCGTCCGGGTAGTTGTCGGGGAACGACACGGTGCCGGTGACCGGTGCGGCGACGCACATCGGGTTGTTCGGCTCGTCGCACTGGCCGACGCGGGTGCCGTGCTCGTCCTGGTACCAGTCGGGGAAGGTGTTCACGGGATCGAGCGTGCTGGAGACGGCAGCGATACCGCCGTAGCCCGAACCGGTGAGGACGACGCCGAGGTCGCCGATGTTGGTGTGGATGTTGAGGTTCGCCGAGACGAGACCGACGACGGTCGGCACGAAGCGCACTTCGAGCACGCACGACTGGCCGGCGGGCACGAAGCCCGACACGCACGAGTTGCCGAGGATCTGGAACGACGCCGCACCGGCACCGTCGATGGTGGGCTGCAGCAGCAGCGGGGCGATGCCGTTGTTGGCGACCGTGACGGTCTGGATGTCGCTCACCGTGCGCAGGCGAATGTCGAGGAAGTCGAGGCCGACGGCGGAGAGGTCGGCGGTCGGGAGATCCCCGGCGTTGATGCCGGTGCCGACGAGCTGCACCACTTCGGGCACGGGGTTGCCGTCGCTGTAGATCTCGAGCGTGCCGGTGGCTGCACCGGCGACGGCCGGGTTGAAGGTGACCGTCACCCAGCAGTCGGCGTCGCGAGCGAGCGCCACCAGCGTGCCGATACCGCAGCTGGTTGCGCCGCCCTCGAAGCCGGGGCCCGTGACGACCACGTCGTCGATCGTGGCCGGGTCGAGGCCGAGGGCACCGCCACCGACGTTGGTGAGCGTGATCGTGGCCGGGGCGCTGGACGTGGTGACCTCCTGGCCACCGAAGTCGACCGACTCGGCCGACGCCGAGATGGCGCCCGCGAGTTTGGTGAGCACGGCGAAGTTCGCAGTGCTGGCCACGGTGGTGCACGCACCGACGCAGCCTGCCTCGTAACCCGTGGCGGTGGGCTCCGATCCCTCCGGCCACTTCTTGATCTCGAACTGGTTGTAGCCGCCGAGGCCGCCGGTCACCGGGCCGAACGAGCCGTCACCGAGGTAGCCCTGCGGGGCGGGTGCGACCTGCTGGAGGAAACCGATCTGCAGCACCGGGGCCGTCAGGGTCTCGGCGAACGCGCAGGGCACCGTCGGCGTCGGGAAGCACCCGATGTCGACCGTGGCTGCCGAGGCCGCGCCGCCGAGGATGGCGCCGTCGGGCTCGGTCTGCACGGTGAGCGGACCGTACGGCGTCTCGAACGTGTACCAGGTGCTGCCGCAGAGGCCGCTGCCGGGATCAGCGTTCAAGCGGATGCGGCCGAACACGGCCTGGTCACCGACGGCGGGTGCACCGTTGAAGAACGCCGCCTCGAGCGCGAGGTGCACGTCGATGGTGCCGCCGGTGCTGGGGCATGCGATGTCGGTGGCCGTCACGGGCTCGGAGTCGACCGCCGAGTAGAAGAGCTCGTCGGGGTAGTTCGTGGGGAACGACAACGGCAGGTTCTGGTCGTAGCCGGGTCCGGTGAGCGGTGCGAGACAGTTCGTGTCGTTGGGGTCGAGGCACAGCTCGGCGCGCACGCCGTTCGCGTCCTGGAACCACAGCGGATAGCCGCCGGAGCTCACTCCCGCCGACCGCGCCGGCGTGAAGCCGGCACCGGATGCGGGGGCGGACGCCATGAACGGCACCGCAGCCAGCACGAGCCCGAGGGCCGCGAGCAGCGCCCTCGTTCGTCCGACTCGTCGTCCGGATCCGTGCTCCTGCACGGTCCGCTGATTGGCATTGCGAAAAACGCCCATGGCGCCCACCCTTTCCCGCCTGCCGCTCCCGTCGCGACAGATTCCGCAGCGCCACCAAAGCCGCTGGCGGTGCCGAGCGTCAACGACACCGGGTGAGGTAGGACCACCGTGGGTGAAACAGTGTGGATCGATGGGTCGCGAGTCGTACGACCTGGGTCATTCGACCGCTACTCGTGGTGATGTCGTCTCACCGAGTGTGAGCGAGAGGGCTCGACGCCGATGGCGCGAGGCCGAACGGCCGATGCCCGACGGTCGGAAATTCTCGCCGAAACCGGATGTGACATGCGTCACCAAACCTCGTCGGGCTCGGCGCGTCACCCCAGCTCAGCGAGTCAGGAGCCGCTGTTCGACGGCATGTTGCGCATCGCCCACACGGCGGCCTGGGTGCGGTCGGTGACCCCGAGCCGCTGGAACAGCCGGCTGCAGTGGGTCTTCACGGTCTTCTCGCTGATGCCCAGGGCCCTGGCGATCTGCTGGTTGGTGTGGCCGTCGACGATGAGCTGGAGGATCTCGAGCTCACGCGGGGTGAGCGACGACGGCGAGACCATGCTCATCGTGCTGCTGCCCCGCAGCAGCCCTGCGGCCACCGACGGGCTGAGCGGCGCGCCGCCCTGCACGGCAGCACGGATGCCGGCGACCAGCACCTCCGGCTCGACGTCCTTCACGAGGTAGCCCGACGCCCCGGCGCCGAGGGCCGCCGACACCTGACGGGGCTCCTGGAAGGTGGTGAGCACCACGACATGGGTCTCGGGGTACTGCTGCTTCACCGCGGCAGTGGCCTCGATGCCGTCCATGTTCGGCATCGACAGATCCATCAACACCACGTCGGGTCGCAGCTCCCCCACCGCGTCGACGGCCTCGAGCCCGTCGGACGCAGTACCGACCACTTCGAGGTCCTCGAACGAACCCAGCAACTGGGAGAGTCCGGCACGCACCATGGCGTGGTCGTCAGCAATCACGATTCGGATCATCGTTGTCCCATCAGTTCGAGTCGCAGGTTAGTACCGACACCGGGGGTGGAATCGATCGTGAGGTCGGCGCCCACGTCGTTCGCGAGGTCGTAGAGCAGTTGCAGCCCGAGGTGCCCCTCGCTGCGGCTGGAGTCGGCGTTGGCCGCGGTGAAGCCGCGACCGTCGTCGTTCACCTGGAGCACCAGGCGACCGAGGCGTTGTTGTTCGAGTCGGACGAGCACGTGGGAAGCATCGGCATGCGTGGCCACGTTCCGCAGTGCTTCTCGCGTGACCCTGAGGAACAGCAGACCGTCCATGGGAGCGAGTTCGACGTCGTCGATGTCGAGCGTGACCGCCACTCCGCTGCTCTCGAGCGCCTGCACGAGGTCGTCGAGCCCCGCGTCCCAGCCCTCGGGCGGCACCTCGACGGGGTAGATGGAGTTGAGGATGGAGCGCAGGCTGCGAATGACGGTGCGCGTCGACCCGGCGATCTCGTGCAGCGTGTCGTCGAGCGGTTCCGGCGCGGTGTCGGCCTTCGCCTCGATGGTGTAGGAGATGCCGATCAGGTCCTGCACCGCGCCGTCGTGGACGGCCGCCGAGATGCGCCGCCGTTCGGCGTCGGATGCGGTGATCACCCGTTCGAGCAGCCGCTCACGCTCACGCGTGGCACGGCTGAGGCGACGAGCCAGGAGCAGTGCCAACGGCACCTGCGCGATGGTGAGCAGACCGAGGCCGAGGATGAGCAGTGGCATGAACCGCTGCCGCAGCTCGGTGGCCTGATCGCTGACGAGCTCGTACGGGAAGTACGTCTCGACGAGCACGCGCTGCGGGCCCGATGTCATCTCCGCGCCGAAGTACACCTCGACCGCGCGTGACTCGCCCTGCGCGACCTCGAGCTCGTTCTCCTCCTTGCTCAGGTCGCTCACCTCCACGGTGGCACCGAGCGTGCTGAACAGTTCGGTCTCCTCGTCGGCGAGCGGGTACACCGATCCGATCAGCTCGGGATCGTCGCTCCACAGCACGACGCTGTCCTCGGACCAGACCTTCAACCGGGTCATCTGCACGGTGCGGTTCAAGGTCCCGGCCGCAGCGTTGAGGTCGGCGATGGCCTCG
>Ga0172373_10008438_pt1 | contig 13081 bp, 12 predicted proteins | sample Lak10m_2_FD_114546 | JGI IMG/M metagenome (GOLD analysis project Ga0172373, IMG submission 114546) | Freshwater microbial communities from Kabuno Bay, South-Kivu, Congo - kab_092012_10m | ecosystem: Environmental > Aquatic > Freshwater > Lake | place: Democratic Republic of the Congo... | reverse complement strand
GTTACAATTTCTTTCGGCATGGTGGTCTTCCTCTCCTTTTCACTTGGCGGTGATTGGAGAAAGATACCATGCCTTCTTTTAATAGACTAATTTTCGTTACCAACCTTGCGTTGTAATATTAAATCGTAACGATTATATGGTATGAAGCAGGAAATCCCTCATCCCCAATAAGGGTTACTCAATTTCAATATAGATCCGCTTATTGATCGCGCCCTTGCTTTTGTAGTCCACAACTTTCACCCTGCCAACTTCGGATGTGTTCACCACATGCGTCCCCCCATCGGCTTGCAGGTCAAGACCAACGATCTCCACCGTCCGCACCTGCTGGATGCCTTCGGGCAGCAGATTGATCTTCGTGCGGATGAGGTCGGGAATCTGGAACGCCTCTTCGCGCGGCAAAATTTTGACTCGGATCTCGCGTCCCTGCTTAATCTCGAAGTTGACTGCGCTTTCAATGTCACGAACCAACTCCCCACGCATGGTCTCGAATTCAAAATCCATGCGTCCCTTGAGCGGATCCATATCTCCGCCAGTGACCTTTGCTCCGTAATCGCGGAAAACCGTCCCGCACAGGATGTGAAGCGCTGTGTGCGTACGCATCAGCTCGTGTCGACGCACCCAGTTCAAGGTCCCGTGTGAAGCGGAGTTGGGAGCAGGCAAAGGCTCAGAGCCGCCAAGAAAATGCAAAACATCATCGCCCTGCTTCTTCACTTTTTCCACAGGGAAGGTAATACCCTCGACTTCCAGAGTCCCAAAGTCATTGGGCTGACCGCCCCCGCCGGGGTAAAAAGCAGAACGATCCAGAACAACAGCACGAGTCACTGCATCCACCGCGGTGATGGTTGTCGTAAACTCTTTGAGATAAGCATCTGTTTGATAGAGAAGTTGGGTCATGTGCCAATTATAGCTGAGAGATATCCAGATTAGGATTGGATTAGAAGTTATATACCCGCTTGACTTTGCGACTCGAGATATTGTATAGTAATCAGCGGCACTAAAATTTAGGCACCGCCCACGGGCTGTGTCTTTTGTTTGTAAAAATCCCTTTTTTATTTACCTTATCGCAAGGAGAGGCAATGATCAAAGTCAGTGGTCTCACAAAGGACTACGGCGCACGCCGCGCCATTCAAAACCTAAACTTCGATGCGCAGCAGGGTGAGATCGTTGGTTTTCTTGGGCCGAACGGCGCAGGAAAAACCACCACCATGCGCATTCTAACAGGCTACATGCCTCCCACGGACGGCGAGGCAATTGTGGCGGGCTACGATGTTGTAGAGGAATCGCTAGAGGTTCGCAAACGTGTTGGATATTTACCAGAGACCGTTCCGTTGTACACCGATATGGTGGTATTCGATTATCTGAAGTTCATGGGCGAGCTGCGCCACATACCGAATGTGGATGACCGCGTGGACGAAGTGTTGGATATGGTGGGTCTGATCGACCGTGCCAATGGTTATATTGGCAATCTTTCAAAAGGCATGCGCCAGAGAGTTGGGCTTGCCCAGGCGTTGCTGCACCGGCCTGAAGTATTGATCCTCGATGAGCCCACCATTGGTCTTGACCCCGGGCAGGTCGTGGAAGTCCGTGAGTTGATCCGCGAGATCGGCAAGGAACGTACCGTACTGCTCTCCACCCATCTTTTATATGAAGCGCAAAACATCTGTGACCGTGTGCTCATCATCAACAAGGGCAAGATCGTCGCGGAAGATACCACCGAAAACCTGCAAGCCCGCCTGATCGGCGCAGAGCGCGTGGTTGTGCGTGTGCGTGGTGAAGCGGATGAACTCGCCGACACCATTAAACAGGTCAAAGGCGTGCGCGAAGTGGAAACCAAGGATGACGGCGCCGTTGAATTTGAATTTGCTTCCGGCAAAGACCTGCGACCCGAAGTTGCAAAGCAGATCATTAAGTCTGGCTACGACCTGCTTGAATTACGTCCGCTCGGCATGAGCCTTGAGGAAATCTTCCTCGAACTCACTGGCTCCGACTCGAAGAAGAAATAAGAGGAACTCATGAGAACCATTTGGACCATCGCAAAACGCGAATACGATAACTACTTCAACAGCCCGCTGGCGTACGTGATCTCTTTTGCCATCCTTCTGCCGCTGGGCATTTACTTTGCGCTCATCCTTTGGGTCAGCGCGCAGCAATCCTTCATGGGCGGCGGCGCTCCGGAAAGCACCCCGATCAACTGGCTGTTCGTCTTTTTGATGATCTTCCTCAGCCCCGCCCTCACCATGCGCGCGCTTTCAGACGAAGCCCGCATGGGTACTTTGGAATTGATGCTCACCGCTCCCGTCCGGGACTTTGAGCTGGTTGCCGGTAAATGGCTGGGTGCCATGCTGTTTGTCCTTTCGCTGGCTCTTGTCACACTGGTATTCCCGATCATCCTTAATAATTTCGTCACCCCAGGCATTGACTGGCAAGTGATCATCTCTTCCTATATCGGGCTGATACTGGTCGTCTCTGCACTCATCGCTCTCGGTGTGGGCATCTCGGCAATTTTCACAAACCAATTTGCAGCCTTCTTCGCCACGCTTGGCTTGTTCTTCTTCCTCTGGTTCATGATCAGCCTTCCTGCCAGTTACCTGCAGGAAAGCGGCGCAGTGCTGAATTACCTCAGCCTGTCCAACCACTTTTCGCAATCCATGAACGTTGGCACGATCAATCTGGGAGACATTGCCTACTACCTTAGCCTGACAGCCCTGGGCTTGTTCGTTGGCACCACTGCAATTGAAATTCGGAGATGGCGATAATGGCCGGTAAACAGAAAAACCCCTACACAAAGTACGCCTTCATCGGCTTGCTCGTTGCCCTGCTCGCCTGTGTATCCACAGGCCTGGTAGGCATGGCAAAAGTCTTCATTTCAATGAAGATGTTCACCCTTGAAAACACAGATGGACTCAACCTAGCCTTGCAAATCAGCATAGGCATTCTTGTGCTTGGACTCGCAGCCTATGCGATCATGGCACCGGACAGCATCCGCCGCTTCTTTACTGGACGTCAGGCACGCTACGGCTCGAATTCATTGATCCTTAGCCTGGCCGTTCTCGGCATTATCTTCGTAGTGAACTATATCGTCTTCAACAATCCCAAATCCTGGGACTTGACCGAAGATAAATCCAATACTCTTTCAGCAGAGACGCTTCAGATCCTCGCTACTCTCCCCGCAAATGTAAGCGCCACCGCTTTCTACTCCTCCAGCCTTGACACCACCAGTGCGGATGAATTGCTGCAAAAGTTCAAGACAAACAGCAAAGGTAAATTCGATTACACATTCGTCAACCCAGATACCAACCCTGTCGCAGCTCGCGAAGCCGGTGTCACCGGGGACGGCAAGATCATGCTTCAGATGGGTGAAACAAAAGAAATTGCTTCCGCCGTAACAGAGGAAGAACTTGCCCGCACCATGATCCGCCTCATCAGCCCCACGGCCCGCGCAGTATATTTCCTGCAAGGACACGGCGAACCAGATGTGGTGACCGGCGGAAAATCAAGCTACTCCATTGCTAAAAGCACCTTGGAAACAAAGAACTACACCGTCGGCACACTCAACCTCCTCACCGACAAAACCATCCCAGAAGATGCACTTACCATCATCATCGCCGGACCGACCAAACCGCTCGGCGCGGGTGAAGTAGCACTACTCAAAAAATTTGTTGATGGTGGCGGCTCTCTAGTAGTTATGGAAGACCCGACAATCTCTACTGATTTTGGAGATTCCCCCGATCCGCTGGCTCAATACCTCGTCAAAGACTGGGGCATTTCCCTCGACAATGACCTGATCATTGACTTCTCCGGCGTCACACAAAATGCGCTCGACGCGGCCTCATTGCAATACAACAGCCACCCGATCACGCAAAACCTGAATCAACAATATATCGTCATCCTGCATCAGGCTCGCAGCATTTCCCTGTCCACCATATCGGATAACATCACTGCCACGCCCCTGATCAGCACTTCAGAAAACTCCTGGGGTGAGACCTCGCCTCTTGTCGCTGACCAAAACCCTGTGTTCGATCAGGCGACCGACCTGCCCGGCCCATTGACAATGGCAGCCGCGGGCGAAGACTCCACAACAAAAGGCCGTGTCGTAGTCGTTGGTAATTCTTTGTTCGCAACAGACGATCTTTTTGATGTGTACGGAAACGGCAACCTTTTCATCAATTCAGTGGACTGGGCTGCGGAACAGGAAGACCTGCTCAGCCTCCCAGCACGCGAGTCAACCACACGGGTATTCGTTCCACCTACCCAGGGAAAATTCCTCTTCCTAGTATTGATGGTTGTTTTTGTGCTTCCGGGCTCGGTGGTCTTTGCCGGCGTCTATTCATGGTACACCCGCCGCAAGAGAGGCTAATAGGATTATGGCCAGCAAAACAACATCAGCACCGAAAAAGTCAGCCCCCAAAAAGGCTAGAACCGTCCGCAAGGAAGCGCCCACGCCAAAGCCGACAAAACCCGTCTTTCGCGCAGGCACATGGATTTCCCTTCTGCTCCTCATCGCATTGATCGGCGGCGCGTATTTGATCAACAAAAACAAGAAAGCTGCCGCCGAAACAGAAGCCACGGCGACCACAGAGCCCGCCTTCATCTTTAGCTCGGATAGCACCGTCGCCAGCATTGAAGTCAAGCCAACTGATGGAGAGGCTGTCAAAGTGACGCGCAACAAGGACGGTGTTTGGGCGTTGGAACTGCCCTTCGCAACAGAAGCAAGCCAGGGCACGGTTGAAGCGGCGGCATCCCAAGTCACTGCCTTGAAGATCATCAGCGAGGTCGATGCCGACCCATCCATCTTCGGGTTTGACACCCCCGCCTACCTGATCACAGTGGCATTTAGCGATGGCAAGACCAGCAAACTTGAAATAGGCGACGCAACCCCCACAAACAGCGGCTATTACGTGCGCGTGGATGGCAAGAAAATGGCGATCGTTGGACTGAGCGGCATCGACGCTCTGACCAGCCTGGCCTTATTCCCGCCCTATTTGAACACGCCCACCCCCACAGCACTTCCCTCCACGCCTACACCAGCACCAGCGACCGAAACTTCCGCAACCCCGACACCTTAACGGGTTTATACAGGGGTTGAACAACGACTTTTACGGCTGCCCAGGCTATTTACTGGGCAGCCGTAATACAATTGCTTTGCAATGCATCTGAAAGCTGGAAGGGTATTGCTTTTCGATTCGAAAAAGTGTATTCTAATTCAGGTAAATATAATCGAAAGTTGGATTGGTAAATGGATGTAGAGAAAATTTTGATTGTTGACGACGAAGAAGAATTTCCTGCAATAGCGCGGCTCATTGAACTGGGCCGCCAAAAATCTTATGTAACTCTGGATGATATTCTGCACTTCTTCCCCGAAGCCGAGCAGGATGTCGAACAATTGGAAGAGGCTTTTTCTGCCCTTTTAAGCGCGGGTATTCCGTTCATGGAAGACACCGTAATGCCCGAACCCACCGAAGACGAATTGGTGGCCGTAGAGGAAAGTGGAGAAGCCGAGCCCGAACCAGACCTTGCCCTCGACGATTATCTGGCAAATATCGATACAGACGACACTATTGGCTTGTACCTCAAAGAGGTCAGCCGTGTTCCGCTGTTGACGGCTGTCGAAGAAGTGCAGCTTGCCCAGCGCATCGAGCGCGGACGCACCGCCCGCGAGGAACTTGCGCACGGAAATGTGGTCCCCAAGCGCAGGCTGGACCTGCGTCAATCCATTGAAGACGGATGGGGCGCGCGTGAACATCTCATTACAGCGAACTCTCGCCTCGTGATCTCCGTTGCAAAAAAATATATGGGACGCGGTGTTCCATTCCTTGACCTAATTCAAGAAGGTAACATCGGCCTGATCCGCGCCACCAAAAAGTTCGATTACCGCCGCGGACATAAATTCTCCACGTACGCCACGTGGTGGATCCGTCAGGCCGTCACCCGCGCCATTGCCGATCAGGGACGCACCATCCGTGTGCCGGTACACATGGGAGACCAGATCAACAAGCTCCTACGCGTGCAGCATCAGCTCACCCAGCGTCTCGGGCGCGAACCAAGCGTGGATGAATTAGCCGTCGCACTGGATGTGCCGCCTAAGAAGGTTGAGAACATGATCCAGGTGGCACGCCGTCCACTCTCGTTGGAAACCCCAACCGATGATGAAGAGGATTCGGTGCTCGGCGACTTCATTGAAGACGATGAGGCACCCCCGCCCGATGACACGGCCACCTACAATCTTCTCCGCGAACACCTCGGCGAAGTGTTGAACGGTCTGCCGCCGCGTGAAGTGCGTATTTTGCAATTGCGCTACGGCTTGCTCGATGGTCAGGCATACACCCTTGAAGAAGTAGGCCGCAAGATGGGTGTCACCCGCGAACGTGTCCGCCAGATCGAAGCACAGGCGTTGAGCCGCCTGCGCCATCCATCCATCCGCAGGAAATTACGCGATTATCTCGGCGAATAAAATAGAATTCCCAAAAAAAGCGTCACCTAACTGTGACGCTTTTTTGATTCCTTTGAAGGTAAAATATTTCAATGTCCAACACTGGGAAAAAGTTCTTGCTCATCCTCTTATTCGCGATCATCATTAGAAATGCGGGTATCATTTCCCGCCCGATCTGGTATGACGAAGCTTTTTCCATTCTGTTCTCAGAAAAAGGTCCGAGTGCTATGATCTACGGAACTTTAAGCGAGAGTGGAACAGGCTCGGCAGACATTCATCCGCTAGGATATTACAGCCTGCTTTGGACATGGATAAACATTTTTGGAAATTCCATACTTGCAGCAAGAATCCTCTCGGTTGCGATCAGCCTTGTTTCGCTTACATTGATCTACAAAATTACGGAATTTTTATTCAACACAAAAACCGCTTTGACAGCGTCCTTTATTTTTGCCATCCTGCCATTCCAAGTCCACTTTGCGCAGGAGATCCGCATGTACGGATTGCTCACGCTATGGCTGCTACTGTCCACACTAGCTTTTCTTCGCGCACGTGCGGGCAATGGAAAATGGTGGGGAGTTTTTGCACTGTCCAGCGCTCTGGCGCAATACACGCATAATCTGGCTGCATTCTATCTGATCCCGCTTGCGCTTACCCCGCTCATTCAAAGGGACTGGAAAACGCTTCGCTCTTTAACTGCAACTGGTCTTGTCTCGATCATCCTATACCTACCCTGGGCGATCCATCTGCCAGCGCAGTTTTCAAAAGTAAGCGCATCCTACTGGGTGGAGCGGCCCGGTGTGGAAAAAATATTCAGCCTTTTTCTTTATTATCTTCCCAACATGCCGCTGCCAAACAACATGCTTATGGCAGGGCTGTTGATCGCGACTCTCACGATCACTCTGGCGGTCTTTCAAACGTTCCTTGCGGCAAGGATAAAAACTTCCACATCTAGCCGTGGGATTTGGCTGGCGTATCTCGCTTTCACACCGCCCCTCCTGCTTTGGCTGGTTTCGCAATACGTCCCAGTTTACATTGAACGCGCACTCCTCCCGTCCCATGCTATTTTTTGCATCTGGCTGGCGTGGACATGCACCGAAACAAAGGCACCCAGACCCATCCAAGCCTTGATGGGGATTTTTATCGGCATAGCGTCCCTCCTTGGGCTTTATCAACACCTTACTTATAAGGACTTTCCCTACGGACCCTTTACCGAAATCAACAGCACCCTCGTCAGCAACATCGAATCGAACGACCTCGTGCTCCACTCAAGCAAACTCTCCTACCTGCCCTCTCTTTACTTCAACCCCGCACTACAGCAGGGATACATCATTGACCCGCCCGGCACTTCGGTTGATACACTTGCCCCGGCAACCCGCGAAGTACTCGGCCTCACGGAATACGAAGACATCAGCTCGGCAACCGCGAATTTCTCCCGCGTATGGTTCATCATTTACCAAAAGTCAATTGATGAATATACGTCCAATGGGTATTCAAACCATCCAGATCTGGAATATTTAGATTCAGAATTCACACTCCGCTCCATGGAAAAGCGGGATGGTATAAACATTTATCTTTATAGCAGGAACGAGCCTTGAAAACACTTTCCCGCTTTAAAGATTTGATTTGGTTTATTCCTGTCGCATTCCTCATTCTATTTTTCACATCCATTCCTTACCAGGTTGCCAAATCTTCCGAGACCGACGAACTGCTTTTCCGCGGGACGTTTTTCGACGAAACAGACTACTCCGTCCACATTTCGATGATGCAGGCAGGTCAGCTGGGCGACTGGGGTTACAAAATGCGCTTCACCACCGAAGAGCATAATACCGCCTATATTCGGTTGTTCTACATCGTACTGGGACACATCAGCAAATGGATCGGTTTGGACGTGGAAAGTGCCTTCCACCTCGCGCGCTGGCTGTTTGGGCTTATTGCCCTATTTTCCATATACAAATTATTTCAGAGAATATTTATAAATCCAAATCATGTGCGGGCTGCCTTTCTATTGGCTGTGCTGGGAGCAGGCGCGGGCTGGCTTCAATTAATACTTGGCGCGCCGCTTGAACCCATCTCGCCGATCGATTTCTGGTTGATCGACTCCTATGTATTTTTCAGCGTTGCTCTTTTCCCAGCTTTTTCTTTTACTCTGTCACTTATGGCCTGGAGCTTGAATTTATTTTTGGATCACCTGGGAACAGAAAAGTGGCAACCCATTCTTCTGGTTTGCCTGCTCGCAGTTATCAGCCAACTCACAAACCCGATCGCATTTGCTCCAGTGGACGTGGCCTTTGCAGCGGCACCGCTCGCTCTTTGGCTGAAAAACCGCAAAGTCGGGATGCAACAATTGTCAGCGCTGGCGCTGATCGCCATCGTCCAAATCCCACTGCTTGTGTATAACTATTTGATTCTGAACAGTGACCCCTTCTGGAAGCAGTTCACAATGCAGAACCAAACTCTTTCCCCATCGCCGTCTTTTTATTTTTGGGGCTTCTTTCCTTTTTGGTTATTCGCACCTATTGGAATTCTCCATGCGTTTCGTCAACGCAATATCAACATGCTCGCCATGACAGCATGGACGGTTAGCGGGTTTTTATTTGCCTATCTGCCTGTTGCCATTCAAAGAAGGTTTACCCTCGGCATTACCATTCCTCTAGCCGCACTGGCTATTTACGGATTAAGTCACTTACTCAAATCCGTTCCACGCTTTTTGAAACGGGAAAATCTGGTTTTTATTTCCTATTCCCTATTGGCGTCCATCTCTTCTTTTTATCTTATTCTTGGGTCAAGCCTGTTCATGCAGTCACATCCTGCCGAAAAGTTTTATCCACATGACCTTGAAAATGCGTTCATCTGGCTGAATAAAAACGCCTCTCCAAACAATTTCGTACTTGGGGACATTTCATCCAGTCAACTTGTCGCCCAGCGGACAGCCCTAAAAGTCTATGTTGGGCATGAAATGGAAACACTCGATTACCAGAGAAAAAAGTCAGAGATGGAAGCTTTCTACAAAGGAGAGCAATCACAGGATTGGCTGATGCAAAACCAGATACAGTGGGTCATTTATGGTCCGTACGAAAAGCAGATCTCAGGCTCATTTACAGAAGGTACTCAACTTGAAAAGGCATATAGCAACGACAGTGTAACCATTTACAAAGTTACTGCCAGCAAATCTGCCTCACCGTAACAATACCCTTTTATTTAAATGAAAAAAGCCCCCAACAAATCGGAGGCTTTTTTCATTTCGAGATAGTTTTGATTACACTACGGCATCGATCATCAACGCGAGGAAGATGAACATCAAATACATACTTGACCAACGGTACATCGTCCATGCAACTTTGTTGCCGCCCACCCGCCAAACCTGAACAGCAGCGTAAAGCAGAAAAGCGCCCAGCACCACAGCAGAGACAAGGTACACCGTCCCTGCCAGATTGAATATAGGAAGCAACAACGTCACCGCGATCAACTCGATCGTGTAGATCAGGATATGTCTGCGAGTGCGTTCCTCACCATGTACGACGGGCATCATGGGAACGCCCGCCTTTTCATAATCCTTCATACGGACGATGGCTAACGCCCAGAAATGCGGAGGCGTCCACATGAACACAATGGCAAACAGGATCCACGCGGCAAGGCCTAGATGCCCTGTAGCCGCCGCCCAGCCCACCATCGGTGGAATGGCGCCCGCGCCACCGCCAATAACGATATTCTGAACAGTCGCTTTCTTGAGCCAAACGCTGTAAAAAAGAACGTAATAAAAAATACCCGCCAATGAAAGCAAAGCCGCCAACAAATTGACATACCCCGCCATCACATAATAACTGAGCAGAGACAAAGCCAGCCCATACGACAGGCCTTCTGCGGCCGTCAAACGTCCGTCCGCAAGCGGACGTTTTGACGTGCGCTGCATCTTCTTATCCAGCTCACGGTCAATGTATTGGTTCAACGCGCTCGAACCAGCCGCAGCCAAGGTGCCGCCTAACAATGTCCAGAATGTGAGCGACGCCGAGGGCCACGCCTTGCTTCCCGCTACAAGCCCGCTATACGTTGTCACCAAAAGCAGCGCTACGATCACAGGCTTGGAAAGGATATAAAAATCCTTCACCCGCTGACGAAATGAAAATTTCACAATTTGGGTTTTATCTTCCGCCAACACCCCTGATGAAAAAACGAGCAGGGCGAGCGAAATCCATAAAGCGACAGCGGTCAATCCATGCAATATCACCAGATGCAAAGGATAAGAACGGGTCACTTCAATGGCACCAACAAATGCCTGACCAAAGAACAGCACACCTGTCACAGTAGTCAGAGGCAAAAGCAAATCCTGCTCCCGTTGTTCACGCCAGGCTTTTCGCAACACCAAAACCATGAACACAGAAGCCACCCCAACCAACGTGAGATGTAGCAGTTTTAAATAACCCAGTGGCTGCGTGGGTACACACACAGGCCAGCCTGTACAAAACGCCCATGCGCCGGTCACTGTCACGGTACGTCCAACTATCGTCAATAAAAAGACCATCGCAAACAGAGCCAACACCAAACGGGCAAAGGACGATTTCAAAGAATACTTCATATGTGTCATTTCTGCTTTCTCAAGAAAAATGGATATCCAAAAAACAAAATCATTGCAAACGAAAACCACTGCAAGGCGTATCCAAAATGCGGGCCTTCGGTAATTTCCACAACAGGCTGATACGGGATCGGCGGTATTGTATCGCTGATTTCCACATTTGGTTGAATATAAACATTCAATATCGGGAATTTCAACTGTGCGGCGATCTGCATCAAATTCAGATTATTCCACACAAAAAGCGGGTCACCGTTCTCGGGCAGCGTATCTGCCATTCCGCCCAAAGCTGGTTTTGGATTCCCAAGCCGTATCTGCCCCGTGACAGTGACCGTCCCGTTTTCATCATATTTTCGCCAATCCGCAGGTGCAGAGTTTCCGTCAGCGGGGATAAAGCCGCGGTCTACCAAAACAGCTGTCCCGTTGAAAAGAAGCGGCGTGATGAGATGGTATCCATATTCGCTGCCGTTGTATTGATTCCGCAAAGCAACCTGATCCTCAAAGTCATATTCGCCGCTGACCGTGACAGCGCGCCACTCCATCGAGGAGATGTCATCAGGCACTTCTTTATTCAGGTCCAAAAGTTCAGCGGCGCGCATGGAAACAACTTGAGCATTAAAGGCGCGGCGCTGGTCGAGCCTGTCCAACTGCCAGATGCCAAGCCGAATACAAAGAGCTGTGCCAAGCAACACAAATAGTGTCGCGGGCAGCCATTTAAGGCTGAAGATTTTCTTTAGCAACATCATTCTTTTTCTTTGAAGGTAGTATGACCATATAAATGGCGATCAAAATTCCCATCGGAATGCCTGCAAATAGAATACCGTATACACGGGTGAAAAGTGTGAGCGGTTCGCGCACGTCCAGCCCGATATATTTGCCTGCCTGAAAAGAACATTCAAATGCAAGGTTCTCGGGCTTGCCCAACACAAGGCTGGCGGAGGTGCCGGGAGGAATCCAGAGCGGGCCGATCTGGTGATCTACAGTATCCTGATTGACCACTTCCAATGTGTCGCCCACCACAAATGTCATATCCTTTGGAATGGAAGGCGGCTGCTCCCCGCGCCTGACAAGCTCTGCTGTCCCGGCAGGGACCGTGACCTGAATAACCTTCGGCTCACGGGCAGTCTGCCCGATAAATAAAAATGTAGCCTCACTGAATACCAAGCCAAAGACAAGGCCTGCGAGCATGGAGTACAAAATACGTGTTCTTACTAGATCTTTAGACATGTTCATTCGCCGAGAATGATCTCAATATCGTGAGCTATATCCTCTGGAGGGGTTTGAAAGCCAAAGGATAGACGGAGATTTCCATTTGCATCCACAAGGAATACGCGTGCAGTATGGTTGATGATGTAATTAGTGTCGGAGGTGCGTTTAACAACCTCACGGAAAATTCCGTAATTGTCCCAAATAGGCGTCAACTCTTCTTCAGTTCCGCTCAAACCTATGAACGCTGGGTTGAAGCGTTCCACATATTTCTGCATAAATTCAGAAGTATCCCTGCCCGGGTCCACGGAAATAAAAACAACCTGCACATTTTCAGAGTCTTTTCCCAATTTTGCCATGGCAAGTTTTAATTCCGCCATTGTAGTGGGGCAAATATCGGGACAAAAAGTATAGCCAAAAAATAAAAGGGTGATCTTTCCGCCATTGTCACTGAGGGTAAAAGGCTGCCCTTTGGCATCCGTCAATGTAAAATCTGACGCAACGGGATAAGGGACATCATAAGCAGTACCCCGAAAAGTTGCCTGACGAGCAAGTATTATATTAAAAAAGAACGCAATTCCCACTATAAGCAGCGCCGATATTCCTACAATTGCTATTTTCTTATTCATAAATACAGGCTCCAAAATCGGGGTGGCTTGTAATTGCAAGCCACCCCGATATTAACTTAAAGATCCATACTTGTTATACCAAACTATTACAAGTGTTGCCAATAAAAAATACCCGCCGCTTATCTCTCGGTAGCACTCCACTAAAGCGTGGAGGAACATAAAGCTTGCAAAAAATGGGGTTCACTGGCAAACTCTTGCGACTTCCAAATCACGCGAGAAACCAATGAACCCACAAGAGATATTTTGCCC
>Ga0172373_10008435_pt1 | contig 13083 bp, 10 predicted proteins | sample Lak10m_2_FD_114546 | JGI IMG/M metagenome (GOLD analysis project Ga0172373, IMG submission 114546) | Freshwater microbial communities from Kabuno Bay, South-Kivu, Congo - kab_092012_10m | ecosystem: Environmental > Aquatic > Freshwater > Lake | place: Democratic Republic of the Congo... | reverse complement strand
TCCACGACACCTTCGTGCGAGATCGGCAGCTACCTCGCCACCGGCGCCTCCTCCTGCTCCACCTGCCCCACCGGCTACACCACCTCCGCCGCCGGCGCCACCGGAGCCACCGCCGCCGCCGCCTGCACCGTCTGCGCCACCGGATACACCATGACCAACGGCGCCTGCGTCGCCAACGCCGCCTCCACTGCGTAAATACTCATGTTGTCGTCAGGCGCGCGCGCGCGCCACGCAATCGCGAACGTCACGCAATCGAACAAGCTCAAGAAACTATTCTGTTGCGCTCGCTTGCACTCATCCGCTAACTCTCACAGAATCGCGCACACGCCCTGCGACTTGCGACCGCGACGCGCCAGCGACGCACGACCCAGCAGCGCCGTCCTGATCGCAGTATCCATGACCTGCTTGACACCCTGCATGGTCAGAGAACTGCACTCCACAAACGGTACCGAGCAGCCCGGCGCCAGAGTGACCGACAAATCGCGCGCCATGCACTCGCACTCGCTGACCGGAACCGCCTTCGACGGATTCTGCGCACGCAAGTCGCACTTCGTTCCCACCAACACGCGCGCCACGCCCGGCGCGTGGTGCTCAATCTCCGGCAGCCACTTGCGCCGCACGTTGTCAAACGACGACGGCGAAGCTACCGAAAAACAGATGAGAAACACATCCGTCTGCGGATAGCTCAACGGACGCAGACGGTCATAGTCCTCCTGACCCGCCGTGTCCCACAGACCCAGATTCACCACGCCGCCGTCCACCATCACGTTCGCACTGTAGTTGTCAAACACCGTCGGAATGTACTCCGACGGAAACGTATTCGTCGTGTAGCTGATCAGCAGACAGGTCTTGCCCACCGCGCCGTCGCCCACCACCACACACTTCAGATTGTTCATGAAGACAACGATGCTGCGCACGCGCACACTCGCCAACGACCCCCTTTGAACATACTTGACCTACACACATGAAACACTCACACGAATCGACATCGTACACAAAAACAAACACACACACGCACGTTGCCAACTCAGTATGACTGAAAAGTACTCTTTGGATGACGCGATCGCGGGTCACGACGTCGAGAACGACGCCAACAAGGTCAGAATCATCAACGAAACGCTCGTCGCTTTACGCGTCGCAGAGGTCGCACTCATAAACGCATTCGGCACGTCGCCGTACGATCGAAAGAAACAGAATTTCATATTCGACTGGAGAAACATTATTGCGAACACGCACCGAGCCATTACCCCCAAACACTGCCACAACTCGCGGCGCGCACTGAAAAAGACGTGCTGCATGGTGAAGAAAATCATTCCGCATCCGAGTCACGTTACGCAGAAAATCGCCATCGTGCGCGCGCCGCAGATCATCGTGCAGCAAACCGCGAGCTCGACTCCGCGACTTCAAGCCGTCTGGCGCAATGTACGCGTCTTGCTGACCGCCGACACTGCTGCTGCTGCTGCCACAGTTCCAGACGTCGTCTTCAACGATCGCGAACACACAGTCACATCCTTCCGCGCACCCACTCGTCTCCACATGGAAATCAGCAATCGCGGACCGGTGGCTCTGATCGAAGAGTGCAACACAAAATTCACTAAGACATTCTGCGACAATCTGCTGCACTGGTTCCGCGAGGGTACGTGCACGAGCAGCATCGCACCGACCGGTCAGACAGCACAGATCGCGATCAAGTATCGCGCCGACCCCGGCATCAATTGGCTTCATAACCATCTGCTTGAAATTCAACCAGATCTGAAAGATTATATTTCATCTTCCGGTGCCCGCGCTCCGGCTTCGAGAGCGGCCGCTGCCCGCGCTCCGAGTGCGGGTGCGACTGCAGGTCTTGCTACCAGTGACATAGCAAGAAGAATTTTACCGACTATTGCAGAAGGAGACGAAAATGATAACGTAGACGGCGGACAGCGTGGTCAGCAGACGCCAATGCAGGGCGGCTTTCGCAATCGCAGAACGCTGGGGCACGCAATTACGTCGTCGTAAAAATCAAGCGCGAAACGTACACCGTCATGCTATTCGCATTCAGTACACTTGCTACACACTGCGCGCGCACCCACACACACCATGATACAGCTTCATCCATTTCAAGGACGTCAGGACAACCATCAGACCCGATGGGTCGCGCGCCATGCTGCGCGCTTCGCCATCGTGGCAACCGCCGTCGCCTGCGCCGTCGGCGTCTCCGACAGCAGCCTCGTCGACGCCGTGCACCTCAACACGACCAACTACGCCGACAATCAACATTTGCTAGTCATTCGCTACCGATTTCTTCTAGCACAACTGGTCGGAGTCCACGCACAGCTCTTCTGCGGCGCCGTCGCATTCTTCTGCTCCGTCGCGCCCGCTCTGCGATCCGAACTCGCACTTTTCTGCCTGCAGGGCGCCGCCATCGCGCTCGCCATCGGACGCACCGTCCTCTTGCACGTCATCTGCTGCGTCGCAGAAGACATGAAAACGAACTCACACGTGCGCGACGACATTCGCTTCCTCGGCAACCGCCAATTCTTCATCTCACTGCTCGCCGTCGTCGTGCACGCCGCCAGCCTGTTTACGTCGCTCGCGGCCGACAAGTGAGAGAGAGATGTCAGAGAAGAGAAAGCGTATGACGATGAAGAGCGCTTCACGACTGCTGAATGCACAGCTTGTCGGACACGGAGCTCGATTCCTGGTCGGGACGTGCGCAGTAGACGCGCTCAATGCCGTGCGCCGCGGAGTACGCCGCCAGCAGCTTGGGCGCGTTCCAGGCGAGCGCGCGAATCGCGCACAGATCCTCCGGACACGGAAACAGATCCAGACCGCCGACACCGTCGGCGCGCTCGGCGAACACCACGTCGTAGCGACGCCCGCCGCGAAAACACGTAATCGTGATTCCCGCTGACGAATTCGAGCCGCTGCCGGCGGCGGCTGCAGACGCTGACGAGTACTCGCGACGACCCGTCGAGTACGGCGGCTGAATGCTGCCGTTGTCCACCGACAGCAGCAGAACCGGACGATCCGCCGCACCCACCACGTGATACTTCTCCTGCTCGCCAATCAGCAGACGCGACGCGTGGTACTTGACCTCGACCCAGTAGTTGATCCCGCCCAGACAGAGACCGAAGTCAGGATGCCAGCGCGCCGACTCCAGCGCGTCCGGCACATAACTGACGTTGCCCACGCGCCTGCGCAACAGCGTCAACAGACCCGAAACCTCCACCATGCCCGGCTTAATGTCCAGCGACACGCAGGCGCCGCCGTACACGCGACACAGCTCCTGCAGAAAGACGGAAACCTTCGCCTCCGTAATCGAGTCGTAGCGCACACCCCGATACCAGCACTGCACCGCCACGCGACCGCCGCCGCCGACGCGCGCAGACGACGCAGACGGCATTGACGGCGAAGCGCCGCTAACAAAACTTGACGACGCCTGCGCCTGCGTCGACGTTGTCTTCGTCGTCGCTGAACACGAAGACGAAGTCGACGACAAAGACGAGCTCGTCCGGTCCGCCACCGTCGCTGCAGACGTCGGTGCCGACGACGAGCTCGACACCGGACGTCGCACGAGCAAGAAATCATCCACCAGGTCCGACGACACAACCACTGCAGGTGCACTGCTACTGCTGCTGCTGTCCGACTCGCGACGGTGCAGCGTCTGCAGGCGAGTCTCGCGCGCGTCTGCAGCAGCACCAGTAGCATCAGCAGCAGCAGCCGCCATACGACGCTTGCCGCGCTTGACGTCGCAGTGCAGCGGCAGACAGATGGTCTCCATGCAGTAGCGATAGAGCGCCGTCAGGAGACAGAGCGGGCCGCGAGCCTCGACGTCGTCCGCCGCAATCGAACGCTCCAACTCCTCGTGCAGACCCTGAGCAAAGAAATCCAACAGACGAAAAGATGCGTCGCAGACATCCACACTCTTCGCTGACAAAAACCGACGCGCGCGCTCCTGCGCGGAGGAAGACGCGGAGGAAGACGCGGACGAAGCGGACGAAGACGCGGACGACCCTGAGTGCTGACGCAGACGCGACACGCACGCGCGCGCCAGACGAAGACCCGACTCGTCGTCCACCGACAGAAACCAGTCGTGCGGCGGCCACGCGTCCTGACCGCTCAACACGCGCTCCGCACTCGACTGCACAAAGTCGCTCGCGCGCTGATCCGTGCGCACGTCCCAGCTGGACAGAAAATGCACATTCTTCAGCGCGTAGCCCTGCGCGCGCGGCAGGCGCCAGACCATGACGCCGTAGCGATCGAGCGCAGCCGCATTAAACGCCGCAATCAGATTGGCGGCGCTGAACGTCGGCTTGCGCTCCACGCGCCCAAACAGCGACTGCCACTCGGTACCGCACGACGCCCACCAGCGCGACACCTCAGGAGCGCCGTCCGGAACCGCGTCGAACGACACCATCCCCGCATCGTGCACGCCGCGACGCCAGCCAATCAGCTGAGCGCACGACTCGATCAACTCGTCCGCTCGCTCGCGCGCGCCCGACTGCGCCGACATCGTAAAGTTCAGCCGCATCCAGCACTCGACTGCCGCACTCGACAGCACCGGGCCCGCGCGCGACGACGACGACGACGACGACGGTGACTGCACGCACGCGCGACTGCGACCGCGATACGACGACGCCGACGCAGAATCAGAGTCAGAAGAATCGGACGAAGAACCGCCGCCGCTCGAACGACGCGCGCGCCACCAGAACGGCGGCGTACTGGCGGCACTCTGCGGCGGCGTCTCCTCGCGCGCCACCAACCAAACCGCATTGTACATCAGCTCCACCTCCTCCTCCGACACGTGCAACTGACCCGCCTCCTGCAGAGCTTCAAACAGCTCGGTGCGAATCTGATCCATGGGAATCCACTTTCTGTCGGCGCTGCTCTGCGGCCGCCCACAATCCGCAATCGAAGCCCTCGCTCTCAAGCACTCGGCGCTGCCTTTCAAAGAAGCGCGCTTTAAGAGACCGTGATCGCTTTCGTAACGACAATGTAAAAGCTTTGCGCTCACACAGAGCATGTCGGCGGAACCCGTCTCTGTCTCTGTCTACACGCCGCCCGCCAAGGGGGCGCTGCGTCTGCATCCCGCCTACGTGGAGAAACTGCTGCAGGCGGCCGCCAGCGGAGCAGGACCGCAGGAAGCGATCGCCGCCGCGACGGCAAACAGCGCCGCCGAATTCGGCGCCTTCTTTCGCGCGCGCGTGCGCGACGGACAAAACTTCAAGATCATGGTGCAGGAAGTCATGATCCTGCCGCCGCAGATCGAGGCGCGCGTGCGCGAGGCGTACCCAGAAGACGAATTTCCGGGCTACGACGTGCGCGAACACGTCATCGAACTGGTGGAAAACACAACGGCGCGACCCGATCAGGATAGCGACGCCACCGCCGTCGCGCTCAACTGGAAAAGCATTACACTGAAAGGACGACAGCCCAACGTGTCCAAATGGCCGATCGACACCGCCGCCCGCATGCTTGCGCAGCTCATACTGCGCCCCACCAACGGATACGCACTGCTCGCCGACCAGATCCTGCAGCGCGTGCGCGACGGCGGACAGGACTGCTACCTGCGACGCGTCAAAATGAACGCACAGGACACGGCGCGACTGCTGGAACTCTATCGAGCCGTCGCCGACGGAAACCGCGACACCATGGTGCAGCGCATTCAGCTCATGAACCCTTTTATGCGCGCCGTCGTCGCCGAACTCGATCTGTGGCGCGCCACGCACGCCGCCGTGCTGCAAACCGTCTGGTCCGCACAGCCAGAATCCGAACTGCAGCGACAGATTGTCGAACTCGTGCGACCGACGTGGACAGCTGCAGCCGCCGCCTCCGCCTCCTACAACACCGAAACCGCGACCGCGACCTCGTCTGATGCGCCCGCGACTGCGACGACAGAAGCGACGACAGAAGCGAACTCGACGACGACCACAAACGCACCCAGTGCGTGAGAAAGAGAGAGAGCGAGAGAGAGAGCGAGAGAGAGAGAGCGCGCAGCACCAAAACACCAGAAAAAAGTCGATTAGAAATTCAGACGCGCCTGCGGCTCGCCGCGCGCGGCCCACTCGCACCCAAACTTGCGAGCCTGCGCCACCGCCTTGCGCGCGACCGAACGAGCCGAAGCCTTGGCGGCGGCAGAATTCGACGGCTTCGACGCCACCAGCTGCGCGCGCTTCTTCGCCGCCAACAGACCGCGACACTCAATGTTGCCCGTCCGCTTGTTGCAGACCGGATAGCTCGACGGCGCGCGCAGAAAGCACGAGGACGGCATCGAACGACGCTCAGACGCCGTCGTCGGCTTGACCTGACCCCAGCCCGCCGGACTGCGCACCGCCTTGTCGCGCGGGGCACGAGGACGACCCGCGCGCACCTTCTTGACGCCGCCGCCACCCAACAACGCACCCGCGCCGCCGACGACCGACGCGAACGAAGGAGCAGCAGGAGCAGCAGGAGCAGCAGGAGCAGCAACAGATCGATACAGACGCACTGTCGACTTGCGACCGCAACCGCAGCCGCCCGACAGACCGCAACCGCACCCACCTCCCAACGTACGACGAACGCCACAGCCGCCCGACAAGTTGATCGAATTCGGCGGACAGTCGCCCGTCAACACCGAACGCATCACTCTTGAAAAAAAACACAGCTACGCCTGTTTGCTTCATATACATCGTTCCGACTACGAGCGCACACTTTCGACCTCGTAAATCCGATTTCACAGAGAACAAAGACACTGCAGCCTGAACCGCGCACTGGACAGCGGAGACCATGAGTGCTTCAGCAGCAGCAGCAGCAGCAGCAGCCAACTGCCCCATCTGCGAATACGCCGTCGTCGACTCGGTCACGCGCGACGCCACCTACACGTCGCGCAACCCGCGTGAACGCGTCACCTGCGCCGCCTGCGCCGCCGTCGCCTGTCGACTCTGCGTGCAGAAATTCCTGCTCACACTGCACGAAGAACCCTGCTGCATGCACTGCCGCGCCCAATGGTCCATGTCCTTCGTCTCGCGCGTCTGCTCCGTCAGCTTCGTCACAGGACCGCTGCGCAAACACCGAGGACTCGTGCTGTACGAAAGAGAACGAGCCTGGATGCCCATCTCCATGGAACAGGCGGAACTGCGACGAGCGCACCAACGCAGAACCGCACTCGCTTACGAAATCGACCGACAGCGACAAAACATCGCCGACACCGTGATACTGCTGCGCGACGCCGAACTGCTGCCGCGCACAGCCGAAGCCATGCAGCGCGCTCTGCACGAAATGCGCACCATCCCCGCCGTACAAGCGCGACGCGTCATTCGCTTCGGACGCGACATCACCACCTACCGCGTCGTCCCCAACGACGACGCCGACGGTGATCAAGAGACTGCAGCAGGAGGAGCAGGAACAGAAGCAGCCAACCGACGCGCGCAATTCACGCGACCGTGCCCCGCGCCCGACTGCCGCGGCATGCTCAACGCCGCCTTCCGATGCGCCATCTGCGCCGCGCGCGTCTGCCGACAGTGCCTCGAAATCAAGGCGCGCGGAGGACTGGACGCGCACGACGCCGACGCCGCCGAAGCGCAGCACGCCTGCAACCCCGACGCCGTCGCCTCCGCCGCCGCACTCAAACAGAGCTGCAAACCGTGCCCCAACTGCGCAGCGCTGATCTACAAGATCGAAGGCTGCGACCAGATGTTCTGCACCGCCTGCAACACACCCTTCCTCTGGAGCACGCTCGCCATCCTGCGCACCGGATTCATACACAACCCGCACTACTTTGAATTCCTCGACCACATGCGCAGACAGGGCGTCGCCGAACCCGCCAACCTCGTCATGCGATTCGGCGCCGATCAGGCTGCCGGCGCGGCCGCTGCAGACGCAGGCGCCAGAGACCCCTGCTCCGTCGCCGCGCGCAGAACGCGACTGCAGAACCTGTACATTCCCACCTCGCCGCAATCCATTCAGCTCGTCAGCGCACGCACGCTCGCACTCGAGGTCGTCGTCATGCTGCAGGCCATCGCCGACGGACGAGAACTCTGGGGAGCACGCAACTCGCTGCGAAAACTCGCACGCGACATCGTGCGCAACTCCAACAACTTTCCGCCGCCCGAACGCAACGCCGACCTGCGACTCGCCTACATCAACCAAGAACTGTCCGAAGACGCACTGCGAACGCAACTGTCGCGACGAGAAATCCTGCAAGAACGAGCCGCCGAACTGCTGCACATCTTCACATTCATGACCGACGCCGTCATGGATGCTCTGCTGCGAAGATCCGCGCAACGAACACACAACCAGCCCGCGCTCGAACGCAAGGAACACGAGGAGACGAGAAAAGAAGTTGTCGCCATTCTGCAGTACTCGCGGACCCAAGTCGACTCCGTCGTCGCGCGCTACAAACGAGCCACCTGGTGCCCCGACGACGACTGCGTACTCGTGCAGCGCACCTACCAAGCGAAAAAACGCACCAGAGCCAGCGACACGCGACAGACCGCGACCCAGACACAGCGAGCGCAAACGCTGAACGAAGACGAAGACGACGACGAAATCAACGAGGACGATGAGAATAACGAGGACGAAGAGATCAACGAAGACGCAGCAGACGCAACAGATGACCCGCAACGACGACGTCAACGACGCGCAGAAGCCATCCGAGTCAACAGCAGCAGCAGCGACGAAGGACAAGACTACGAAGACGAACACGACGTCAGCGACGACCTCGTCGACGGCAACGACAGCGACACGCGCGACGGATGGTTCCTGCGCAGACAACGACGCAGAACCGTGCTACGCTTCGCACAAATGACGCGACACAACGACGCGGAGCAGACGACGGTGACGACGACGACGACCAACGCAACCGCAGAACAACGCGCTCAACAGATCGCACAAGACGTCGCGCGCGCACTCATGCAATTCGTACGACCGCACAACACGAATGCGTAGCTCGCATTTACGCAACGTGAAGAAAAAAATCAGATATTTTTAAAAATTTCTACTGGTTTCTGATGCTGATCGAACTGGTTCACGCGCACGAAAGAGAGCGAGAGCTGCGCGAGCGCGCTCTGCGCGATAGCGAAGACTGCCTCGCGCTCGCCCAGCACTCTCTGCTGCACGTGGTCTGGATGCCGGCGGCGACGGGACAACCGACAGACGACGACAAAGACGTCGCCGCATTCGTGGTAGGAATTCCCGGCGAATACATTCACATGATCGCTGTGCCGCAGCACGCACGAAAACAAGGTCGCGGGAGAGAAGCGGTTCGACTGTTTCAACCGCTATTCGTCTACTCGCCGCTGCCAGAATCCATCGACTTCTGGACTCGCTGCGGATTCAGACAGAGCACAGCACACGAAAACGAACTCGTACGCGCGCTGTCGTGATGAGACGTACTAATCAAAAATACTACACGTACGTTTCCTTGCACGACTGCGTGAAACGACGCAGACGCGCAAGTTACGTTTCACAAGTATCGTACACCAGTCAGCGCTCCTACAGAAGCGCACAATTCGCAGAAAACACACATTCCCCGCTCGCTGCCGTACCATGTCTGCACTGCACCGACTGCGCGCCATTGAACGCCGGACGGCGCAAGCTCCGCGCGCTGCGCCCGCGACCGCGACCGCGACCGCGACCGCAACTGCTGCATCTACTTCTGCTGCTGCTGCTACAGTCGCACTGCAGCACGCGCCCACCGTCGTCAAGCGCGCGCGCTTCTCCGGCGTCGACGCCGTCGACACCGCTCCCGCGACTGCGACCGCGACTGCGACAGGTGGTCGCGCACAGCCGACGCAGACAGTCATGCCGCCCGCACGAGCGCGACCGCGCACCGCACCCGACCAGGCGCTCACGCCAGCGCAAATGCAACAGCTGTCCATCCTGCGCGCGCAACAGAAGAGCGCGGAACAACGGTCGCAGACTACGGCAGTTGGTAGAAGCAGCAGCAACAGCTTCGTCAGCTCGTCGGCTGCACTGTACGCCACCAGACCGACTGCGCAGCTGCAGCAGCAACAGCAGCAACAGCAGCAACAGCAGCAACAGGAGCAGCAGCAGCAGCAGCTGACCAGAAAACCGCCCTACGGACCCACGCGCGCCGCCGCACTGCTGCCCGCGCGCGCCGACTCCGCGCCCGCCGCGATCGTCTCCGCTTCTGGGCAGCAGCAACAGCAGCAGACGACTACCGCTGCCGGAGCCACAGCACACAAGCAAGCGCGCGCCAGATGGACGCCGCCGCAGACCGACGCCGACTCCTGCTTCTTCTACTCGCTCGTCGTCGCACTCTTCACCGCATTCCGCGTCGAAGACCTGCAGGCGGCGAACGCGATGCATGCACCGCAGCAGCAGCAGCAGCAGCAAGAACTGGACACGCGACAGCCTGCCCTGCTGGTCGCCATCTACGCCGCGCGCGAAATCGTCAGCCCGGAACTCGCCGACGTGCTGCTCGCGTCGCTGCGCAACCTGGGACTTGCACCCATCAACGAATTCGCCGACGAAGTGCGAGAACTCGCCGCCATCCGAGCCGCTGTCGAACGCGGCGACTCGACTGGATCTGCTACTACTTCAGCATCAACAGAAGCAGACGCACTGCGGTCCGCAGAAGTGCAGGCGCGACTCATGGCGCAGTACAATCGACTCATGCAACAGCTGCAAGAAGGACTGCAGCGCTTCGCTCCGCGACTGGACGCGCCGCTGTCCGACGCGGAAGTTGCGCGCACCGTGCGAGCCTGGCGAGTGCTGCGAAGAGCTGCCGGCGCAGCGCGCGCCGGAACGCCGCTGGAAGAACTCGACCTCGCTGCCGCCAACGCGCTCGCGGACGACGCGCGCGACTCGCCGCGCGTCGCATTCGCCACGACCGACCAGCGCGCGCTCGACGCGTTCGCTTGCGTTGTCGACGTGCTCAGCGACGCCATGCGAGCGGGACGGACAGGCGCGCAGACGCGCGCCGAGCCCGAGCAGACGCAAGCTGCGCGCGACGCACTCGTCGACATTGCGCGCACTCTGCAGGCGTCGCGCACCGACTTTGTCACGCCGGCGCATCCCGCCGCGCTCGCCTCCGCACACTGGAGGCGCACGCTGTTTGAGCACACCAGTCCGCAACTGCTGACCAGCCAGCAGAGCGCTGACGACACGCTGCGCGCGCTGCTCGCGCTGCTCGACGTACACAAACTGCTGCGCAGAGTCTCGTACACGCTGTCGCTGCCGCAGGACTTTCCGTACGAGGCGGCGCGGCGCGCGGGATCGCTGCGAGCGGTCGCACTCAGCAACGCGCAGCTGTGCGTGTCGCAGCTGCCCTACACGCGCGTGGAAGAACACGACGCCGTGCTTGACCACGTGGAAGCCGGCGTGCGCGACTGGCGCGGCGTCTACCCGCAAGTCGCACGCACCAACCTCGATCGCCGCGCCATCTTCAACATTGCGCAACTGGTCGACGCGCCGCACATCCTGATCCTGTCCAGACAGCGAGACGCCGGCGCCGCGCCCGTGCACTACGGCAACTACGACGAAGCGACTGCGCGCTGCACACTCGTGCTCGACTTTCAGCAGACCGCGCGCGCCATCGGCGACATGTTTGCGCTGCTGCCAGAAGACGCCAGCTCGAGAGCGCAATCCGCACGCGCGCACCAGTACGAACTGCGCTCCGTCGTCTGCTGGCACGGCGCCGCCGACGGATCCTCCGGACACTACACCGCCTGGACCTACGAGGACGGAGCCTGGTTCTTCTACAACTCAGGACCCGCGCGACACGCGCTGCCCGAACGCGTCAACCCTGAACAACAACGAGCCATCGACCCGCGCGTCGCCGCCTGGGCTCCCTCCGTCGCCGGATCCGTCTTCTTCTACGCACGCGTGTGAAAAAAAAAATTGCAAGAATCGATCAGGAATCGCGTCGCACGCGCGCATAAGCATTCACAGACAAACACGCGACGACGTCTTGATGGCGCAGGCGCAGGCGCAGCACGAGTCGAGTCACGAAGCCTCGCTGCTCGCGCTCTCTGCAGAAGCGCTCGGACCGCTCTACTGGGACGCCATTCACCGCGCGCGGACGCCGGAAGAAGTCGTCGCTCTCACGCGCATCTTTCCCTGCTGCAAATGTCGCGGCAACTATCGACAGAAAGAGGCCGACTGGGCGCAGTCCAATCAGCCGCTCGAATACGCAGCCGCCGTCGACCTGTGGACGCGCAAACAGCGAGAAGCCGGCGGCGACCTGCTCGCCGTCACGCACGCACTGCACGCGCGCGTCAACGCCGCTCTGCTTCGCGACCCCGAATGGCCCGCACTCGACGTCGTGCGCACGCGCGTACGACTGTTCCCGCTGCAGCCGCGCACCGTGCTCGACGTACTCGTCACCGCCGTCGCCTCGCTCTGCAGATCCGACTGCGGCTACGACGAACGCGCGCGCGCCATCTGCGCACAACAACTGCTGCCGCTCGACGTGCGCTGCGCATCCATCGCACTCGTGTTTCAAGATCGCGTACTCGCACTCAAGCGATACGTCCACATTATGAAAGCGCGCGTTGACGAGCGCGTGCAGAGAGCTGAACGGGCGCGAGAACGCGAACAAGACACGTGCGCTTCGTGGACCTACGTCGCGCGCGTGCTCAAAAGCCTGCATGAAGCGTGTGACCTGGACTTGACCGATGACCCTGCACAATTCGTGCTCACCGTGACCGACTGCGCGCGTGCGCTGCTGCACGCGACTGCTGCTGCAGAGCACGAAGACGGCGGCTACGACGAAGCGGAACGACAGCACCCGCTGCTGAAAACGCTGACCGATCGCGCGACGACGGAGGAGACGCCGACTGCTTGACGCATTCCATGTCCGACTCGACAGCCACCGGCTGCAGATGAACACACAACGACGACATAAACTCCGCCTCCGACAACACCGCGTTCGATCGCGGACGCTTGCTCGCCTGAATCATCTTCTTCACCTGCCCTCCACACGTTTTTCTCCTTTCTCTGTAACCTACCGTCAAATTTCAAAACGACAGTTACAAATTCAATCCGCCAGTCACAACGACTGACCACCACCACACAAAAAACAAGAGCGCCAGGTCACGTGCACGAATGCGCGCGCTCGCTGTTGAGCGCAAGTTCACGTGCACGAATGCGCGCGCTCGC
>Ga0172373_10008433_pt1 | contig 13087 bp, 4 predicted proteins | sample Lak10m_2_FD_114546 | JGI IMG/M metagenome (GOLD analysis project Ga0172373, IMG submission 114546) | Freshwater microbial communities from Kabuno Bay, South-Kivu, Congo - kab_092012_10m | ecosystem: Environmental > Aquatic > Freshwater > Lake | place: Democratic Republic of the Congo: South-Kivu... | reverse complement strand
CTATTAAAAAATTAGAAGTGGATCGAGAAATTCAGGCTTGCAAAAATGGGAAACAGTTGTTGTCAAATTTAACGGATCTAATTATTATAAATAAAAAACAGCTAAACGAAATTGACTATTTTAAGGCTTATGATGTTAAAGATATAGGGGGGAAATTATTGGTAAAACCAGATGAATATAAATCGAGTTACGATAAAAAGAAAAAAGAAAAATCAGTCGTTTATCTTCCTCGGTCTGGGGAGAGACTTTATTATTCTAGCTATGGAGATGGTGGTAATCAAGGTAAAGATTTATATTACGTCAATCGCTTACCAAATGGCGGTTGGAGTAAGCCTCAACCCTTGCCAGCTACTATTAATACTGAATTTGATGAAGATTATCCTTTTCTGCATCCAAATGGAAAAACATTATACTTCAGCTCAAAGGGGCATAATAGTATGGGTGGATACGATGTGTTTAAAACTACCTATAACGCTGAAACCCAACAATGGAGTAAACCTGAAAATTTAGAATTCCCAATCAATTCTCCTGATGATGATATTTTATTTGTAACTGACTCTCTTGAGAAAACAGCTTATTTTAGTACTGGTAGATATAGTCCTTTTGGTAAATTGGATGTATTAAAAATTAATACGGAAAGAAAACCCATCAATTTTGCTTATGTAAAAGGAACTGTTGTTAAGGAAGAAGTTTCTCAAAGTTTAAAATCAAAAATTACTGTTAAAAATATGGCCGATGGTCAGATAGTTGGTACTTTTCATGCACAAGATAATGGAGATTATAATATGGAATTGCCTAATGGAGGTAAATTCATATTTACAGTAGAAACTCCTGGTTTTATCACTCAATCTGAAGGAGTTCAAATCCCAATTGCCTATAATTTAAAGCCGTACAAACAAATTATTTCGTACGAAAATAAAAAATTAAAAATCATTAATTATTTTGATGGAAATGTAGCTGAGGAGAATTATTCTGTGATGATTGATTTAATTGAGAAAAAAGCTAAGTTAGATGTTAATGAAAGTGACTTTGTGAATGATGATAATAGAAATGTTGTAAAAAGTGATGAGGTAAAAAGTGAATCACAAACTCTTAATTCAGTTGCTACAAATAATCCAACCGTACAAAGTGATGAAATAACTAACAACGCAAAAGTAAATGAAAATAAGCTTTCAAATGTTAACACAAATACGAATGTTACGAATGAGCAACTGCTTAATATGGCAAAAGAAGATGCTATAGATGCAGTTAATCAAGCTAAAGAATTGAAACAAGAAGCAATTGACGCTTTTGGACTAGCAACACAAAAAAATACCGAGGCTATAGAAAAGGAAAAAGAGTCTGAACAAATTATTGAAAGTTCAAAAAGTATTACCGATGAAACTTTAAAAAATGAAGAATTAGTTAAGGCGACAAAATTAAAAGAAGAGGCAAAAATTGCTGCAAATATGGCAAACATCGCCACTAATATTGCTAAAAAATTAGAAATGGATGCCGAAAGGCAACAAAAGGAGGTTGAATTATCTAATCAATATATTACTCAGTTAGAAACGGTTACAAAAAATAAAAATAATATTGACGCATTAAATAAGCTTCAAGAAATACAAAAAGAACTTGATCAATTGTCTCAACAAAAAAATCAGTCTGATGAACTTTATGCTTCTATAAAATCTGAATCTGAGTTAAAGAAACAAGAATTAACAAAAATAGAGAAGCATCATGGTGTCATTTTTAATGAAATCAAATCAATAAATGATGAAAAACAAAATTTAGAAAATGATTTAGCAAGTGAAAAAGATAAATCCATAAAAGAGAACATCAAGGCACAAATTCAGGAGTTGAATAATGATTTGGATTCCAAAAATAAAGAATTGGAAACTAATCAACAGAAAATAGACGCTTTGAGAAGCGAATTGGATGGAACGAATCAAGAGTTGCAAATTGCCAATCAATTTATAACTGACAAAGGAACTGAAGTTGCCATTCCTGAAACCAAGACCACTCAACGTCAAACAAATAATGAAGTTAGTAATGCTAAAAGCCAACCTGATAATTTATCCTATAAAACGATTAGTAGTAAATACAATCAATCTTTAAGTTCAACATTATCACAATCGTCTGATAAAAATGATTTAGTTCAACAAAACAAGCTCTTAAATGAGTATAAAAAAGAGTTGTCAGATGCTTTAATAGTTACGAAAGATAAAATATTAAGAATAAATGATATTGCTGTTAAACAGCGACTTGAACAAGAACTGATTGAATTACAAAAATTAAAAACAGAAGTTGAAGATAGATTGACTGTAAACGATCGTAATATAAAAGAAAGTGAAACAAAATTATCCATTAACAACAAATCAGTTTCTTCCGAAAACACAACAATTCAGCAACTTAATAATACGAATAATCAAGAAAATAAATCTATTCAAACTATATCCTCAAATAATCAAACATCTTCAATTGTTGGAGAAAAGGTAACATCAGAAAAAAATAGTGAAGAAAAGAAAACACCTTCCTCTTTAGTCGATAATGACAATAAATTAAAATTAAATAAAGATTCTACTCTAAATCAAAATGTGGCTAATACAATAATTAAGAATAAAAAAAATATTGACGAGCGTATTACAGCTGCCGTTGAATTTAAAACCATTGATATTAACAGTATCTCTAATTCTACAATTTTGGCCGGTGAATTAGGAAATTTAAAAACCGGTTTGGATGCTCATACATCATCAATTAATGAGTTAACAAATCGTAAATATGGTGATGATGTTAACAAGAGTGAAAAAGATGAAGTTTATAAAAAGTTAGAATTAGCGAAGCAAAATGAGCTGAAACTTCAAAATTTAATAACTTCAACGGTAAAAGTACTGGATAAAAATCCTGAACAATTACATGATGATTTGCTGAAAGAAGCAGAAAAATTAATCAATCAAGCGTATTTAGTTAGAAAAGAGGCAAACACCAAAACAGATACTGAAAAAGAAAAATTATTAAAGCAAGCTCAGGAACTTGAAAAAACATCGATAGTTAAAAAAACAGAAGCGGCTGTTATAGCAAAAACTAAAAACGGAATTGACTTTGAAAATAATCTAAATCATTTAACTGCATTACAAGCATTAAGTATTGAAAAAACGGAACCAGAAGTAGCTCAGGCGAATACGTTAATTAATGAAGCATATGTTAATTATAATCAGGCTGCAAAAATTCGTTCAGAAACAGAAGGATATGCATCAGCAGCCGCTAAACTGGGTGGATTAAGTAATGCTGAAGAAAAGGAAAATGAGGCATTGGCTAAACAACAAAAAGCACTTGAAATGTTATCAAAAGTTAATCCCAACTATAAAATACCTTCCTCAAATAATCCAACGAGTGCATCTATAGAAATTCAGAAATTGAATGAAGAGATTAATAAAACATCTGTTTTACAATTAGATGCCTATTCAGCATTAAATAGATTAAACGAAAAAGAGTTAAAAAATGAAAATGATAAATTAATTCAGAACCCAGATTTTAAAAATAGTCAGGCTGCAATCGATTTGAAAACAGTTTCAGACAAACTTAAGTTAGAAGCTAATGAATTTTTACGTCAATCCTCTGTTGCAAATTCTCCTGCTGAAAAGGCAAACTTATTATTAAAAGCGAACGAATATCAACTTGAGGCAATTAAAGTTTTAAATAGCGCAAAAGAAATCGTTTTATCTCCGGTTCAAATTGCTGGAACAACAAAAGAATTGACTAAAACGAATTCTAGTTTGGAAAATGTGGATGGGAAAACTCAGAATACAAATAATGATAAGACTATCAATCAAGCTGTTGTTTCAAATAACAATAACGATGTACAACCGAAAAATACTCAAAATGGTAATGCTAAAAATATAAGTAAGGAAGTTAGTCCAACCAATATAACCCAAGATACTATTGTTTCAAAAAATTTAGGCAATGTTGCAAAAGAAGATAAACTAAACGATAAATCTCAGTTGGATACGATTAATTATGCAAGCAACATTAAAAATGTTGATGCACAAAAAACGTTGAATCAGGTTCCAAAAGATAAAACTGATAATTTAAGTAACTTAGATACTAAACCACAAAACGTAACTAATAATCAACCAGTAAATGAGGGTACAAAAAAACAGAATTTTGATGAAAATATTAATCCTCAAGTTTCAGTTGTAGAACCCAAAAAAATCTCAGAACCAGAAATTGTTGAAAAGACGAAACAGTTAAAAGCAGGGTTATACAAAGAGGAAGAAATTCAATTATTGGTATTTAATCCATATACTGATCAAGAAGCAGTCTCTCTTCAAGAAAGAGCTTCTCTGAAAATTAACGCTGCGCTAAATAATGATCGAAAGATTATCTCAACTCTTGATAAGGTACTGCAATTAACAGAAAATAATAAATCAACAATGCTTGACAGTATTAGCGATTTAACTAAGGAAATTCAAACGATGAACGATGAAGCCAATCTTTTAAGAAAAACAGCAAGTTCGAAATCAGGTACCGAAAAAGAAAATGAATTAAACAAAGCTAAAGAATTAGAATCTGTTGTGCTATCAAAAAAAGTAAAGTTAGCAGCACTTCATCTTCAGGTTACTAAATCGACCTACGAAGAAAATATTAAACATTTGAATATTTTGTCACAAATGGCAAAAGAAAAACAAATTGCTGAATTAAATTCTAAAAATACATCAAGTGAAGAATCGGATGCTTTATTTCAACAAGCTGAAAAATTGAGACGAGAAGCCAGCCAATATAAAAATGATGCAGCAATACTTGGAGGTTACAGCAATGCAGAAGAAAAAGAAAATTTGGCGTTAGAAAAACAATTGGCATTATTTGAAATATATAAAAAACATTTTCCTGACTACTCATTTCCCAAATCACAACAGTCCTCTGTTAATCCAGAGGCAAAAGCTCAGTTTGATAATGCCAAATCGAAATCTAATAATAACGATCAAATGCACATAGAGGGGTTGACATTATTGTCTGAGGCAAATAGTAAGGAATATACTTCACTCTTGAATAAATTACCTAAATCTTTATCACAAGAACAAAAGAATTTGAAAGAAAATGCTCGAATCGCGTATCAAAAAAATGATGATTTACAGCAAAGAGCTAAAAATATAATTCAATCGGATGAAAAGAAAAGAATGTTGATAGAGGCAAATAAATACGCTCAGGACGCAATTATTTTGCTTCGTGAGATTAATAAACCAACAGGTGTTTTGGCTTCAAACAATAAGAAAGTTCAAGATAGTAATGCAGAAGACGCTCATGAAAGCAAATTATCCGTCCCTTCAAAATCTATTGGTGTAATTAACAATTCTAATAATAATATCATAACTAATTCATCAACCAATCCTGATAAAACGATAGAAAACAATAGCGATTCAAATACTCTTGTAGAAAAAGGCAAAAAAAATGAAAATTTATCACAAGTGGAAAACAGGCAAAAAGAAGTAGTCAAAAACGATACAAAAACAAACACTGTTATAAATTCCGGTGCTTTGAATTCGTCAACAACCTCAGTTGCTTCAGCTTCTCTTTCTTCAAATCAAACAAATGATAAAAAAATAATACAAACAGATACCAATCAAAATATAAAAAATACTTCAACTTCTGAAAATAAAGACGTAACGCAATCATTAAAAAAACAAGTTATTCAAACTGCTGATATAAAGGGTGTACAAAACACTAATACGTTAACAGCTAATGGTGAGCATAATAATAAAGACAATAATATTATTGCAACAGTAAATGAGGTGAAAACTTCTGAAAGATTAGAGTTGGGTGATTCACAACAAAACAAACCGGAGGTTTTATCAGCAAATAATACTGTCGCTAAGAATGAAACCTCGGTACAACAATCTAGCAATCAATCTTCAGGAAAAAATTCAACAGAGAATGATAAATCTGTCAGCGTTGATTCACAAGAAAAAATCAACTTATCGGTAGAAGTTCCAAAATTGAAAAAAACACTTAATAATCCTGAGGAAATAACTATTAAAAATTTCAGTAACTATAAAAGCAATGAGGCTATTGCTTTGAAAGAAAAAGCTTTAGCTAAAATAAACAAAGCCTTAGAGATTGATAAACAATTGAACACTGAACTGGAAAGTTTAGATTTAGGATCTGAAAAGAATAATAATACAGTAAGGGCAGGAAACCTTAAGAATGCTATCATAGTATTAACTGCAGAAATTCAGTCACTCAATAATGATGCCTCAGAATTAAGAAAAAACGCCGAAGCAAAATCGGATGAGGGTCAAGAAGCAGATTTGAAGGATGCTAAAAATTTTGAGGCAAACGCCTTGTCAAAAAAAATTAAATTAGCCCAACTTCAACAAGAATTAAATAAAGTAAGTTTTGAGGCAAATCAAAAAAGTTTGACAGACTTATTGAAAATGGCTGAAGCAAGAAAAATGAATGAATTTGCTGAATCGAATACAACTGTAAATGAAGTCAGTGCATTGTTTAGACAAGCTGAACAAATAAGAAACGAAGCTAAAGATTATAAAAATGAAGTGGCTAAGTTGGGTGCTTATAGTAATGCTGAAGAAAAAGAAACGGAAGCGTTATCAAAGCAAAATGTTCTTTTAGATAAATTTAAAAAACAATTCCCTGACTATAAATTACATGAAGTAGATAGCCAAGTAGATGAAAAAGAACTTGTTTCGAAATTCAAAGCAACTAAATCAAGTGCCATAAATAACAATAATGCTCATATTGAGGGTTTAATTTTATTAGCAAAAGCAAATGAAAATGAGTATAAAATGCTGACCGGAAAATTACCGGAAAAATTGAATTTAAATCAGATGGCATTGAAAGAAAAGGCACAAACTGTGTTCAAGAAAAATCAAGAATTAATTATGTTAGCTAATCAAGCTACAGAGTTTGAGTTGAAGAAAAAATATTTAATTGATGCCAATACCCAAGCACAAGAAGCTATACAGCTATTAAATGAAGTAAGTAATACTCCTAGTATTGCCTCAAAAGATAACATAGATACTAAAAATACAACTATAACTGAAAATAATAATAACTCAGTTAAAAAAGAAAAAACTGTAAATAATCAAGTTACCTCGGAAGACAAGACGAATCAAAAAAATATAAATATCAATTCGTTAACGTCATCTTCAAATTTAAATTCAGAATCAAATACATCTAAACGTAATGACATTGTTAAATTAAATGCAGATGGAATAGATGTTAAACCAACAAATGCTTATTCTGATGAAAAACCAATTCCTTTAGATGAAAAAATAGAAGATGGACTTATTTTTAAAGTTCAGATAGGGGCGTTTAAAGTCCAGTTACCTAACAGTACATTTAAGGGTTTGAGTCCTGTCATTGCACAAACTGCTCCAAGTGGATATATTCGTTATATGGCTGGTAATTTTGAACAATATGCAAGTGCAAATGCTGTAAAAAATGATTTAAGAAATTTAGGATTCAAAGATGCCTTTGTGGTGGCCTACTACAATGGTAAGCGAATTAATTTAAATGAAGCCACAACTCAGGCAAAAGCTTCCGGGCAAAAAATTGAAATAACAGAAAATACAAGTGCCGGCTTAATAACTAAAGCAAATGCTCCAATTAATGAAGAAAAGTTAGTAAATATCCCTAGACTTAATAATGAAGTTCAGCAAGTTGCAGGAACTGTAAATTCTGAGACATCAAATGCTAATATCCCCGCAAACGACATTGTGACTGGTGAGTTAGAAAAAATGAATGGCTTGTTATTCACCGTTCAAATTGGTGTGTTTTCGAAACAAGTAACTCGTAATCAATTATTTAATTTAAAACCTATTTACACTGAAAAATTACCAAGTGGTCTTTATAGATATACGGCAGGTATCTACATTCAAAGAGATAAATTAGTCGAAGATAAAAGAAAGGTGATTGAGTTAGGCGTAAAAGATGCTTTTGTATCAGCTTATTACAATGCAAAACGTATTTCATTTGGAGAAGGCCAACGATTATTAAAGGAAAATCAAAACTTGAAACTTGAAACAGAAAATCCAATTATATTTCCTGAATCTGTTACAAGTAATGCTTTAACTAATAATGACATTAATGCGAATAATAATTCAGGAGAGGTAACGTCGGTTTCAGTTACATCAACTGTTAATAATCAATCTTCTATAAATCAAACCGTAATTCAATCAAATACTGTCCCTTCTCAAGCGCCCTTTTCTAATGGTGTAAAAGAAGGTCCGGTTCCTACACCGGAAAATGGAGTAAAAAGTGATTTTATCGGTATTTCTTATGTTGTACAAATAGGAGCATACAAAAATCAAGTGCCAAATACAGTAGCATCTAAATTTTTAAATATTAAAACATGGCCTATTCAGAGTTTGTCTATAAATGGATTATATATTTACACCATTGGAAATTTTAGTGCATTATCTTTTGCCAAAAAATTGAAGGATGAAGCTATTTCACTAGGTATAACAGATGCATTTATAACTGTTTATAAGGATGGCAAAAAATTATATGGATCTGAAGCATCTCAGTATTTAACAAAATAAAACATCACAAAGTCTATGAATAATTATACAGAAACAGAAAAATTACTTGAGCTGCAGGTATTATCTCAGGAAAATGAATTGAGTACGATTGTATTATTTAACGATGATGTTAATACATTTGAATGGGTGATAGAGTGTTTAGAAACCTACTGTCAACATGATAGTTTGCAGGCAGAACAATGTGCTACTATTGTTCATTATACAGGAAAATGTATAGTTAAAATTAGTTCTTTCGACAAACTAAAGCCTATCTGCGAAACGCTTTTAGAAAAAGGATTAACAGTTGAAATACAATAAACATTAGGTCAGTTATGAAAAAAAATATCATATTATTTTCTGTTTTAATAATATTGTTTTTTGCTTGCCAAAAAAATGCCATTACCGGACGTCGGTCTATTAGTTTAATTCCTGAAACAGAAATGATAGTCATGGGATTAACTGAATATGATAAATTTTTGACTCAAAATAAACCATTACCAACTTCGGATAAAAGAACTATCTTGGTGAAACAAGTGGGCACGAAAATACAACAAGCTGTAGAAAAATATTATGCTGATAAGGGATTAAGCTCTCAGTTAGATGGTTTTAAATGGGAATTTAACGTAGTTGATGAAAATATTGTTAATGCATGGTGTATGCCAGGAGGTAAAGTAGTTGTTTATACCGGGTTACTTCCGGTAACGCTTGATGAATCGAGTTTGGCAGTTGTAATGGGACATGAGATTGCTCATGCAATTGCTCGTCATGGAAATGAACGTATGAGTCAGGGTCTAATTGTACAATTTGGAGCAGCTGTTTTATCAACAGCAATGCAACAAAAACCTGCATTAACTCAATCCATATTTCAACAAGCTTATGGTTTAAGTACTAATTTAGGTATATTAAAATATAGCCGAACACACGAAACAGAAGCTGATAAAATGGGATTGGTATTTGCTGCTATGGGAGGTTATAATCCGGAAGTAGCAATTGGATTTTGGGAACGCATGTCTCAAGCATCGTCAGGTAGCAAACCACCCGAGATTTTGAGTACACATCCAAGCGACGAAACAAGAATTGCAAACTTGAAAGCTTTTATGCCCGAAGCTAAAAAGTATTTTGTTTCTGGTAAGTAAATTAAAAATACAGAACAACTCTATTGCTAAAGTATTTTAACTTATTTTACTAACTTTAGCTTATCTTCTATGCCTATAAAAACAGCATACCGATTAGCTATTTTGGTTCTTATTTTGTCTTTGAGTGTAAAGGGGCAAAATAGAAGCTTTTCTTTTCAGCATTATGGTCCTGAGGACGGATTAAGCAATACCAATGTTTTTTCAATAAAACAAAATGCCCAGCATGTAATTCATATGGCAACTGAAAACGGGGTCTATGAATTTGATGGCTATAAATTTGAAAAAATAAAACCTAAAACTTTACAATCAAACAGTATAAGAAATATAGGTTTTAATAAAAAAAATAATTTACTTGTTGTAACCCAACGAGAAGGCATTTATGAGTACTTTAAAAAAAAGAATGAAGCTTTTTTAATTAAGTATTTAAAATTTAATCAGGCTACAGATGAACTTATTATACACGGACAATATGCCTATTCACTTAATTTTCAAAATTCAGTTTCAATTATTAATCTTAACAATGGCCTTAAATATGAAGATGAAATAAAAAAAACAGAAAAAGACAATCGAGCGTTAGCTATTTATAAAACTTCTAAACAACAAATATTAGTAGGTAGAAGCAGTGGATTGTATGAGTTAAAAGGTGGAAAACAAATAAAAATTGGTTTGGTTGGAAATGACCCCGTATATGTGATTACTGAAGATCAGGCTGGTCATATTTACATGGGAAGTAATAACAAGATATTATGTTTGAAAGACAATGAAACGATTCATACAATTCCTGTGTTAATGCCCAAAACGAATAATTTTTTCAATGCAACCGGAGTCAGTGAAATCAATAAATTAGTGGTTGATAAATTCAACAGAATTTGGTTTACTAGTACTCCTGATGATAATTTATATCTGATTGAAAATAATATTATTTATGATGCATTTGATTTATTGGGGATAGATAAAGTGCTGATTAATTGTTTATATAAAGATGCAGATGACCATATATGGATAGGAACATTTAATGATGGTGTTTATTTTATACAAAATCCTCAATTTCAAAATATATCGTTCACGTCTAACAGAAAAATTTTAACAGTTTTAAATGCCTCATTTGTAAATAATCATCTACTCGTAGGTACCAATAATGGGTTGTTTATTTATGATAGAATGAATCAGCAAACCCAAATTGCGGTTTCTCCTGATGACTTATTTAATGAAACCATTTATGGTGTTTTTCCCGATGGTAATTCTGTTTTGTATTCTAAGACCGGTTCAATTGATATTCAAGAAAAAGAATTTTTGATAGGTAAATTAAAACTTCAATTCAAACCACTAGACTCACGTTTATTTAGTTATTCTAAAAACCAAAACATTGCTTACATGGCTGATCGGCAAGGAAATTTATACCAAATGATGAAGCAATCCTTTGGCGGATATACGATAAGAGACACGCTTGTTTCATTTCCTGATTATCGAACAAAAATTAATTCGTTGTTTGAGTCTAAAAGTGATTTATTTATAGCTACTTCTGACGGTTTAAGTCGTTATTCTTTTTCAACAAAAACATATACAGTTTATAATCATCCTGCATTTAATTTTTATATAAATCACATAAGTAGTTTTAATAATAAAACCTATTTGGCTCATGAAAATGGAATTACTGTCTTGGAAGATTCAACTCTAATACAACAAGTGGGTGATTTCCCTTTATCTACCGTAAAGAAAATAAAATACTATCAAAATAAAATATGGTTAGCCACTTTAGATGGCGTGTTTGTTTGTGATTTGAAATTCAATCCTGTTTTTATATACAATAAATCAAATGGATTGTTGTCAAATACGATTAATGATATAGTGTTTCAAGGGAATAATTGTTCAATTTGTACAGATAAAGGTATTACAATTAGTCGTTTAGAAGATTTATTGAGGAATATTAAAATACCCAATAGAGTTTATATAACAACAATCGAGTCTGACGGTAATTCTGTGGATTTTGAATATAACCATTTGAGGTTGTCTGCTAATCAATCTGATGTGACGATTAATTTTTCTAGTCCCTTATACGTAAAACCTAACAAACAATTTTTTAGATATAGATACAATTCGCGTTGGTTCAATTTAGATAACAGACAAGTTCATCTTACTGCTATGGATGGAGGAAATCATCAATTAGACATAATCTGTTCTTATGACGGGATAAATTGGTCCGAACCAACAACCATATATATTGAAAAAGAAATTCCATTTACGCAAACGATTTGGTTTGTTGTATTGGTCATACTTCTTGGAATTATTTTAATGATAACGATTGTTTTTATTTGGGTGAAAAAAGTTCGGGTTAAAGTTATGCAGAGAGCTCAAGAAGATAGGCAAGTTAACTTGTTAAAACATCAAGCCATGAATTCATTAATGAGCCCACATTTTATATTTAATTCATTAACATCTATCCAAAATTATATTCATTCTAATGATTCGTTAAAAGCAAGCGAATATTTAGCTAAGTTCTCGAGATTAATTCGAATGATAATTGAAAAAGCTTCACAAAGTGAAATAACCTTACACGAAGAATTGACCCGTTTAAGTTATTATCTTGATTTAGAAAAGGAAAGATTTAAAGGGAAATTTGATTTTAAGATAGAGGTAGATTCCGATATAAATACACTAGAGATTAAAATTCCAAATATGATCATTCAGCCCTATGTTGAAAATTCTATTTTGCATGGCATTTTACCAAAACATGAACATGGAACCTTACATATTCATTTCAAAAAAGAAACTAGTAATTGTTTAGTGATAGTGATTGAAGATGATGGGATAGGATTTAATAAAGCCAAGCAAAATGTAAAAGCTGGGCATAAATCGTTAGGAACAAAAACAATTGAAAATATTTTGGAACTAAATACAAAGCTTACAGGGAAAAAACAAAAAGTTGAAATAAAAGATAAGTCAGAATTTTCAGAAAAAGAACAAGGAACCATTATAACAATTTCTTTGCAAATTTAGATAAAGAAAGATTTTGTAAACAAATAAACGAAAAATAGATTTATATAAATATTGAAATGCAAGATTCACATATTTTTTATTTTGTTAATAATGTTTGTATTTGACGGAAAAGCTCAAGTCAAAGCATTAAATCAATTACCGGATACTACATTTATATGTAATGGAGATTCATTTTTATTAAAATTTTCTGAGAATAAAATACCAACTGCTGCAACATATAGTTGGTTAACTCCTAAAGCAATGGTAGTTCATACTAAGCAATTACATATAAAGCACGAAGGATTGCATATTGTAACAATTTTTGATGGTAAGAATAAATGGCAATAGTAAAAATTTAATGGTAAACTTAAGGAAAAAAGGCTATGGATTTTATTGATTTTTTAAAAGAGATGTTGGGTATAACAGATGATTTTGCGATTACTTCGATAGAGAAGATAG
>Ga0172373_10008430_pt1 | contig 13088 bp, 13 predicted proteins | sample Lak10m_2_FD_114546 | JGI IMG/M metagenome (GOLD analysis project Ga0172373, IMG submission 114546) | Freshwater microbial communities from Kabuno Bay, South-Kivu, Congo - kab_092012_10m | ecosystem: Environmental > Aquatic > Freshwater > Lake | place: Democratic Republic of the Congo... | reverse complement strand
GCGATTTCCAAGAATGAATGTACCCAAATCGCGCAGGATTTTTGTTCATTTTCAACGACTGCAAGGATGCAGGAGGTAGGGCAACGCAGGAGCGGTTGCCGAGGCGTAAAAATAGGCGCATAGCGAGCTATGAAACTATTTTTACAACGCAGAAAATGGACAAAAAGACTAGCGAGTTGGGTATATTCTTCGCCGGAAATCGCCTTAGTGCGCTGATGGCGACATACCCGGATTGTTCAGGCAAATGGCTGCTTTCGGAGGACCCAAGTATTTCTGCTCGATATTCGTGTTACAGGCCCAATTTATAAACGTACCTCCGCTCGATAACGTGGGTTGCAGTATGAGCCACTTTGCGTCTCCAAACTCTGTGGACAAGGAAGCGCCTATGCCTCCCTCTTGGGTAAGAAATACCTTTTCGATGCCGTCTAGCTTTTCGAACTCACGGAAATCGAAGCCTGTTTCCGTCATGGTCGTTGGAAGTTTTCCTTCCACCGCATAATATTCGGTAGCAGATACCTTCAGCGCAGCCAGCCTGGTCAACGCGTCGCCTAATTTCGACCTGATAGCTGTTGACTTAAGCATAAGTTTGTCGTGTCGGCAGAGATGCACCGGGTTTTATGCCTTACCAGATGACTGGGAAGCGCAGCATCCTTATTACTTCCGCCACTAAACCGATTTCCTATGATCAGCCGGTACGTCGCGTCGCGTCGTCCCGGTATATAGTTGCCTCGGCCGGCCGATTTTTTGTTCGGGATCGGCGATCATTTCATCCCAGTGCGCTATCCAGCCTACGGTCCTGCCCATTGCGAACATCGCCGTGAACATGTTGGTGGGAATGCCCAGCGCGTGCAGCACGATGCCGGAATAAAAATCGACATTGGGGTAGAGTTTTTTCTCGATAAAGTAATCGTCCTCAAGGGCAATGCGCTCCAGTTCCAATGCCAGCTCGAACAGTTGGGTGTCGTGCAGTCCCAGTTCGTTGAGGACTTCATGGCAGGTCGTGCGCATCAATTTGGCGCGCGGGTCATGGTTTTTATAAACCCTATGGCCGAAGCCCATTAAGCGGAAGGGGTCGTTCTTGTCCTTGGCTTTATTGATAAATTCGGGGATGCGCGAGACATCGCCGATTTTTTCCAGCATATTCAGCACCGCTTCATTGGCCCCGCCGTGCGCAGCGCCCCATAAACAGGCAATCCCGGCCGTGATACAGGCAAACGGGTTGGCTCCGCTGGAACCTGCGAGGCGGACGGTCGAGGTTGACGCATTTTGTTCGTGGTCGGCATGAAGGATCAGGATCCTGTCTAACGCGCGTACCAGTACGGGGTTGGCGGTATAGTCGTCACAAGGGGTGGCGTGCATCATGCGCAGGAAGTTTTCGACGTAGCTCAGTTTGTTCTGCGGGTACATAAACGGCATACCCGTGCTGTACTTATGGCACATCGCGACGATAGTCGGTACTTTGGCGATCAGGCGTATTGCGCACATTTCGCGGTCGCTTTTCGAACGTATATCGAGGGCGTCATGATAGAACGCGGATAAGGCGCCGACAACGCCGACCATGATCGCCATCGGATGGGCATCGCGGCGGAAGCCTTTGAAGAAATTGGTCAACTGGTCATGCACCATCGTGTGCATGGTGATGTTGTATTCAAAGCTTGCCAGTTGTCCGACGTTGGGTAATTCACCATTGAGTATCAAATAGCAGACTTCGAGGAAATTGCATTGCGTGGCAAGCTGTTCGATAGGGTAGCCCCGATAAAGCAGGATGCCTTCTTCGCCATCTATAAACGTTATCGTGGAACGGCAACTCGCGGTAGAGTTGAAGCCGGGGTCATAGGTGAACATGCCGGTCTGTTTGTACAAGGCTTGGACATCGACTACATTGGGCCCGGTGGTTCCAGTTAAAACAGGTAACTCACACAAAGACTGAGCGTTCTCATTTAAGGTAAGGCTGCGTAGATGGGTCATGGATATTCTCTCTGTTTTAGGTTTCTCTGTTTTAGAAACGTTATCGTGCTGCCAGTGCTGCCGTTAATCAGGCGGCAATGACGTTATCAATAGCCTGTTTTGCCAGTTCGCTTACTTTGGCCCAATTCTTGTTTTTTACCGCATCCGCCGGGGCCAGCCATGATCCGCCGACACAGGCTACGTTGCTTAATGCGAGATAAGCGCGGTAATTTTCGGGTGAAATGCCGCCGGTAGGACAAAAGGTAATCGTGGGCATAGGGCCTGCAATCGCTTTTAACATCGGTATGCCGCCTGCCGCTTCGGCGGGGAAAAACTTGAAATGATCCAGCCCGTATTCCATGCCCATCATTAATTCCGACAGTGTTGCGATGCCGGGTATCAGTGCAATATTGCCGGCTTGGGCGGCGGTTAATAATGCCGGCGTCAGGCCGGGGCTGATCGCAAAAACAGCGCCGGCTTCTTCAGCGGCCTTGAGCTGCTCCGGCGTGGTAATCGTGCCTGCACCGACGATGGCGTCTTTAACGTTTTCGCTGATGAGCTTGATGGCTTCCAGCGCGATAGGGGTGCGCAACGTGATTTCCAGCACTTTGATGCCGCCGGCTACCAGGGCCTCTGCCAAGGGTACGGCATCTTCGAGGTTCTGTATGACCATTACGGGCATGACAGGGCCGGCATTTAAAACGTCTTTCGGTTGGATTTTCCAGTGGTTTTGAGTCATTGTGCTACCAGGTAGGTTGTTTTTAAGAGTCGGCAATCAATTACGCTTAATCGATAACGAACAGGTTGCTTGCGCCGGTTTCCGCCGTGGTTGCGCCCTGGCGGAAGCCGCCGAACATTTCGCGGCCCATGCCGGTATGATGGTTTTTAGCGGAATTTTCTTCCGGCAGGCGGCCGTTAAACTCGGTTTCGTCTACCAATACGTTGACTTCCCCGGTCTTGATGTTCAGGTAAATCATATCGCCGTTGCGCACTTTGGCCAGCGGGCCGCCGTTGGCGCATTCGGGATACATATGGATGGCGGACGGCACTTTGCCGGATGCGCCGGACATGCGGCCATCGGTCAGCAACGCGACTTTAAAGCCTTTGTCCTGCAATAATCCCAGTGCCGGCGTCAGTTTATGCAGTTCCGGCATGCCGTTGGATTTGGGACCCTGGAAGCGGATCACGGCGACAAAGTCATGATCCAGCTCCCCGCGTTTAAACGCCGCCATCATTTCGTCCTGGTCATCGAAGACGACGGCAGGCGCTTCGACGATTTGATGATCTTCCGATACGGCCGATACTTTCGATATGCCGCGGCCGAGATTGCCGCGAATCAAGTGGATGCCGCCGCCTGCGGCGAACGGTTTTTCAACGCAGCTAATCACTTCGGGGTCTAGCGATGCCGGCGGGCAGGCTTCCCATACCAGTTTACCGTCAATCAGTTTAGGTTCCTGCGCGTACTGGTCCATGCCTTTATGATCGCCGATGGTCAGGATGTCTTCGTGCATCAGGCCGTGTTTGAGCAGTTCGGCAATCAACACGCCCATGCCGCCCGCTGCCTGGAAGTGGTTCACATCGGCGGGACCGTTAGGGTAGATTTTGGTAACCAGCGGTATCGCCTTGGACAGGTTGTCGAAATCATTCCAGTTGATGATGATGCCGGCCATGCGCGCTATTGCAACGAGATGCATCGTATGGTTCGTGGAGCCGCCGGTAGCGAGGAGGCCTATCAGCGCGTTCAATATGGCTTTTTCGTTAATGACATGGCCGATAGGGCGGAAGTCATTGCCTAATGCGGTAAATTTCAAGACTTGCCGCGCAGCCGCCTTAGTCAGTTCATCGCGTAACGAAGTGTAAGGATTGATGAAGGAACTGCCCGGCAAATGCAGGCCCATCATTTCCACCATCATCTGGTTACTGTTCGCGGTGCCGTAAAACGTACAGGTGCCGGGGCTGTGGTAGGATTGGGATTCGGATTCCAGCAGTTCCTGGCGGCCGATTTTGCCTTCGGCATATTTTTGCCGTGCGCGCGCTTTTTCCTTGTTGGTAATGCCGCTGGTCATCGGGCCTGCCGGTACAAACACGGCGGGCAAGTGCCCAAAGCTTAACGCGCCCATCAGCAGTCCGGGGACGATTTTGTCGCAAACGCCTAAATACAGCGCGCCGTCGAACATGTTATGGCTTAAGCCTATTGCGGTAGCCATCGCAATGACATCGCGGCTGAACAGCGACAATTCCATGCCGGCCTGGCCTTGGGTAATGCCGTCGCACATGGCCGGCACGCCGCCGGCAAACTGGGCGACGCCGCCGGCTTCATGGATAGCCTGCTTAATCAGCACCGGCGCATCTTTATAGGGCTCGTGCGCGGACAACATATCGTTATAGGATGAGATGATCGCGATATTGGCTTTTTTATCGCTAGCCAAGTCCAGTTTTTCCATTGCACCACAGGCGGCAAAGCCGTGCGCCAGGTTGCCGCAGCCCAGGACGCCGCGGTGCGGTCCCTGGCCTATAGCGCCATCAATACGCGCCAGGTAGGCTTCCCGGGTTTTATGGCTGCGGTCGATAACTTCTTTAGTTACTTTTTCTAATACGGGGTGCATACAGTCCTTCTCTACGATGGCTGGTTAAGTTGAGGTTTTGGTTTATTCTTCCGCTTATTCTTCCCAGGCCCGGCCGTCCCTTGCGATGAGCGCGACCGAGGCGACGGGTCCCCAGGTGCCGGCCGAATAGGGTTTGGGAGCCGCATTGAGGTGATGCCAGGCATTTTGTATCGAATCAATCCAGGTCCAGGCCTGCTCGATTTCTTCGCGGCTCAGGAACAGCGTCGGATTGCCGCGCATCGCCTCCAGCACCAGTTTTTCATAACCGCCAAAGATCCGGCTCTGTTTAAAGGTTTCGGAAAAGCTTAAGTCCAGCTTGGTTTTTTTCAGTTTAATGTGTTCATCGATGCCGGGGATTTTGTTCAGCATCTCGATTTCAACGCCTTCATTCGGCTGCAGGTGGATGATTAATTTGTTGGGCGGCAGGTCGCGGAAACTGTCTTTAAAAATATTGTGCGGCAGTTGTTTAAAATATACGACGATTTCCGTGCGCTTGCCTTGCAGACGTTTGCCGGTACGCAGGTAGAAAGGCACGCCCGCCCAGCGCCAGTTGTCAATATCGACGCGTAACGCGACAAAACTTTCCGTCGTGCTTTCGGTATCCGCGCCTTCTTCTTCGAGGTAACCGGGTACGGCCTGGCCTTTCAGGTATCCCGACGTGTATTGCCCGCGCACGGTTTTTTCTTCGACATTGCTGAGCGTAATCGGGCGCAGCGCTTTCAAGACCTTGATCTTTTCATTGTGTATGCTTTCGGCTTCGAGGTTGACGGGCGGTTCCATCGCGATAAAAGTCAGTATCTGCAAGAGGTGATTCTGCACCATATCGCGCAATTGCCCGGTTTTATCGAAATATTCAAAGCGGCCTTCAATACCGACTTCTTCGGCGACGGTAATCTGGATATGGTCGATGGTATTGTGATTCCAGTTCGTCGTAAAAATGGAATTGGCGAAGCGTAATGCCAGCAGGTTGAGTACGGTCTCTTTCCCTAAGTAATGGTCGATGCGAAAAACCTGTTTCTCGCTGAAGACGGTCGCGACTTCATCGTTGATTTCTTTTGAGGATTTCAGGTTATGGCCGATGGGTTTTTCCATGACCATGCGCGATTCTTCGGTCAGGATTCCTGATTGATTGAGTCCCTGGCAGATGCTCTTAAATAAAAACGGCGATACGGCAAAATAATTCACGAGCACCCTGGATTTGGCGTCGGTAACGGTTTTTAGCTGTTTATATTGGTCTAATTGGGTTAAGTCTATTTTCAAGTAAGAAAGACGCGCCGAGAAGCGTTGCCAAACCGCATCGTCCATTTTGTCATTTAAAAATTCCTGCAGGCTTTTATGGGCAATTTCGACAAATTGCGAATTTTCATTGGGGTGCCTGTCGACGCCGATAATGCGCGTATCGGGTTCTATTAAATTGGCATTTTCAAGCCGATACAGCGAGATGATCAATTTGCGGCGGGATAAATCACCCAATGCACCAAAGATAACCAAATCACAGGGTTTAAATGTTTTTTTGTCTTTCATTACGTGTCGCCGAATAAAAATGTTAGGCCGATGTGGCGCTATAGATATGCCATAGAAATAGATTCTGCAATTAACATGCCGGAATATTGACGCTTTATTATCGCAGAATTTGTTCCAAGATGCTGTATTGATTGCAATGACTTAATGCCGGCGCACTGGCGCTGTGTTTTCGATAAGGCTTTATGGTTGTGCAAAGATGCACAAATAAGGTGCGATCGATTTGCCATCGGATAGCGGAACGTATTTATCGGCGGGCTGCAGGCTGTTGACAGGAACTCAAAATCTTCATATAGTATCGCCTCGAAACTAAAAAAGAGGATAATTTTATGAGTGCTGCAATTTTTTATCATGCCGGTTGCTCGGTTTGCCTTGGCGCGGAACAAATGGTCGCCGATGCGATTGATCATGCCAGGTATGATGTTGAAATCGTCCATTTGGGGGAGGAGGGCGGGCGCATACCTGAAGCTAAAGCAGCCGGCGTTAAGTCGGTGCCCGCACTGGTTTTAAACGATCAGGTATTTCATATTAATTTTGGTGCATCTGTTGATGACTTGATTTAGAAAGGTGGAAAAATGAACGAACAAGAGCAACAAAAAGATAAATTCTGGCTGTATGTGGGCCTGACGCTGTTTGTCATATTGGCCGGTATCTTCATGGTCAAGCAAAGCGAGAATGAAAAATTCGCACCGATTAAACAGCAGATCGATGCCGAAAATGCTGAAATGAATATCCGGGTATTGAGCTGAGTCAGTCCTTTAGCTTGAATAAACTTTAGCTTGAATAAATATAATAATCAGGAGAGCAACGATGAAACTTAAAACAGGTTTGTTGGCGGCGCTAATAGTCTTTTTCGGCGCCCTATATTCCGGCGCAATATTGGCCACAGAATATATTCACCGGGACCTCATGGCGAATACGCTGCCGTCACCGGGCTGTGCAGTGGAAACAGATGCGGTTGCCAACGCATCCAAATCTTATAACATTAATAAATACAGTAAAAAATTCTGCCAATCACAAGGCTACGGTTGGCATGTAGAGGCAATAAAAGACAACGGCAAAGCCATCTGCCGGGATTGCGCAGGGACTGATAGCGGTAAAAAACAATGTCACCTGGAAGATGTCGTGGTTACCTGTAAACGTATTAAACCCGGATCGGTAGGCATGCTGCCGGGAAAAAGCTAAGACCCCATTGGGTAATTGTTCAAGCAGTCGATGGCAAGAGATCCAAACCGGTCTCTTGCCTGTTTCTTCAGCATAGCTGGTTTCCTCCCCTCTCAAGCCGAATATCTGGAATGGTTCGGCTTTTTTTGTAAAAGACTATCCGGCAAGGCCTTATTGATTAATTTCTTTTCCGGTCAAGCAAATCTATAATTATAGAACGGCCGCGTCATGGTGCGGGATGTGCTTAGCTGTCATCGCCATATGCCCTGGGATGGTCGCCCTGATTTGCAAACAACTGGATAGAAATTAAAAATCACTCATGAAAAGTAATTCAATTGATGCCTCATCCTCGTATGATATTTTTTCGTCAGCGTTTTTGCTGGGTAATATAGCTGCGCCATTTGTCATCGGCATGGCCGTCGGCTATTTTGCTAAAAAAATGTTGCGTACAGCTTTATTCCTGGCAGGTGCGGCGATCGTGCTGCTGTTTGTCAGCGAGTATTACGGAATTATCGAGATTACCAATGCAGAACTTCAACACGCTGCCGAATCGGCAACGGATGCTGCAAAATCGTCGGGGGATTTTTTGGTAAACCGTTTGTCCAGCATTACCAGTAAAGGTGTTAGCGGTGTTGCCGGTTTTTTTGCCGGCTTTAAGCTGGGCTAGTCAACAAGCCGACAAGATGTTGTTGCCATCAGGATATACCGGCTGGATGAAACGAAGATGGATTAATCAATTGCCATGCGTTTTTAACGTGAAGGTCACGGGACCATTGTTAACGAGCGCTACCTGCATGTCCGCGCCAAACCGGCCGAATTCAACCTGTGGATAGCTTTGTCTGGCGTGTTGCTGCAGGTAGGCAAACAGCTCGCGGCCTTTTTCCGGTGACGCCGCCGATGTGAAACTGGGACGGTTGCCTTTTTGCGTGTCCGCGGCCAATGTGAATTGCGGAACCAGCAGCAGGCCGCCGTTGATGTCGCGTAAACTCAGGTTCATACGGTCGTTTTCATCGGCAAAAATGCGGTAATTGAGTATGCGTTCCAGCAAACGTTGCGCGTCTTTTGCGCTGTCTTCTTTTTCTACCGCAACCAGCGCCATAATACCGGCGCCGATTTTGCCTATGTCCTGGTGGTCGACGGTGACGGTAGCAGTGGTGACGCGCTGGATGATTGAAATCATGGTTTTTACCGGTTTTGTAAGCGAGCTTTTCAGTCGTTGATGTTTCGTTGATTGTGTTTGAGTGCTGGCGGGGGTATGCGATGCAGGCAGTGATGAGGTCGGGGTAACAGGCAATGCCGTTACCCCGGTTCGATAGAGAGATTGTTTACGGTGTTGTGTTGATTAATACGCTTAAGGTACTGTCGCTGAGATTCGACGTAAGCACATCAAGCCTGCCGTCATTGTTGACATCGGCTACCGATAAGGAGCCGGGGTTTGCGCCCGTGGCGTAGTCGGTTTTCGCGAGGAAAACGCCGTTACCTTTGCCGGCCAAGACGCTGACGGTGTTGCTGACACCGTTAGAGACGACGAGATCGGGTTTGCCGTCGCGGTCGATGTCTGCTATCGCGGCCGAGTAAGGGCTGGAGCCGGTAATATAGTCTTGCTTGGGTTTGAAAGTGCCGTTGCCGTTGCCCAGTAATACGCTCACGGTATCGGCATTGGCGTTAGGCGTAGCCAGGTCCGGTTTACCGTCGCGGTTGACATCGCCTACAGTGACTACGAACGGACTGGTGCCGGTAATGTAGTCGACTTTGAAGTTGAATGTGCCGTTACCTTTGCCCAGCAACACACTGACGGTGTTACTGCTATAGTTCGCCGTGACCAAGTCGGGCTTGCCGTCGCGGTTGACATCAGTTGCCACTACAGATTGCGGAAATGAACCGGCGATATAATCGACCTTGGGTTTGAAAGCGCCGGTGCCGGTGCCTAATAATACGCTCACACTGTTGCTGCCGGAATTTACGACGGCCAGGTCCGGTTTACCATCGCGGTTGACATCGCCCAGCGCCGCCGAGTAAGGACCTGATCCGGTGCTGTAATCGACTTTCGGCTGGAAAGTCCCGTCACCATTGCCAATCAATACGCTGACGGTGTTACCGGCGAAGTTTGCCGTGACCAGGTCCGGTTTGCCGTCACGGTTGACGTCACCCATGATTACCGCATTGGTATTGGCTCCCGCCGTGTAATCGGTTTTTGGCAGGAAGGTTCCGGTACCGCTGCCGAGCAGCACGCTGACGGTGCTGGCGCCGATGTTTGCTGTAGCCAAGTCGGCTTTACCGTCGTGGTTGACGTCTGCTGCCGATATATAGATAGGGTTGGCGCCGGTGGCGTAGTCTATCTTGGCTTGGAAAGTGATGGGGGCGGCTTGCAGTTCCGCGCTGAAGCCGGGCGCGAGCAGAAGGCTGCTGATAGCCGCAGCCAGGAAGTAAGGCGATGATTCTATATTTTTTAGCATGACTGGATTCCTCATAACGTTAGAGTTGATTTGCTATACAAGCAAATCTCGTCTACCCCTCTATGAAGCTTACGCCGGCATAACAGGGGAAACCGCAACGAATCTGCTTGCGATTTAATTCTAATCGATAAGCAAAGTGACTGCTATGTTTCAAGTTACTTGAAACTTCCCTGAACTTCTGTTAAATGCCGAATAACTCGCGCATTTTTTGCCCCGGTCTTTCCGCGCGCATAAACGCTTCGCCGACTAAAAAGGCGTAAACGCCGTTATCCTGCATCAATTTGACATCGTTAATAGTGTGTATGCCGCTTTCGGTAATAACCAGGCGGTCTGCGGGCACTTGCGTTTTTAGATCCAGCGTCGTCTGTAATACCGTCTCGAAGCTGCGCAGGTTGCGGTTGTTAATGCCGATCAACCGGGTATCGAGCGTTAATGCGCGTGTCATTTCTTCGGCATCATGGACTTCAACCAGTACATCCATGCCCAGTTTGGCGGCAGCCTGGGCCAATTCGTGCATCAACCCGTCTGCGAGTGCGGCGACAATCAGCAAAATGCAGTCCGCACCCAAGGCGCGGGCCTCATATATCTGGTAAACGTCGATCATGAAATCCTTTCTTAACACCGGCAGCGGGCAACGCTCCCTGACCATTTGCAAATAGGCTTCAGAGCCTTGGAAAAACTCCTTGTCGGTTAATACGGATAAACAAGTCGCGCCGTTCATCGCATAATCCTGGGCTATCGCAATCGGGTCGAAGTTTTCCCTGATGACGCCCTGGCTGGGTGAGGCTTTTTTGACTTCGGCAATAATCGCAGGTTTCTGTGCGGCAACCCTGCTTTGCAAGGCCTTATAAAATCCGCGCGGTTTTTCGATGCCACCGGCAATTTCTTCGAGATTGCTAAGGGTCATGCCTTGTTGGCGCTTGGCGACTTCTTCGGCTTTTTTGGCGAGAATTGTTTTTAATATATCGGGAGTGCTGCTCATGATGTCTTTATGAATGTGAGGTTGAATAAGCGATTAAGGCATTGAATTTGGCGCGCGCCGCGCCGTTGGCTATCAGTTGCCGGGCTTTTGCTATGCCGTCAGCCAGCGTATCGGTAATATCGGCTGCGTAAATCGCTGCGCCGGCATTAAGCAGCACAATATCGGTCGCCGCTCCGGGCTGGTTATCCAGCACGGCGTTGATTAAGCCCAAGCTGGAGGCGGCGTCGGTAACGGCGAGTTCCTTGAGATCAGCGCGTTTAAAGCCGAATTGTTCCGGTGTGACGGTATAAGCGACGACTTCGCCGTTTTTCAACTCGACAATGCTTGATGCGGACGCAATGCTGATTTCATCGAGGCCGTCATCGGCGTTAACGACCAGCACATGCCGGCTGCCGAGTTTTTTTAAGGCTTGCGCCAGCGGCTCCAGCCATTGCTTCGCAAACACGCCGATTAACTGGTTGGGCGCGCCGGCAGGATTGGCTAACGGGCCTAATAAATTGAACAAGGTCCTGACGCCCATTTCCTTGCGCACATTGCTGGTGTGCTTCATTGCCCCGTGATGTTTGGGCGCAAATAAAAAACCGACGCCGATGTCATTGACGCATTCGGCGACTTGTTCGGCGCTCAAATCCAGGTTAACGCCCGCCGCTTCGAGCACATCGGCGCTGCCGCAACTGCTGGAAACCGAACGGTTGCCGTGTTTGGCGACCCGTCCGCCCGCCGCGGCAACGACGAACGCGCAGGTCGTCGAGATGTTGAACGTATTGGCGCCGTCGCCGCCGGTGCCGCAGGTGTCTATGATATGTTCGCCGCTGACGGCGACTTTGTCGGCCAATTCGCGCATCACTTCGGCGGCGGCGGCAATTTCGTCTATCGTTTCGCCTTTGCAGCGCAATGCGATTAAAAAACCTGCGATTTGCGCATCGCCGGCATGGCCGCTCATGATTTGCCGCATCACTGTGCGCATTTGTTCCGGCGTCAGGTTTTGTTTGTTTAAAACGGCTTGCAGGGCTTGCTTTATATCCATGAAGTTATGATTTTTGTGAATGTGAAAGCGTTAAGATGACTTGCCAATTTATCTTGAACGGGAATTGCGGGATTCATATCTACCGTGCCGTCAAAGGCATTGCGTGCCGATATGATATGGCGTGGCAACCAAAAAATTGCCCTGCCAATAAGCCTCGACAAAGGTATCGGCATCCCTGATGACTAACAGGAAATCGCCGATAGCAGCGTTAACATACGCCGCTTTAAGCGGCAGGCTTTGTCCCGGCCGGAAATACCAGCCGATGCTGTAGACCGTTAATTGACCGACCGAAACATCGAAGCCGTTAAAACGGTATAGCGGCCCCGGCAAAAAGCCCGGGTCTTCATAAAATTGATATTGGCTAAGCGTATTAAATTCGGAAATCCAGCAGGCCGCATGGTTTTCATTCAACACGCGCCACATCTCGGTAAACAGCAGTGTGCCGGACGGAACATCGGTAACATATCGGTAACTGTCGCCGGCTTCCAAAACATCTTGCAGGTTTTCCGTAGCGGGGCTGACGGTAATTTGCTTCATCGCGCTCCAGGGGCCCCAGCCGTCGGCGTTTCTTGCCCTGACCCGCCAGCGCGCATTGCCCGGCGGCAGCGCGATTTTCGGGCTTGCTGTGCATAATTTGCTCGCAACGACGCACTTTTGAACGGCTTTATATTGAAACGAAGCGATATGCCCGCTACTGTCCGTGATCGACAATTGATAAATTGCCGCGCCTGCAACCTTAGTCCATTTGAAGTTTGGCGTAATCACAGTGATTTGCCCCAGCGGTGTACGCAAAACCGGCGCCTGCGGAACGGCTGCGTTAGCCGTTGACAGCAAAAGCCAGGACAGGGTGAATAAGCCGATCCGAAAAAACGGTATCAGTTGAAGTAAGCCGTACTTGTTCATGGTGTTTCCTCGCGAAGGGTGAAAATCGAAGCGCCAAAACTTTGCCGGGCTTGTGATTCCTTATCTTATGCCCGCTTATCCTTCCGAAAAGTCGCGCAAAATCCTAATTCTAGGACTTGCAACACGTCCATAAATCTCAGCCTCTAATGACCTTTTTATCAGCGTATCAAGACTTTCGTGATTCTTCAAAGCGGTCAAGTTGGCGTCGGTATGCAGCTTTGGTGAAATTTTAACCGTCAACCGGCCTTCGCAGGTTTGTTCCGGCGTAATCCCCAATTCCATACAATCTGCAAGATACTCGTCTATGGCGGCCTCGAAAGCTTTTGTTAATTCATCCAGGTCAAAATTGACGGCTTCATAGGGTGCTGATTTTATAAGATGTGCTTAAACACAAACCTGTGCACCAAATTGATCAACCTTATGCCAAAATTGTAGCCACCGTCCTTTTGATTGAATCAATGCCCGCAAAGACAAAATTACTT
>Ga0172373_10008427_pt1 | contig 13091 bp, 9 predicted proteins | sample Lak10m_2_FD_114546 | JGI IMG/M metagenome (GOLD analysis project Ga0172373, IMG submission 114546) | Freshwater microbial communities from Kabuno Bay, South-Kivu, Congo - kab_092012_10m | ecosystem: Environmental > Aquatic > Freshwater > Lake | place: Democratic Republic of the Congo: South-Kivu... | reverse complement strand
CCTCCGCTATTGTTCTGGCTCATTCAATTGGGATGGTGGCTCTTTGGCCCTCAAGAAATATGGCCGCGTCTGCTTCCGAGCCTTTTTGCCGCCGGACATCTGCTTTTTAGTTTCCTTGTCATAAGACGCTTGCTGCAATGGGATAGCACGCTGGGAAGTCGTCGCGAGGCTGATGTGGATCGACCTGGGTCTGCGTCCTCGCTCACACATGGGCAATCGCTAGCTGATGCAAGTCTTTGGATACTCAGTGGAAGCCTGCTGTGGACTTACTTCGCCACTGGCATCATGTTTGACATGATGCTTTCCATGTTTGTAGCGATGGCATGGTATGGGCTCTTTGAAAGCGGCTGGGCATGGTTTGAGCGTCGCGAGCGCGGCCGGATGTTGAAAGCATTTGGGTGGTTTGCCATCGGCCTCTTGGGTGCGCTGATGAGTAAAGGGCCGGTCGCTCTTTTGCACATCATGCCCTTGGCCCTAGGCCTGCCCTTTTTGCTTCGCAGCAAGCAAGCATCGATGATTTGGTGGCTGAGCCTGCTTTTTGCATGCCTTACAGCCTGTAGCATCATGCTCGGGTGGGCGCTGGCGGCAGCGAATGCCGGCGGTGAGGTCTATGCAAAGGCCATTCTTTGGGGGCAGACTGCCGGGCGTGTTGTGAAGTCTTTCGCTCACCGCGCTCCCCTGTGGTTCTACCTGGCAAGCATGCCTGTCATGTTTGCTCCGTGGCTATTTTGGCCTAGGCTTTGGATCGGCTTGTGGCATTCCGTGGCTGGGCTCAGGCATGCAGGTTTGGTGGAATCCTTCGCTCGCAGTCGCCTCTTGGCAGGCACTCTTTTGCTGGGCCTGCTCACACCGCTTCTGGTCCTCTCGTCGGTGAGTGGCAAACAAATGCAGTATCTTTTGCCCGAATTCACCTGGATAGCCTTACTCATTGCGGGTGCCCTGGCCATCCGAGATTCTGGGAAAGAGACCGCTCATCGCTGGCATGATCTTCTCCCGATTATTTGCGCCTGTGGCTTGATTTTGTTTTTGCCCTTTGCAAGTCAAATGCACTGGCTTGAGCACCATGAGGAGCCGGAGTGGCCGCTGATACTTGCTTGTGCCGCAGCCTTGCTCGCTTATGGATTAGCTGTGCAATGGATTCGACTGCGAGGCGGGATATCGGTTGCCATACCAGCGATTGCTGTGGCCAGTGCGCTGAGCAGCGCAAGCATCGGCCTAGGGATGACCGGACTCATGGGACCGGCTTGGGACATGGGGCCTGCCTCACAAGCGGTATCTTCCTGGCAGCAGGCTGGCCGACCACTTGCATGGCTTGGTTACTATCACGGCCAGTTTCATTGGAAAGGGCGACTTCAGTCGCCGCTAATCGTCGTGAAGGCGGATCAAGCGGAGCGCTGGCTTGAAGAAAATCCAAACGGCATTCTGTTGCTCGCAGCCGATCCAAATCCGCCAGCCGGTCCTTGGGCTGAGATCGCCCGCTACCCCTTCCGTGGGCAGTTTATTGTGGCACTTGGCTATCAAGCCGCGACTCGAAATTGAAACGCGAGACCATTGAGTCGCTGGGCGACAAAGGATGCTCAGGTTAGACTGGTCTAGCTGATCAGCCATGAGAAAGTTTCAAGCAATGCTATACTTGCAGGCTTGCTGCGCGCCCGTAGCTCAGTTGGATAGAGTACCTGGCTACGAACCAGGGGGTCGTGGGTTCGAATCCTGCCGGGCGCGCCAATCCATCCACCAAACTCCTCGCAAAGCATCGCACCGAGGCTGCCAAGCGGCTCAACAGGGCTTGTCGCGATGAGTACCGGGTGGATGGTGACCTTTGCATCCATGCTCGCCCTTGGCATTATTTTCGGCGCTTCGTATTCATTTGGCGCTTTTTTCGCTGTACTTAGCGATAGCTTTCAAGCACAGCGTGCTGACATCTCCTTGATGTTTGGTTTGGCAGGCTTTCTGTACTTTGTCGCTGGCGCAGCAGGCGGTATCGCTGCCGTTCGACTAGGGCCTCGACTTGTTGCTTCTTGCGGCATGGTATTCATCGGATTGGGTGCTATCGCAGCTAGCCGAGCTGAAACGCTCCAAGAAATATATTGGACATACGGCTTGGGCATAGGCTTGGGCATTGCTCTGGTGTACACCCCTGTGATGGGTGCCGTCCCTCCATGGTTTACCAAGCATCGTTCGCTGGCCAGTGGTGTGGCTAGCGCTGGCATCGGACTTGGGACCTTGATCATTCCCCCTTTGGTCAGTCTCGGCATCAGTCATCTGGCATGGCGTGAGACGATGTTCTATCTTGGGCTAGGCTCCATGCTTCTTGGACTGATTGCGACCAGTCAAATTCGCATGCCTCACCAAGCCGGAACCCTGCAACAAAACTTAAGTGGGATGAGCCTGCGCGAGGCCGTGCGGAGCAAGCCATTCTGGCTGTTATTCGGTATCTGCACGATTGCGGGCCCAAGTCTGTTTTTCCCATTTGCGCACCTCATTCAGTTTGCTCGCGACCAAGGCGTAGGAGAAGTCCAAGCGGTATCAACGATTGGGTTTATAGGGATCGGTAGTATTGCCGGCCGATTTCTGATTGGCTTTTTCGCCGATCGATATGGACGTCTTGTCACCATGGGCGTTTCAAATGCGATCTTGGCCTGCTCTTTACTTATCTGGTTGCTCGATCCAGGTTGGCTTGGGCTCATGCTGTTCGCCTTATGTTTCGGTCTTTCTTATGGCTCGGTCGTTGCCCTTTTCCCGCCGATCTGCATGGATTTTTTTGGTGCTCGCGCAGTTACAGGAATCCTTGGTTTGGTTTATAGCGGTGCCGGCATCGGCAATTTGCTTGGGCCAGTGGGTGCTGGGGCGCTTTTTGATAGATTTGGTAACTATAAGCTTGCAGTCGCTATTGCTGTAGCTTGTGCCTTCATGGCGGTTTTGTTCTGCTTTTTGCTGAGTCGCTGGAAACAGCGAAATCAGCCCGTTATGTATTGATTGATGAAAAGGGAGGAGTTTGTCCATGGATAAGTCGGCAAAAACATCAAGAGGACTTTTTGACCTAGAGGGCCAGGTGGCAGTGATCACAGGCGCTAGTCGAGGCATAGGAAGGGCGATAGCAATCAGACTTGCCGAGCACGGCGCTCGCGTTGTGGTATCGAGCAGAAAGATTGAGGCCTGTGAAGAGGTGGTCGACATCATTCGAGCAGCCGGCGGCCAAGCCATGGCGCTTAGCTGTCATATCGCGAGGAAAGAAGCGTTGCAGGCCTTGGTCGATCAAAGCATGAACGCTTGGGGCCGCATCGACAGCCTTGTATGCAACGCGGCAGTAAATCCCTACTTCGGCCCATCAATTGACATGCCCGATGAGGCCTACGATCGCGTCATGAATAGCAATGTACGAAGCAATTTCTGGCTTTGCAACATGGTGGCCCCCATCATGAAGCGCCAAGGTGGCGGCAGCATCATGATCGTTTCGTCCATCGGTGGTTTCCAGGGCTCTGATCGGCTTGGGGTTTATTGCATCTCCAAGGCTGCGGATATGCAACTTGCCCGAAACCTTGCTGTCGAATGGGGTGAACACAACATCCGCGCGAATTGCATCGCGCCGGGGCTTATCAAAACTGATTTCGCCAGGGCTTTGTGGGAGAACCCCAGCATCCTCGAAAAAACGGTTGCGCATACACCACTTGGACGAATTGGCGAGCCTGATGAAATCGCGGGTGCCGCGGTATTCCTCGCTTCAGCGGCTGGCTCTTATACGACCGGTCAAACCTTTACGATTGATGGGGGCCGGACATCAGGTATGTCTCGGTCCGACTGATGTTTCATGTTGACTTCGATGTTGGTTTTTCGTTCGAGGGATCGCCCAAATCCCAGAATAAACCCGCCATTGCGGCTAGTCCCTCTTCAATAATGGGCATCAGCATGTGCTCATTCGGTGCATGCTGATTGCAGCCCGCGTACGAGTGAGGAACCCAAACGGTTGGCAGTCCGAGTATTTCGGCAAATACGTCGTTTGGCAATGAACCGCCCAAATTGGGCAAAACACCTGGTTTCATACCCAGGCTTTCGGTCAATGATTTGACCGCAAATACACACCACGGATCGTGCGGATCGAGTCGTGTTGCAGCCATTGGGGGCTTAACAGGATCACAGACCTCGACATCCGCAAATCCAGCATCGATGAGGTGCCGGCGCAAGTCCTCAACGATTGTTCCAGGCTTCGTTCCAACGACAAAGCGGAGTTGGCAATGCGCATTGGCAAATCCAGGGATGGCGTTGACCGGGGCACTTGGGTTGCCAGTTTGAAAGGCCAACACCTCGAAACTGTTCCATCCATAGACACGCTCGGCAGGACTCAGTCCTGGTTCACCCCAGTCGGGCTCAACCTTCGGGCCGTCCTCACCACCGTCGACTTCGATATTGCAAAGTGACTCGCGAACTGCAGCGCTTAGACTATCGGGTCGCCATGATGAAAGCTTGATCGACCCTCGAGCATCGCATATGGAGGCGATAGCGTGCGCAAGGCGAATCCCTGGGTTCGAGATCAAACCGCCCCAGTTGCCCGAATGATGGGCCCCATTTCGAGCTTCAATCCGCAGTTCAAAATTAATAACGCCACGACTTCCACCGTAAAGCGTAGGCAGTTCAGGCCGAATTCGCGGTCCGTCCGATGCAATAAATAGATCGGCTTTCAAACGCTCTTTATGTTGTTCACAAAATGCAGCTAATCCGGGCGAACCAGTCTCTTCGCCCGTCTCAAGAATCACTTTGATATTGAATCCGAGCTTGCCACGACTATCCAAGACGCTGCGTAGTGCCTCGAGATTGATACTGTGCTGGCCCTTGTTATCGGCTGTGCCGCGTCCATACACCCGCTCTGCTACATGACGCAACTCCCAAGGCGACAATCCCTCGTGCCAACGGTCATCCTGGCCGCGGATCACATCCGCATGCCCGTAAGACAGAACGGTCAGACGTGCATCAGCCTCGAGGCGTTCAGCGAGCAGAAATGGGCCCGCGCCCTCGATTGGATTTGGGTGAATGCTGCAAACAAATCCCATCGCTTGCAAATACGGCCACATCTCATCGCGTAAATACGCATCCATGGCGGGTGAAGTCGGATCATCTTGCGACGAAGTCTTGTAGGCAACCCGTCTTTTGAGCATGGCCAAGAAGCTTCCATCCAGAGCAAGCAAACGAGCTTTCGCAATCGCTTGTTGGCGATCATGCATGCTATTTTTCATATAAGTACTAATAATATATCAATATAGTTATTGAAGTTTAAGGGCCTGGCAACGACGTGAGCTTGTCAGCTGCTTTGGCTTCAGGTCAGCTCGACTTTCAAGTAGTGAGCACCCGGAATTGGGTTGAAATAATAGGGTGGAATTTCCTCAAAACCCAAGCTCTCATAAAGCCCTCGAGCGGCTTCCATTTCATCGAGCGTATCGAGCAACATACACGAGTAACCCATTGAGCAGGCTTCGTCGATAAGTTGCACGGCAATTTGTCGACCCAGTCCGATGCTTCGGTATTTCGGGCGCACGAACACTCGCTTCATTTCACAAGCATTACTGTAGTCAGCGTCTGGAAAAGCACGCATCGCGCCACAGCCCGCTGGCTCACCACCGACGATTGCGAGCACTAATGCCCCACCTTGAGCGCTAGCGTATTCGCCCGGTAAGTGAAGTAACTCATCCTCGAAGCCTTGAAATCCTAAATCAATGTCTAAAGACGCTGCGTATTCGACAAATAGCTCGCGCACTTGATCAATTTCAAGCGTCGACATGACGCGCTTGAGTTTTATGTCCTGTGTGTGCATAAACGCATTGAAGCAACCCTCGGGTCAATTGGTCAAGCGAAGGGCATCTCCCGCTGATCGCCTGAACATCTGTTGCGTTGCAATAAGTGCCGATAAAAGGCTCACGCCGAGCTGCAAGAAGATGCCGATCGCTATGACCGAGGGGCTGCCATAGCCCGAAAGTTCAAGTAGCTCTGAGCCTAGATATAAACCAAGTCCATAAGCAAAGGCTCCCGCTAAAAGTCCGCCGGTAAGTCCGGAGATCAGCAATTCAGCCGAAAATATAGCTTTAAGCTGAACAGGCGTTGCGCCTAACACACGTAACAGTGCAGCGTCGCGATGCCTTTCTTCCTGTTCAAGTTGTAGTGCCGAAGCAATCACAAGCGCACCACTCATCAAAGCCAGCAAAAATAGCCATCGTAGGCCAGCGGCGAGCTGTTCAACCAAGGATTTAGCCTGTTCAATCGCTGCGCTTAAATCAACCGCGGTAATGTTGGGAAAACGCGCGTTGAGGCTTCGATCGAAATGTGGGTTACCGTGGGTTTTTATGCTGGCAATCCAGCTTTGGGCTTGGTCTTCCAGAAGTTGGGGCGAAAGCACAACGAAAAAGTTGACCCGCATACTCTCCCACGATAGTGCTCTTATGCTGCTAATTCTGGCCTTGACCAATTCGCCTGCAACCTCAAATTCAAGCTCATCACCAAGTGCAAGGCCGAGGGTTTTAGCCAGACCTTGTTCAACTGAGGCATCTGCTTGGCCTCGACGTGGCCAATGTCCTTGGATTAATCGATTAGATTCGATGGGCCCTTCCCCATAGGACAGATTGAACTCGCGATCAAGCAATCGCTTTGCGCGTAGCTCTTCAAAGGCCTGCGGGTCCATCGGCTTGCCGTTGCGGGCGACCAAGCGGCCACGGACCATGGGATAAAGGGATTGTGAATCACTTTGCGATGTTTTTCCTAAAAACGATACCACTTCAGCAAATTGATCGTTTTGAATATTGATAAGAAAGCGATCAGGCATATCTTGCTTGGCAGCACGCTGCCAGCTTGAAATCAGGTCATCTTGAACGAAACTCAGCAGCAATAAGGCGATCACGCCTAACGTGCTTGCGCTTTGCTGCATGGCGCGACGAAGCGGAGTTTTACCGAGGCGTCGCAGGGCAAGCTTGGTCGCAAAATAATGCGTTGGCAGCTGTTCGCCAAGCGTGAGCCCCATGCGGTAAATCGCTGCAAGCAAAGTCGCCAGGATCATAAAAACGGCCATAAGGCCAATCCAGAGCAGCATGGCGCTGCGGAGGCTATCGGCGAGCCATACAGTCAACAACAAACTCGAAACAGCGATCACCAACCAAGGAAGATTGGCTTGAATCAAAAGCCTCCACCAGCTTGCGCCTGCCGCCCGCGTTGCGGCATGAGGGCTTTCATCACGAAAAAGTACATTGGGTGTCACACCTAAAAGTTGCAGCCATCCGCCCAGCGAAAAGCTCAATAGCATCAAAATACCCGCAAGCATTGCTTGCGCTGCAACGCCAAGATCGGCCGGAGGCAATTGCTGTCCAAGCTTGCCTGGAATGAGCGAGGCAAGAAAATCGGCTGTGACGACCCCTAGCGCCGCCCCTAAGCCGCCGGCAAGCATGCCGATCGTTAAAAACTGTAACGTAAGCATGGCAAGCAAATAGCCCGCTGATGCACCCATGACTCGCATCAAAGCGTATTGTTTCAGATGGGTCCTGGCATAGTGCCTCGCTGCAAGCGCAATCGCGGCACAAGCAACAATCGCGATGATGGATGCAATTAAGCCAAGAAAACTTCTGGCTCGTTGCATGGTCAATTGGATTTCAGGCCGTCCTGCATCTTGTGCTTCGATTCGTTGACCCTTTTCAAGCGCAACCTCGGCGCGAGCGAGCCACTGTTTGAGTTGCCTGGGATCGGTGTGCGCAAGTCCAAGTCGCCAAGTGATGCGACTGCCCTCTTGAATGAGGCCGCTACCCTCTAGGTCATCTCGGTGCATCAAAAGTCGAGGCGCAAAATTGATAAAGGCGGCAACACGATCAGGCTCTTCTTTGATGACGCCGCCGACTTGAAATTCAGCATCGCCAAGCTTAAGCCGATCGCCCACATGCGCCTGCAATCGATCAAACAGACTTTGTTCGAGCCATACAGTGCCACGACTGAGCTGTGACGGCCTCGCCTGCACTTGATGGGTCGCTAGATTGTCGAGTAGTAGCTTTCCTCGCAAAGGATAACTACTACTGACAGCCTTGATCGACGCAAGCACAGTTTGATCGCCAACGCTGACCATGCCTGGGAAAACCGCTGTTTGCATCACAGCAAACCCGCGGTCTTGCGCATCTTGCACCGTGTTTGGTTGTATCGGATGGTCGCTAACCAGCAAAGCATCCGCAGCAAGAAGGCTTGCGGCACGCGCCTTTAGGCTCCGCTCAAAGCGGTCGGCAAGGCTTAATACGGTCGACATCGCGAGTACCGAAAGCACGAGTGCTAATCCGAGCAGACTCAAATGCCCTGCCCGAAAATCGCGAGCAAGCAATCGGAAAAAAAAGGCGCGCATCGTTATGTTGATTAGACTATACGCGGCGCTGCTTGAGTGCGGCTAGGTTTTAATGCGAAACGGCGTGAAATCCGTATCACGATCGTAGAAATCCTCTTGCTCAGCGCGCTTGAGAAATCCAACAATCTTATAGGTGAGCGGCGTAAAAAGGACTTCCACCGCTGTCTTTGCGATCCACTGCGAGAGCATCAAGCTTGGAATCAACTCGTTGGGTATCAGGCCACTGTTCCAAAATGCGAGCGGATAGAACAAAAGCGAGTCCACCCCTTCTCCAAACACCGTCGAACCGATGGTTCGCATCCAAAGATGTTTGCCCTCAGTCAGTAACTTCAATTTAGCAAGCAAGAAGGAGTTGACAAATTCGCCTACGCAATAAGCGACAAGCGATGCGGCAACAATGCGCCATGTACTTCCAAAAGCGATCTCGTAGGCTGCTTGGTTATTCCAACCTGCTGCCGGTGGCAAGGACACCACCACGAAGGCCATCAGGGACGCAAAAAGCATGGCGGCGAAACCAGTCCAAATGACCCTTCTGGCTCGCGCGTATCCGTAGACCTCAGTGAGAATATCGCCAAAGACATAAGAGATGGGGAAAAAGAGCACGCCGGCCCCGAATGTGACCTGTCCGAGTAGGGGCAAGTCAAGCGAAGCAGCCTTGGCCGGACCGATAAGATTCGAACAAAGATAAACCGTTACGAATGCAACCATGACCAGGTCGAGGTAGCGGTAGGAACGTTGTTGGCTTGGTAGCTGGGATTTCATGAATTGCGAATCCTACTGTTTATCTTGACCTTGTATCGGCTAAAACCCCACGTCCAGGCGATGGGCATTGGGCAGTAATCAAGTCCGCGTTACACTGCGCCACGTAAAAAAGGAGAAGTTGGCGTCTGAGGCTTGCACAGCTAGACAGTCAACACGGCCCGTGTTTGAGGGGAGACTAGTTTAATGATTGAAGGATCCGACTGCCTCTTGGCGGTCAAGGGAATTACCGTGCGTTTTGGCGGCATCGTTGCGCTAGACGGAGTCAGTTTCGATGTGCCTCGCAATAAGGTCTGTGGCCTCATTGGTCCCAATGGTGCAGGCAAAACAACGCTTTTCAATTGCCTCAGTCGGCTCTATACCTATCAAGAAGGTGACTTGCTCTTTGAAGGCAGTTCGATAACTCACACGCCGGTTCATCAAATGGCCACGATCGGTATAGGTCGAACCTTTCAGAACCTGGCCATGTTTAAGACGATGTCGGTCCGCCAAAATGTGATGGTCGGTGCGCACGCAAGGTCATCATCAGGTTTCGTTGCCAATATGCTTAAGCTCGGTCATGTTAAGCAGGAAGCCGCGGAAATGCATGAGCGCGCCGATGAGGTCATGCGATACCTCAAGCTGACTGATTACGCCGACAGGCCAGCCGGTGAATTACCCTTTGGCATCCAGAAGCGGGTTGAATTCGGCCGCGCGCTTGCATCGCAACCTAAGCTCTTACTGCTCGATGAGCCTGCTGCAGGACTTAATCACGAAGAGCTTCATGACCTCGGTGATTTGATCAAGGATGTGCGCGATCGCATGGGGATTACCGTGCTGCTTGTCGAACACCATATGAGTTTGGTGATGAGTGTTTCCGATTGGATTGTTGCGCTCAATTTTGGAAAGAAAATTGCAGAAGGCACTCCGGAACATATTCAAAAGCACCCTGAGGTTATCCGTGCCTATCTCGGCGGGGAGGCAGCATGAGCCTACTTCAGGTTAACGGATTGCAGGCTTGGTACGGCCCGACGCAAGCACTCTTTGGCGTCAGTTTCAAGCTTGAGCAAGGCGGCATCACAACCATTCTAGGCGCGAACGGTGCGGGCAAAACCACCACGCTCAGAGCCGTGTGTCAAACAGTAAAAACCGCTGGCGAGATCCAGTTTTCAGGCCAGCGCGTAGACGGCAAGGCAACGGAATCCATTGTCCGAATGGGTATGGCGCATGTGCCTGATGGGCGTGGAACCTTTACGGCACTTTCTGTCGAAGAGAACCTCCGCCTTGGCGCCTACACCCGACGAGATCGGGATGGGGTTGAGGCTGATATCGAACGGATGTACCAGCGCTTTCCTCGCCTCAAGGAGCGATTTCGCCAGCAGGCAGGGACGCTGTCAGGAGGCGAACAGCAAATGCTCGCCATAAGCAGAGCCTTAATGCTTCGACCCAAGCTTTTACTGCTTGATGAACCGTCGTTTGGGCTCGCGCCGCTGATTGTTCAAGAAATTTTTCAGATCATGCGAAGCATTAACCAAGAAGACAAAGTGAGCATGCTTTTAGTCGAGCAGAATGCATCGCTGGCGCTCGGTCTAGCCGATCATGCCTATTTGCTCGAGACTGGCAATGTCGTGCTCTCAGGGCCAGCAGCCGATATCCGCTCAGACGAATCGATCCGAAGAGTTTATCTTGGCTATTGAATGCAACCGCTTGCCCAGCAGCGTCGAACGTTCAATGTTTTGCATGCCTTTCTTGAATTTAGAACCTAACACACACGGTGAATTGATTCACTGCTGGTCGTGGGTTTGATAGGAGCGAGTGCGGATGGAAGCTTTTCTGCTACAGGTTTTATCAGGTGTTACCAACGGCGGCATTTATGCAGCGGTCGGTTTGGCGCTTGTGATGATTTATCAATCGACACATCACATCAACTTTGCCCAAGGTGAAATGGCGACTTTCGCCACCTACATCGCCTGGGCTTTGATTCAAGTGGGGCTGCCTTATTGGATTGCATTTGCCTCCACCTTGGTGATTGCTTTTGCTGGCGGTGTTGCGCTGCAACGCATTATTCTGCGTCCTGTAGAAAAGGCGCCGGTGTTGACCAATGTTATTGTTTTTATTGGTTTATTGGTGATCTTTAACGCTGTCTCTGGCATGCTCTTCGATCACACAATCAAGGTATTTCCGAGTCCATTTCCAAAGGAAGGCATGCTGATTAGCAAGTACTTCTCAGGTCATCAACTTGGTTCGACCTTTGTCACGCTTGCTGTATTACTTTGCATTTTCAGTTTTTTACGATTCACGCCGATTGGCTTGGCGATGCGAGCGGCAGCGCTCAATCCCGATTCTGCCCGACTCGTTGGTATTAAGGTCTCCTGGATGCTCGCCATCGGCTGGGGATTTGCTGCGGCCGTAGGTTCAGTGGCCGGCATGATGGTTGCGCCGATCGTGTTTCTAGATCCTAATATGATGTCAGGCATTCTCTTATACGGCTTCGCTGCAGCACTGCTTGGAGGTATCGACAACCCATGGGGATCTGTTGTAGGAGGATTGATCGTCGGAGTCCTGGAGAACCTGTTAGGGGCCTATGTGATTGGTACCGAACTCAAGTTAACCGTGGCCTTAGTGCTGATCGTTGCCATTCTTACGATCAAGCCAGATGGGCTTTTCGGTAAGACCGTTGTTACCCGCGTCTGAGGATCGAAGATGAACCAACTCAATCGCTGGCCCGTATGGGTGATTTTTGGACTTGGATTGCTGTTGCTTCCTTTTTTGATACAGGACTTCCGCGTTTTCCAACTTAGCCTCATGTTGATTTACGCGATCGCACTCCTTGGACTCAACATACTTACTGGCTACGGAGGCCAGATCTCACTAGGGCATGGAGCCTTCTATGCCATTGGGGGGTATTGCGCAGCCATACTCATGGATCGTTTCGGCTTGCCCTATATGGCAACGATCCCTGTTGCCGCAGCCGTTTGTTTCGTAGCCGGCATATTGATGGGCTTTCCTGCACTTAGGCTCGGTGGGCATTACCTTGCATTGGCAACATTCGCGCTTGCCTTGGCCATGCCTCAGCTGCTCAAATTCAAACATTTCGAAAGCTTCACTGGAGGTGTGCAAGGCATTATTCTCATGAAGCCAACGCCCCCACTTGAGTTTTCCATGTTTGGCCAGCCTCTTTCAGAGGACCGATGGTTGTATTTCATGGTCTTGGCAGTTACGGTCATCATGTTTGTGATCGCGCGAAACCTTCTCGACGGTCGAATTGGGCGCGCTATTGTTGCAGTCCGCGACCAGCCTATAGCGGCCGGAGCGCTCGGTGTGAATCTTGCTGTGACAAAAACAATAACTTTTGGTGTTTCTGCAGCTTTTACCGGGGTTGCTGGAGCGCTGGGTGCTATCACCGTTGCCTTCGTTGCGCCCGATAGCTTCAATGTGTTTCTATCGATCTCATTTTTAGTCGGTGTGGTTGTGGGCGGCTTAGCCTCAATCCCTGGCGCTATTTTCGGGGCAGCCTTTATACAGTTTGTACCGAATATCGCTGATCAGATTTCGAAGTCAGCACCATGGGCGGTCTACGGCGTCTTCCTCATAGCGCTGATGTACCTTGCCCCAAATGGAATCATGGGCATCATCAACAGGAGAAGGAGAAGTACATGACGATGAACTCCAAGCGGCGTGGTATCACGCAGGCGATTGCCGCTGTCGCCATTGGTGCAGGGGTGGCAGGCGCAAGCCCGGCTGCGCTCGCACAAAAGCAGTATGGACCTGGTGTCACCGATAAAGAAATCAAGATCGGTAATATCATGCCCTACTCCGGACCAGCCTCAGCATACGGAGCAATCGGTAAGGCAGCCGCTGGCTATTACCAGATGATCAACGATCAGGGAGGTGTCAACGGACGGAAGATTAACTTTGTCAGTCTTGATGACGGTTACTCGCCCCCGAAAACGCTCGAGCAGGCGCGCAAGCTTGTCGAACAGGATAACGTTCTTGCCTT
>Ga0172373_10008426_pt1 | contig 13091 bp, 22 predicted proteins | sample Lak10m_2_FD_114546 | JGI IMG/M metagenome (GOLD analysis project Ga0172373, IMG submission 114546) | Freshwater microbial communities from Kabuno Bay, South-Kivu, Congo - kab_092012_10m | ecosystem: Environmental > Aquatic > Freshwater > Lake | place: Democratic Republic of the Congo... | reverse complement strand
TGATGGTCTTGAGTAAGTTTGTACAAATATTGACGTATCAAACATACATCCTGATTGTGTATAGGTGTATGTAACCTCATCAAGACCAAAAAATCCATTATTTGGACAATATTGATTACCAATTACATTAAATCCATTAAAAATTCCATTAGGTGGGGTTGCAATCAAGTTAATACAGTTGTCGTATTCACAAAATGGACCCACTTGAGTAATAACGGGAAGGATATTTAATACAACAATAGAGAAAGTTTGAGGTGATGACTGACAACCAAGTTGATTTACACCAATAACCGACAAAGTATTAGTGTAAAGACCCCCATTTACACCAGTTACATCCAAGTTTATTTGGTTTGTTCCTTGTCCTGACGAGATATTTCCCATCGTGTTAGTCCAAACGTACCCAAGGTTAGGAAAAACACTCGAGACGTTGTATAAATTTCCCGTAGAGTTAAAACAAACGGTATCTAATCCTGTAATTGGGTTAATTGTTACAAGTGGTGGATCAAATAATGTTGTTGTTTGAGTTGCTAAACAGTTATTTGCGTCTGTAACGGTAACAGAATAATTTCCTGAACATAAATTGGTTGCCGTTTGAGTTGTTTGACCATTATTCCAAAGGTAAGTGTATGGAGCAAGTCCATCAACAGGATTTACAACCGCTGATCCGTCACAATAACCAAAACAAGTTGGGTTGGTTGAGGTTACTGTTGGTAATTGTAATGGTGGGGGATTTAATAAAGTTGACGTTCCATTATAAACACAACCATTAGCGTCTGTTAAAGAAAAGTTATATGTTCCTGAACACAAGTTATTTAGTGTTAGAGTGTTTGATCCATTAGCCCAATTGATAACATATGGGGCCAATCCACCAATAGGGGTAACAACGATAGTTCCGTCACAACCATTATTACATAAAGGATCAGTTGGTGTAATTGTTGGGGGTGGTAAATTAGGAGTTGGTGTGACTAAAATAGTATCAGGACCTTGACCCGCGCCTACATTACAAGAAGACCACCCAGCATTACAAGTGGGATAAACAGGTTGACAGGTGTAATAAGCCCCTCCGATAGGTGGTGTAACCGTAATACTTAATCCTGTTCCTATTGGATTTGGATTCCCAATTTGATACCAAGTCCAAGTTGGCTGAATAGGTCCTCCACTTGGAGTCCATCGGTAAGCATTATTAACTGTGGTCCATTGAGTTGAATTTCTACCTGCTACAGGAACCGCAGCATTTCCTAAAAGATTATGAATTCCTTGAACTCCCGTTCCTCCCGCCCATTGTGGACAATTTGGTTTATTTGCAATATGATTTTCTATTACGTTAGTAGATTCATATAAAATAATATGAAAAGTCCCTTGTAAATTGGTGCAAGAAAACATAGGAACATTAATCCAACTGACAACTAATCTACGACATGGAGCAACTCCTTGTACTTGATACCTTACTTGACCTCCGATACCAGGATTCCAATCCTGCCATGGACCCATAATACAATTTTTGGGTACACCTGGTCCCGCATTCGGGATTGGTGTTGATGTGAATGTTGCCGGTTGAACTCCGACCCCTAACGAAACCCAACCATTAGATCCAATTCTAAATTGTGTAAATGTTTGACCATAAAAACAAAAAGTAAAACCGATGTTAAATATTCCTGATTGAACATCGTCACTCAACTGAACCAAAGTTCCGTTATTCACTTGAGCAACATACGGTATGTTGGTAACACCATAGTTAGAGGTTCCTTCTGGTAAGGCACCGGGACCACATTGTGAAAGATCTGCGGTCAGTGTTGTTTGATTCACCCCACAAGGTAAAGTTAAATCAGGTCCGATGTAAGGACAATTTTGTGAAAATACAAAAATTGGTAATAAAAATAAAAATAAAATATGTTTCATAAATAAAATACGTTGTTGGACTTTTTAAGTTGTTAGTGAATAAAAATCTAATCAATAGGAATGCTAATTTTTAGATTTTAGTTCTTTCCATTCAATGTAAATTGTATGCAAAACCATGAAATTAATCAATACACACAAAAAAATTTCTAAAAACCAATGCCAATCAACCTGTGTAACACCAACATGGGCACCAAACCACATGAAAGAACCATACTTATTCATAATAGTCAAATATAAATGTTTTAGAAAATCTAACATATCTTATAAATATCATTTTACAAAAAGAATTTTTTGTTTTATGATTAGAAAAAAAAATTATGAAAATTGTTGACGTAAACAGCACCGTGACTGTTAATTACACGGGAAAATTAGAAGATGGATCCGTTTTTGATACTTCATTAATGGAAGGTCGTGAGCCATTATCGGCAACTTTGGGTCAAGGTTCTTTAATTCCTGGATTCGAAAAAGGTCTTTTAGGTATGAAAGAAGGTGATAAAAAAACTGTTGAAATGGATCATACTGAGGCTTATGGTGACCTCAGAGAAGATTTAGTGGTTGAGGTTCCCAAAGAAAGAGTTCCTGAAAATGTTGAGGTAGGTCAAATGTTACAAACCATGACACCGCAAGGACCAATGAATGTTATGGTAAAAGAGGTGAACGAGACAAATGTTATTTTAGATGCAAACCATCCTTTGGCGGGAAAAAAATTAATTTTCGATTTAGAACTTGTTTCTGTAAATTAATTTTTAAATTAAGTTTTATTTTTTTATATTTGTTTTCCACAACAAAATTGTAATACTATATCAATATTATGGACCCAAGAAATGAGGCTAATTTATATAAAGACCTACCAAAAGAAAAATTGAAAAAAATAATTAAAAAATACAAGATTTTGTCTTTTGCAAACTCAGAGTTGTATTATTTTTTATATACGATTTTAACTTTTGGTGGGACTTTTTTATTCTTTTTTGGAGTTTCTTATAATTCTCTTTTTATGATGTTTTTATTACATTACATTTTTTTTTGGGAAATTATATATAGAACAACAAGTAGACAATCCTTAGACAAAAAAGAAAAAGAAGAAATTGATCAGATCATAGAGATACTAAAAGATTATTTAAAAAAAAAGAAATAAAAAACCCCTCTACATCGAGGGGTTTTTTATTTTTTTAATGTCCAGCCCTTTTAGCCATTCCTTTGAGTGCCATCACTAAACCAGCAATTAACACTCCTGTACTTACAGCACCGCCGCCCATTTGTTCTACGTAGTCGTGAACTTTCATCATAAGTTCTCCTTGATCCGTATAACCCATTGCTTGACTAATCATACCGAGAAATCCTGCTCCCATCATTCCGATTCCTCCACCAATCATTGCTTTTTCTTTTGCAGATTTGGTTCTGTCAGAAATGTCTTCCCTTAAAAACATTTCGGTTAAATTTATTGTTTTATTATTGACAACCTTATTTTTTAGGTATTTTATTTCATAACTTTCCATCAATCCTAATTCTTTTCTGAAAAAGTCCGCAACCGCACGGACAGTATCTTCCTGTGACATTTCAGATTCATTATCTTCATCTTCCATTTCTGGCTCTTCCATTTCAATTGACATCATTTCTTCTTCAGTTTCACGAACAAGTCTTTTTATTAGAGAATGAAATTCTGATTCTGTAAGCCTAATTTTTCTTTTCATAATTTTTGTTTTGTTTATAAATATCTTATATAATAAAAAAAAATAAAATTCGAATATTTTTTTTAATTCAAATTAAATCGTTAATTGATTTTTGAGAATCACACTTAGTTTTTTTTGGAGTAAGTTTAGTTATTAATATAATTAATAGGATTATACCAACCTCATCAATTAAACTTGACGAAATTGTTGTTGACCCAATAACAAAAGGTTCCGAAACTTGTTCTTTAGTGTTAAATTTTTTAATTTCGTTTAAATAATCTTTAATTTTTTGAAATGTGTTTTTTAGTTCACTGTTGTTTTTGGTGTCACTTGCCCAATCCCAAATTTTTTTTATAATATTATCTTTTTCACTATTACCCGTTTTTGGAACCGCACATATCGGATTTGTTTTGTCCAAATAATCCTTAACGTCCACGTTAACACCTTCCAATTTTAAAAAATTTTGGATTTTACTCAAATCAGAGGCTTGTGAGGTCATTTCTTCACTTTCATTAATCAACCCCATAATAGATCTGATTAAATTTATTTCACTCAGAATGTCATGTTTTGTCATTTTTTTGATCTATATTAAATCATGATTTTTTTGTTGTGTTTGACCAACCGTAATATTTTTAAAATACATTTTTTACTTTTATTATAAAAATTTATTTGTTAATAAATATCTATTTTTTTATAAAACAAAAAGGTTTACCATTTTTCATTATTGTAATACCCAACTCATCAGAAGGTGAATTTGGGTCAAACAACATGTCAACACCATCAATTCTTTTTTGAAAACCATTTTTTAAAGTGTGCTTATTGAATGAAATCATATTCAAATCTGATTTTATGAGTGCTGAAAAACAATCAGAAAGAATATCAGGGTCAGGAATTGGTCTTCTATAGTCCATTTTATCAGGTTGTACTCCAGGTAAATTAGAAAACACACTCTGTTCTTGGATTCGTTGTTTTTTATTTGAATTTTTAAACTTTAATAATTCGTCTCTTATACTCATATTAATAAATATTACACAAGTATTTCTTCTAAAAAATCTACATACTCAATTCCTTTGAATAATATCTCATCAGAGTATCGGGATCTAATCCATTCTGAAAATTGATTAATAAAGTCTTCTCTATGGAGCGGTATAAACTCTGAAAACTCAATCTCAAGAGTTCTGAGGGTTTTTATTTCTTTAGTGGAAGGATAATATACAATCCTTGATTTGGGTTCGTCTTCGAGAGTATAAAAGATAAAACACATTTTACCGAATATCGTTGACTCTACGGGTATGAGTTCTCCATAAACTAAATCAAATAAATTGGAACTTGCTTTTTTCACAATAAAAATATAGGAAATTTTTAGACTTCTTCAATATTTTCTATCCAATCCTCAGAATAGTCTCCATCAATAGTTTCTTCATCAATTAAATTACCATCCCATGGTTCATATTCACCTGTGTGATGTAATTCGCCTAAAATTGATTCGTCTATTGTTATAAAACTTTTCATCTCAGTTCTATAAGTATAATTTACCGTTTCTACCCTTTGATATACATGAGTAATTTCGAATGTTTTCAATTTAGGTCTCTTGAGAGGTGGCTCAAGGTCATCGTTATTAATTATAAGAGCCATAAAGTATGTTACATCTTCAAAATCAACTTTGCTAAAATATGAATTTAATTCTTTTGTTATAATTTCAGACAACTCTTCGAAATTTTTTGTAACATCATCTATTGTTACAACATCTTCCATATTTATACCATTTGATTCCAAAGATTCAATTATGTCTCGGATAATAGGTATAATGGCTTTATCAGAATATTCTTGGTATGGTTTCATAGTTCTGTATTTTTCAAATCAATGTTATTAATTTCTTCTTTGTATTCATCACTTAGTTTAAGAGATCCTTTCGGAATACTTACTCTCACATAGTCTGATCCAAAAAAGTATTGTAATTCATCAGAAATGGAACTATGAAAATTGCCCGTCATGATATAATCATTCAAAAATGTAGGTGAAATTTTCATCCATACATCGAATCTTTTATCTCCACCAACAACTTCAATATCAACGGTTAGGTAATCATAAAATTCACCAACTGAAATCATTTTTTTAACTCCAGTAATTTGAAATTGGTAATCAACTTGAACTTGCATATTTTCAAAAATCTCACCTTCGAAACTGAAGACCATATCTTTTATGATCTTATTAACTTTTTTTAGTTTTTCTTCAGTATACATAAATTATTAACTATAAATGAAGAAAACTATAATCTATATACCCTTTCCATTATATTTCTTAATTGTTGTTCTAAATTTTTGATATTTTTTATTTGATTTTCATTTAAAGAAATAGATTCTCCTTTAATGGAAGAAATAGAATTTTGAATTTTTGTATATTGAGACATAAGTTGATTATAAATAATTGCTTTTTGTTCGTTTGTCATTTTTTATTAATAAAATTTTAATACTTTAAATTTTTTATTTCCTTAATTTGATCTTCCAATTCATGATTTGTCGCTTGAATTGTATCGGAAATTCTATTCATTAAATCCAAAATAATAGTTTTTTTGAAATCTTCCATCGAAGATTCGTTTACGTCTTGTGAAATTTCATCTAAGTTCGATTGAATTTTTTTATCGTTAATAATTTTTTTTTGTAATTTTTCTATAACGTCTTGTACCTGTGTTAAATATTTTGTATAATAGTATCCTTTTCCTCTGAAATAACCTTTGATTCCTTCCCAAGTTGATCCCTCATTTAAACCTTGTCGTAATTTCAAAGTGTTTTCTTTTTGATTCGGTTTGATTGAATTTTTGGATTCTTGAATTATTTTTTTTGTAATTCTTGAAATATCTGTTTCAGACAACATAGTTGTTTTTTTCATAATTAATATTTTTTAGTCTATCATCTTACCCTTTGTCCTTTACAGACTGCAACAAATTTATTTTCCGTTTCTACAGGATCTAAATCAAAATCTTCAGGTTTATAAGATTCTGGACCGTCACCAACTCTCATTTGTTTTTGTGTACAATTGTAAATAAAGCCCTTATTATTATTAACGACATTTGCCAATTCAAAAAAATGTTCATCAGGTGTTCCTCCCATATTTCTATGAACTTTAATAATTGAGTTACCAGCTTGTTCGTTGATTATTCTTCTTACAATTCTTGTTAAATCAGATTCTGTTAGTCTAATAATTCTTTTCATAATATATTTTTATTTATAAATACTTTGTTTTCAATAAAAAAAACTTCAATATAGATATTTTTGATATTAAGATACTTTAACAAATTTAGCATCAGTATCACCTTCTTTAAAGGTTATTTCTTGTTTACCAAAATTATTTGATATTAAAGTTTTTATTTTATCAGTCTCGATAGGAATGGTTTGACTAATTCCTGCGTAGGATGCAGTCATACCTGTGTTGTCTAAACTTTTAACTGTAACTGTAACATAACCCACAAGATATCCTTGATAACTTTTAATTTTATAAATGTGAGATTTATTTGTAGAAGTATTAAGTATCTTCACATTTCCTTTATCAGTCACAGAAAGATTATATGGAGAAATGGTTAAAGATTCTTCAATTACCTGTCTAACAATTTTCACGAGATCGAATTCAGTTAATCGTACAATTTTTTTCATATGTCTATAAATATTTAGAAAAAAAAAATTATCGTTTTTTAGGTTTTTTATATTGGTAAGTATCGAATTTTTTTTCAGTTTTATGAATTACTTGTTCTTCTTCATCATCATAATATTCATATTCTTTATATTTTCCTGTATAATAATTAAACTCAACACAATTACATTTAATTCCCGTTTTCAAAGTGAAATACTCAAGAACCACTTCTGAAAAAACTTTTTTTCTATTAATGGGAATAAAACTCTCAAAATCATCAACAAATTCATTATCTAAAGATAATTCTCTTTTACACCCTTTTCTAATTGGTCCCGAATGCCAAAGAGTTGCGAAATCACTACCATCAGAAGTTTTAACATTTCTATAATTGTATTCTTTGTCATAAGGGTCAATAACTAAATCTCCAATAAAACTATTGAGGTATTTTAAAAGAACTCTTCTATACTGATCTTTAGAGATGATTATTTTCATATAGAAATAAATATTATAAAAAACAAAAAACCCCATCTTTTTGAGATGAGGTTAAATATTAATTTATTTTACTTGTGGTAATTGCTATATTGGTAAGTTTAACATTTTTTTATTAGATGTTTTATTTATTAGGCAGGTTCAAAATATCCTTTGAATGTTATTCTTATTTTACCACCCTTTTGGTCTTTACCTCTTGTTGGAGAACAAATTGGTTCAGTATTTGGTGTTTCGTTAGGTGTTTGACAGGGGTCTTTTCCGATAGTGTTTGTACAATTTGTACACCCATAAGGGAAAACACCGTAAATACCAGTATTTCCTCCAATAAATTTATTTTCTATTGTTCGAACACTTTTACCATTTGCAAGCCAATCAGGGCCCCCAATCAAATCTATATGCATAATACAGTTAGCCCCATGAATACAACTCAAATCAAGCCCTTCATTACCATTTTTGGCAACATTTGTGCTCCATTCAAATAAATTAGTACCTGTAGGCCAAGCTTGTGATGGACAGTTTTGAGGAACAGTTCCAAACGTTATATTACCCGAAAATTTTAATGTAGGTGTGTAAGACAAAGTATCGTTTGATTTCAACCATACAGACCCTTGCAGTCCTGAACCTGCAGGAATACCAAAAATACCATCAACAGATTGAACCCAAGTGGAATCTGCTGGAGCATCGATTGTCAGAAACATTAGAACGCTGTCTTTAGTTGAATTTACAACTTCGAAGCCTGTGTTTTCGAAAGTAGTGTCAGAAGGAAAGTTACTATTTCTTGAACAATTTGTCCATAGAATTAGTCCTGATATTACAAGACCAACTCCGATTAAAATTTTTGTGATTTTTTTCATAATATTATTTTTTTGTAATAAATATATCAATAAAATAAAAAAACCCACCTAAGTGGGTTCATAAAATAAAAATTTTGGTTTATGCCTTGTTTTTAGCTATAACAGACCAAATTGCTCCCGCTAATGCAGTTGCACCACCAACAATTTCGGTTAAGATTGAGTCGTCGATATAACCTTTGGTTATTAAAATACCACCAACGAATGTTATGGTATGTCTAACGATACCCAATAATTGTTCTTTTGTTAATTTCATAATAAAATGTTTAAGGTTTATTTATTTATAAATATCAGATTTACGAAGTAAATCCTGTATTACAATAACTTACCTTAAAATCTCCTGTGTTTCTACCACCACAATCTCCACCAGTACATGAATCATAATATATATTTCCTTTTGGATCTTTAACAATAATTCTTGCCGCTTGTGTATGTTGGTTAGGTGTTGCCTCAGATACATTTATTGTGAGAAATCCTGAATTACCCCTTGAATTGTTAACTATATTTTGTGCCATTTCAGGCGTAATTTTAAAAGTATTATATCTGTAATTATTCATAGGCCCTTTTTGAGGGTTTAAAATGTATTCGGCAACACTATTTTGAATATATTGTTTTTTTCCATTGTCTTTTATATTAACACACAAATATTGAGTTGATCCATCTTTTGCAATATAGTATTCTGCAACTCCTGCTTGACCTTGTGGTCTTGTATCTTTTTGAATTTTTTGTATGTCAAGATATTGAGGATGGTTATTGATGTTTGCATATTCATAATTATCAGTTCGTTTTAAAGGTAAACCATTAACGGTTAACTTAAAAAGTCCTCTAGTACAACAATGAACATTACTTGCGGTTCCGTTATTTGACAACTCAACGGTAGAGTCGTAATTATATTCAATAATCATTCCTGATAAACATTCCAATTTTGGGGGCATTTTTACAAGGTCATTTGACGGTGCCGCTAATCTAAAAGTTACTTTAACAAATTGTTCCGTTAAATATTTTTGTCTAATTGCAGCATAAGTAGTGTCTTTACCTTTTACCCAATTTGGCTTTCCGTTCCCTGGATCAAAATCTTTATTCAAACAAGCATAACCTTGTGTATCACCAGCGGGAAGTTTGTCTTTTGGACAAAATAATTGACCTACCCAAGGAGTTGTTCCCCCTGATTTCGAATAAACAAATTTTTGTGGAGTTTTGAAGTTTTTATCGGTCGATTTTATTTCTGTGAACTTTTTTTGAAGCCAAGCTTTTATAGTTTCCGATCTTTTATCACTTAAATAACCAACATCAACACGAGCTCCTCCCGTTTCATTATCTGTATTTGGTATTTGAGATTCTCCGGCTTCAACAACTACCTCCACTATTTTACCGTTTGGTACTTTATTACAAAAATCTTTGATTGCAGTAATATTATCTGTTAAATCCTTAAAGTTACCACTCGCCTCGAGGTACTTCCCACCGGTAAATGTTATTTTTGTAGTAACACTTTCTCCAGCTTTAACGTCGGCTTCTTGAAGTAAATTAATAAGATTATACTGACTTAATATCTCTTTCCTTTCTTGTTCAGAAATAATTAATTTTTTGTTATAGACACTCATTTATATATTTTATTAAATAAATAGTGTCTGTTACAATAAAATCAATCTTTATTTTTTGAATAAGTAAACCAAGAAAAAATTACAAACAAAAAAAGACAAATAGGTATTGCTAATGCAATTACGATGGAAACATTCATATTTTAAATTTTAAATAAGACGTAAAAAAATATATAAAAAAATGCATTTTGAAGATTGATAAGGAGTTTGTTTTCAAATGTAATGATTTAGTTAGTATTGAGTTTAAAAATTAACCTGTCGTCGTCAAAAATTAAAATTTTGAAAGGTTTTAATTTCGAAAATTTTGTGTTTGGTAAGTACCAATACTCAAACCCCAAATTAAACATAGAACTTTCTGAATAAAATGTTTGATTATTATAATCAACAAAAACGACTTTTAAAGGTCGATTAAAATTCACGTTTGGCGTAACAAAAACTTTGTTTTCTTCAAAATCTACTCTGATACCAAATAATTTTTTTTGCATTTCAATAATAGAATTTGACAATTCTCCTTTTGCCCCATGAAAAAACAATATATCATTTCTTTCAGATAATGATGGTATTCTTACATCACCAGTAATTTCCTTTTCTTTGTAATAATTGGATTCGTAGTATTCCCTAACGTTACTTATATCATCAACATTCATTTGAGATCTTTTGATACGATCATTAAAATTATACTTCCAAAGCAAAACATTTATAGTAGTTTCATCGCAAAATGGATACAAGTACTTTATTTGTTCAAGATCCATGTCGAAAGCCATATAATTTAAAAAATCACATTCTCTTAAAAACTGTCTACATGATTGATTATATAATATCACAGAGGACACAGAATAATGAGTTCTATTTTTTACAGGTACCTTACAAAAATCCATTAAAGGATACTCCAAAATATTTGTTTCATCAAAACCCCCATTATGAAATGGATTACCTCTACCATAATTTATTTGATATTCATATATTGATTCTTGTATCAATGGAAAATCTTTTATGTTTTTAAAATTTGAGAAAATTTTTGTTATTTCTCCTGTTGCAAGTATATCTGAATCAATGTAGATTGCTTGATCTAAATTTAAATTTTCCAAAGTATCCAAAACAATTTTACTTTTCAAAAAAACTGATTTGAACACGTTTTTATTTGACATGTCATTTTTATTTCCTAAAAAAAACATGTTGTTTTCTATTTCCAAACACTCGAATAAAATACTTTTAATGTCTTGATCAGAACTCTTATAAGTAAAATTTATTGTGTATAAATAGAAATTGAGGTTATCGTGAAATAACCTCAAGGATTCTATTAAATTTAAAGAATTTTGTAAATAATTTTCGGTACAATGTAAAACTATATTATGCCTTTCCATCATCTTTTACTTTGAACCATTTATTAAATTTATTTTCCCAATTTTCAATTGACGCGTACAATACAAAAAAACCAAGGGACCCCAAAATAAAAGAAATTATCGAAAATTTATTTTGTAGATAAAAGTTCATCAGTATACTACCTATACTCACTATGATCATAGAAAACATGAATGAAATGATTGTCAAAATTGTTTTTTTCATATTTTTAATAAATTTTAAGTGATCCAATTTGGATTCGAACCAAAGACCTACGGTTTATGAGACCGTTGCTCTAACCTACTGAGCTATAAGACCAAAAGGAAATTATGCCTTAACCAAGTGTTTTTCCATTAACTGAGTAGCTTTAGCAACTGCTAAATCTTTTGTTTTGAATCCTTTTTCGATTATTTTTTTAGAGTGATAAATCACATACTCAGTGCTTTTTACTTGGTGAGATTCACGTCCTGATTTCATCGAATCTTTAGCATAAATGTCGTAAAACCCTGTTTTACAAATGTAACGTCCTTTTGTTTGTCCTTTGCTCATTTTTTGTTGTTATTAGTTATAGATTAAAAAATTATAGAAAATTATTATTGTATTGTCAAATCGATTAAAAACTTTCATCCCATTCTGAGACCACAAATGATAAAGAAATGAAATCATCTTTTTTATCATAATGAACTCTGAAACCCCCAATTCCAATACTAACTTTTTGACTAATAGCGTCTTCCATTAGTTTTCTTGCCATTTCTCTAATTTCAGGTTCAGTCGGGATTCCGTCTTCTGCAGATGCCCATTTCCATTCTAAAGCAACCATAGTTCGGTGAACTTTAGAAAAGTCAAACCAATCCATAATTTTATCAATAGCTTTTTTATGTTTATTTTTCATTATTTTAATTCTTGGACTTGTTTCATTACATCAGTTACGTCTTCTTCGGTTAAGTAACCAAGTACATCATTAGTTACAGAAGTATCGTAAGTAAGTTGATTGTTAGAATCTAATACCGCAACCTCATAAAGACCATCACGACCTCCATAAGAATAAGTGTGTGATACAACAGATACACCAAATCCGTTGTCAAATTGCATACGAGACTTTTTACCGACCATGTATGGTGCATCATTTAATTGTTCAAATTTTAAATCTTCAAAAGTTTTCATAGTTTTTAATTTAATAAGTTTGGCGGTCCATGCGAGAATCGAACTCGCGGCTCATCCGTGACAGGGATGAATGTTAGCCACTACACCAATGGACCAAATAACTACGTTTTAAAACCATAAAGGTACAACTCCTGTAGTAATGTTGTTCATTTTATTGTAGCCCGACGGAGGATCGAACTCCGATTGCCCGAATGAAAACCGGATTTCCTAGCCATTAGAAGACCGGGCCAAATTAAGATGAGTCGTGGACTTGTGTACCACTTTTGTCCCCCTTTAAGTTTCTCACTAACCCCGGGTGTAGGGAAACTCACCTTTTGAGCGGGTGGAGGTAGTCGAAACCTCATCGCCAGATTGGAAGTCTGGAGTAATAGCCATTATACGACACCCGCTTAAAGTACTGATGACGGGGGTCGAACCCATAACCTTGACGATATAAGCGTCCTGCTCTCACC
>Ga0172373_10008425_pt1 | contig 13094 bp, 10 predicted proteins | sample Lak10m_2_FD_114546 | JGI IMG/M metagenome (GOLD analysis project Ga0172373, IMG submission 114546) | Freshwater microbial communities from Kabuno Bay, South-Kivu, Congo - kab_092012_10m | ecosystem: Environmental > Aquatic > Freshwater > Lake | place: Democratic Republic of the Congo... | reverse complement strand
ATATTGTAGCGGTAGCAGAGTAGAACGACAAGCATCTGACTCCATCTACAGGTCAAGCGTAAAAGGCGTGAATCGGGTGTCATAATCATAGTGATCCTCGTTTTCCACATGCTTTAGTGCTTGTACAATAACAAGCGTAACGGGCGTTAATATCACCTCAATTCCAACTTTGAACAGATAGTTCGTGACCATCAGTGACGGAAGGAGAGTCACAGGAAATACGCCTAAAAATGCTGCAACCACAAAGAAAATGAACGTATCAAGAAGTTGTCCAATAAGGGTGCTGCCAATAGTGCGCATCCAAAGCCAGCGACCACCGGTCAAAATCTTCATCTTCGCCAGAACATAGCTGTTGCAAAATTCTCCAGCAAGATAGGCCAATACACTAGCTACCACTAACCCACTCATGCTACCCAGTACAAGATCATAGGCGCTCTGTCCTACCCGATTCGACCACTCCGATTCTCCCGGCAATACTCCGGCCAACCAAACAAACCCACCCATCAAGGCAGAGGCTAGAAAACCTACCCAGATCACCCGCCGCGAATATTTATAACCATATACTTCTGTAAGCACATCGCCAAAAATATAGGAGATGGGAAACACAAGAGTACCCGCATCAAACGATAATCGGAGTGCCCCAATGGTAACGCCCAGATCAACAATCTTGGCGCTGCTCAACAAATTACTGAGCAGAAGAACTGTGACGAACAAGGCCATTAAAAAATCAAAGTAGCGATAGGCTTTCATACGCCCTCCTCTTGCGGATCAATTGGTTGTGAGCGATGATTAAAATCTAACCTTGAAACACATATTGATAGGAACAAATGGAATGGCTGTATCCCGTACCCGTTCTCAGCCTATGGAATTTCGTCAGCATGAGGTGGGGTATGTGATGGAACGCTGGCGTGCTTCCGATTCGTGTTCGCTGGTTGGTGTAGGTAGTGTTGGCAAATCAAATTTATTGCAGCATCTCTCAGACCCGACTGTACAATCATACTATATGAAAGATGTGGCTCAAGGGAAAGCATTCAAGGCAATCATCATTGATCCAAGTATGATTGGCCCACTTCCCAATCTCAGTATTGCCGAGAGTGAACCCATCCGCTGCTGGGCAGGTTACGAACTCCTGATGCACCGCTTATTCCTAGCGTTTTATCCTTTTGATAATCTGTCAAAAGAAGATGGTCAGGTCTTTTACGAAACCTACCAGCAGCTCCAAAACGGGACTAATCCACTGTATGCCTACATGGGGTTACGTTACTTTGAATTTGGGCTGGAAATCTTCATGAAACAAGGCATCCAAATTGTGTTCATGTTTGACGAATTTGAAGAAATGCTCAAACAGATGCCCGTGAAATTCTTCTTAACGCTGCGCGGTTTGCGCGACGCCAACAAGAAACAACTGTCCTATCTCACATTCACCCGATCACCTCTTCTCGATCTTGTGGATCAATTCGCTATAGACCGTCTTGCGATAGAACCCTTCACCGAACTATTCTCAGATAATGTTCTATACGTGGGGCCATACAGTGAACCCGACGCGCAACGTATGATTCAGGACTTAGCTAAACGAAATGCACAAAACTTCGATCAATCTGTTCTGGGTTTTCTACTATGGGCAACTGGCGGCTATGCAGGCTTGATTCGTTCAGGTTTTCGTTCACTTGATTCCCTCGGAAAGTTGGACAAAAATACAATCCATACAGAAGGTGAAAAACTCGCGCATAATCTTTCTATCAAACGTCCCGTGCGCACAGAATGCAGAACGATCTGGCTAAGCCTAACCCATGCGGAACGAGCGATGCTTCGGGAGCTACTTCTACCCCGCCCGCGCTTAGACCCCAACAATTTTGAGGTGCAGCAAACGTTCGCTATTTTGCAGCAGAAACGACTTGTCGCGGTGGAAGGGGCGAAAATCACCATCGAGCCACCGGTATTCAAGGCATTTTTGATGTTAGACCCCGATTCGGATACCTAACAGTTTGAGATTATTATGGCGACGAAGGTCGTTCTTCAGTTTTACCCAGCAGAGCATCTACCCCATATATTGCGCATTGCGGTCAATATTGTGGTTGCCTCAGTTCAGCAGCGACAATCCCGTATTGCACTGCTCGTTCCACATCTGTCCGACGCATTAGCGTTTCGCATTGAAAATGTGCTAAATACATGCAAGATGATCGGCTATGTTTCCCGCCCCGCATTCACAAAATGCCTGCAACCAGAATTACACGGTCTAATCGCACTCTTTCTCTGGAACGATCCTAAATTTCCGATTACTCAAGCAACGTTGGCTCAAGTAATTCATACGTTTGTGGGTGGGTGCGACCCGATCCGCGCCCACCTAATCGCCAAACAATGGCTCAAAGAAGGCGGGTGTATCCCTTTTGCACAGTTCCCTTCTAGGCTTCAGCAGCGAGTAGGCTTATCGCTCAAGCAAGAATATGACCGCTTTGTAGCAATTGCCACAATCCTATCGCAGCAAAACCTTGAGCAATCATCCGAAATCGTTCTGACCAACTTGGCAAGCAACCTTCAGGAACGATATGCGGAAAATGGCGAATCACTTGCTATTGCATTACTCGAACTGTCTCGAATTGCGCAAGACGCGGATTCCACTCCAATACGAAAGTTTCTGCACAATCTCGCAAACGGAGCGATAAATCTCACTGAAACCATTCCCCCTACCTCCTCAACGCACATATTCGTCACAACACCGGAGTCATTTATCGGCATGGGGGCGCAGGTCGAAGAACAAATCTGGTTCGATGTAACACATCCGGCATGGTCGCACTATCTAAACACGGCGGGAGATGAACCTGCTCACACCACTATTTCCCACCTGATCGAACATCAGAGTAACACCATCCACTTGATCGCTAACAAATCACTCGCTATGCCTGAAAGAAAAGCTCAAATCAACAATCTAGGGTTACAAACCATATGGGAGCAGGATTTATGAACACAACGCTGCATCCTATCTTCCGCGACTCCCAGTATGATCTCATGCAGTACAAAGGAGGTTGCGTAGCGGTTCATGCAGCGCCCGGAAGTGGCAAAACGTGGTTATTGGCACAATTGGCTGCCGCAAATGTGACAAAGCTAACCAAACGCGACCTCGATACAGGCCGCGAAATACTGGTTGTCACGTTTTCAAACAGCGCAGCGGCAACGCTCAACAACCAGATACAGGAAACCCTCCAAACGCAATATGGACACACGTCATTTGCAGGTCTTAGGGTTCGCACCTTGCATGCTCTCGCACATGAAATTATTGCGGAAACGCCAGAAACCTTTGGCTTAAGTCCGGATTTTCGTATTATTGAAGAACGGATTGCTTACCATATTCGCCGCGCTGCCGTACTTGAAAACCTGCCCGATCACCCTGAATTAAGTCATCTTTTTAACCCTGTGCTAATTCCTCAATCATCTCGCCTCGAAGCACTAAAACGAGACTACTGGCCGCAACTTCTACATCGAACGGCTGAACGATTTATCCACAGCTGCAAAAACTACTGGTTGCCACCATCTGATTCGAGATTGACCCAATTTGCCCAGAGTCAGCCTCTTATTCAATTTCTGCTCACCGTGTATCGTGACTATCAATCATCCCTGGATGCGGAACAAGCGGTAGATTACGACGATCTCATCGTGATGGTTTGCGCAGCCTTAAAACATGACCTTAAACTATTGCGTAAGCTACAAATGCGCTGGCGAATTTGCTTGGAGGACGAAGCACAGGACAGTAGTTCGGCACAGGCTGTAATGCTTCGATTAATGACTGGAGCCAAGAATTGGGTTCGTGTAGGCGACTCTAATCAAGCCATCAACACATCTTTCACAACTGCCGATCCGGGTTCATTTCGTGATTTCTTCACCGAACCGGGCGTCAAATTGATCCGACTGAACCAATCGGGACGTTCATCCCGCCCCATACTATCTCTGGCGAACACATTGCTGAAATGGACGCGCTTTTATCATCCCAATCTTGCACTTAGGTCGGCATTTGATGACATGCAAATCGAGCCAACCCACCTCGGTGATCCCGATCCAACGCCGCCGACAAATGACACAAACATCCACATTCATTTGACCGATCATCACGAAGTCGCTCCCGATCAAGCACAGAAGATGGTCATTTCTAGTTTGCTACGTTGGCTACCGAATCACCCTGACCAGACGGTAGCGATACTCGCCCCAGAGAATCGGCAAGGTTATGCCGTTAGCGCCGCGCTTGAAAGTGCCGGGATACCCTTCGATGAGCGTCTACAAATACCCCTGCGAGCGCGTTACACACTCTCGGCACTGCGGGCTGCGTTGCATTACTTAGCAAACCCACTTGACTCGAATTGCCTTGCAACGCTATATCAACAGACTTGGCCGAAGGATATAGAGCAGCAAACGCATTCCCGCGAAGTTGCGAGACGTTTATCCCGCTTCCGTGATCCTGAAGTGCTACTATACCCATCTGACCAGCAAGACCCGCTATACGAACATTTCAAATCATTCGGCACATCCATTATCAACAATTTGCAGAGTTTCCGATCAGCAGTGCAACGGTGGCTTAAAACGGATCATCTCCCCATAGAGTTGCGCCTATGGCAGATAGCCCACGACATCTATTCAGATGATGAGAACATTCTGGTGGTCGAAGAAATCGCACGATTTGTCCACGCCTTTCAGCGTCGCCAACCGCAAAGTGGAATTCAAGAAATTGTGAATGAACTGGATACCATTACCGCAAGAAATGCTCGGTTCTTACGGGCGGCAGATACCGCCCCCTTCAAGCCTAGACCGGGCATTCCTACAATAGCCACCCTTCACGCCGCCAAAGGGTTAGAATGGGATCGCGTATATATTCTTGGCATTAACAACCGCGCCTTTCCTTCGGTAGATGCAGAAGATGTGTTTGTCTCAGATCACTGGTTTATCAGGGATCAGATGAATTTGGAAGCAGAAGCCCGGAGTGCTGTACAAGCAATAGCCGATGGACTCGAATTCAGCGTGGGAAATGCAACCGCACAAGCCCATCTTGAGTTTTCTGCCGAACGACTTCGATTGCTATATGTCGGGATTACCCGCGCACGGTGTGAACTTGTGCTACTCTGGGATACCGGTTTGTCATGGCGAACAAATGGAAAACCAGCCAAGCCAGCACTTCCATTAATCGCGCTACATGAATACTTGGAAGGCACACTGTATCTTGAGTAAACAAAATCCACCCTATCGCATACCATCCGAAAAACATAGCATCGAATATATCGTGGAAAATTCTCGGTTTATTGCATCCGCTGGTCTTGCACAAACAGTTGATGCTGCCCGAACAATGCTGCACGACATCCGCGCCCAGATGCCAGATGCGTCCCACCACGTCTATTCATTTCGAGTTGGCTATGGCAGTAGTGTGATAGAGGGAATGAGCGATGATGGCGAACCCTCTGGCACAGCAGGGCCGCCTGTTTTAGCGGTCCTGCGTGGAAGTGGTATAGGTGATATTGTACTCGTTGTCACCCGCTACTTTGGCGGCACTAAACTCGGCACCGGAGGGCTAGTGCGTGCCTATTCAGAATCAGCGCGGCGGGTGCTTGAAACCTTACCTACTGAGTACAAAATCGCACGAAAAACACTCGGAATCGTAGTCACCTACTCACAATATGGCAGCGTGAAGCGCCTGATTGAACAACATCATGGAGTCATACTCGATGAGTCGTTTACCACAGATGCCAGCCTGATTGCCCGTTTTGCAGTAGACGATATTCCCCCATTTAGCCAGATACTCCAAGACAGTACCGCTGGAACTGGCGAAATTGTCGAACTCGAAAGCGAATAACCAGTTTCACTTATTCTGACTCCGGGCAATCAATTCACGCGCTTCTACCAGAGCAGGATGGCGCGGATTAATGGCTTCTGCATGCAGCAGAAATTTCTTCGCAACAGCATCTTGCCCATCCTCAAATAAATAGCGCCCGGTCGTTGCCAGCAAACCTACATGCTGAGGATTATGCAACAATCCCTTGTTCAGATAGTCAAATGCCAGAGCATTTTCATCCGCATCCCACAAAATCTTTGCAAGCAGCATGGTGATCTCCGGGTTGTGCGGGATTCGCTTTTGCCCATCAAGCAACACATTGAGCGCATCCTCCCCTTCTTCCCATCGCAAATACGCTGTAGCAAGGTATGTATATACCTCGCCCAACAATGGCGCACGATCCAGAATATCTTCTAGAAAATCCACATCACTGCTGGAAAGGTCAGCCCCAGCGTTAATGAGATCGGTAATTTCACCGAAATGAGCCTCAAAATCAGGCTCGTCAGCCGCCAATCGCAACCGTTCAATATCCGCAAAGATGATATCATCATCAACTAACAAAACCGCTGCATCCAGCGCATTGTGTGCGCCATCACTGTCCTCGATTTGCAAAAGCGCCACCGCCAGATTAACCAACAGGTCGGCACGATTCGGTTGAGCCTCTGTTGCCTGCTCCAGAATCTCTATACCGGCTTCAAAATCGGGAAGGTTGTAGAAAGCCTCCACCACCATGCGGGTAAGTTCGCCTCTAGTGTCCTTTTGAACCAAATTCGCAAAACTTTCCCACAATCCGGGATCATCCAGATCAATCTGGTGAAGCGTCAGTTGCCCCAGTGCGTCCACATTTTCTGGGTCACGCTCCAAAGCCGCCCGCATCGCTTCCACCGCTTCCAGCACAAGATAAGAATTTCCATCTGCATCATGTCCGGTTTGAGAAAGTGACTCGTCTATATCAATCAGGATAAAACCTTCCACATATTCACGCCCAGACGCGGTTTCACGCAGCGCGCCCTTATTCATCTGCACATTGCTCGCGTCCATGAACAGCAATAAGTCGGCGTACCGCATATCCAGACTGGACGTATCAACATCGCGTTCAATAGCGCGTTGAAAGGCATCAATCATTCCCACAAGATCATTTCCGGCACGATAGAGTTCACCAAGTGCTAGATAAGAGTTGGCATGATCTTCGTGGGCAGAAATGCTGTCTTCAAGAATATCATAGGCTCGGAACGGGTAACGAAGCCTCATCATTGCTGCACTCAGAATGATTCCGGCACTCGGCTGAACGCGCAATTCTTCTGCAATGGCTTCAACTTCAGGTAACAAAATCGCGCTCGCCGTTTCATGCAGCGGCGATAATGCGCGGGCAGTAGCATAAGCCGCGACCCATGCAAATAAATCAGCATTGGTCTTATTTACAAGTTCAAGTAATGCGCCATGCAGCGTATTTACTTGCTCCTCACGAAATGGAATCCCCCACAATTCCAACAATAGCGCGACTTCCCATGAGAAAAAGGTTTGGAGTAAGTTCCGCAAAGCAGATTCGGGCCAGTGTTCAATGCTGTAAACTGCTTCTAGCGAGTTTATATTGTCCACATCGAATGATTCAGCCAGATCGTTTACAAGTTCTGGTAACAAACCAACCAGTTCCGAAAGGCTGGCAGCCTCCCGGCTAAACGTTTCCACATCCTCTGATTGGCTCAAGTCGTTCTCAAGCTCTAGGGTAAGAACCCAACGACCATTAGCAACTTCCAATCGCCCCCACAAACCAGCGTTCTCATCCAATCCCTCCAATGACCAGTCATCCACCTCAAACTGAGATGACTGCACAGACCACTGGTAATCCGCGCTGGCTTCCCCATCCAATCGCACAAACAAACGGTAAACCCGAACGGATTGGTAACGCTCTAGCAGAATAGATAACACCGCACCGATTCCCATCGCCACTTCAGGATCGGTGTTAGAAACAATAGGCCACAGGCCGACACGATGAGCCGGTCGTAATGCAGCGGTTTCAAGAGCTTTAGACATGTCACGACCGGAGCCAAACATCGCACGATCATGCGTAGAACCACTTTCGGTCACAAACTTTTGACCGGTCAATTTCTCTACAAGGCTGGACATAGACACCTCCACACAAAAAGAGTACAGGGAAAATCTGCCCCTCAGCAAACCGTGCTAAACATAAAAGGCAATTTCCCGTATACATCAACATAAAACAAAAAGACTACGGCGACAAATATCATATTATATCAGGTTGCGGGCAGGTTTTCCGAACAAAACCGCCCCATTAAAGGTTAACGGGGCGGTCATATCGAATTTGGAGGTGTTCTGATTTAGCCGACTACTGCCACCTGACTAAGATCACCACGAACCTGAATCTGTGCAGCAAGTACCCAACCATAGCCCAACGAAGTGCTGAGTTGAAGCCACGAGTTATCCGATGTCCGCGCCACGATAGGCAGTTCAATGGGGCCGGTCAGAGCAGCAATTGCGCCAAAGTTAACGCCCGGAGCCGCATAGAGGTTCACAGTACCCGACAAAACAGCCACCGGCGATGATAGGATACCCACCACATCGCCAATCGTGGGTACAGCATCAATGCTGCCACGAAACACCACGAATTCACTGTTTACCCAACCCTGACCGAATGAACCTTGAACAAGAAACCATACACGATCCTTGGCGATACCCAACACCAGCAGTTTTGCACCACCCGGCACCGTTGCAACACTGGTATACTGCGCACCGGGGCCGCTGCGGATATTTAAGAAGCCTGTATTGACAACCACATGCGATTCGCTCAGGCCGGTAGACACAACCTGCCCGCCACCCTGCCCTTCAGTAGTGGTGGTGCTACCATTAGTGGCAACCGATAGTGCTACCACCGCTGGGGCGCTGAGTGTGCTTAAGTCAATTTCGTCAGTAGCCGTCCCCAAACGATCGGTAATGCTGTTCGCAGGCACCCATCCCTGTTCACCACTGTCCAGTTGAATTAGGGCATACTGCACATCTTGGCTAAAGCTAAGGAAATAGGCTTCACGCCCCAGTACCAGTACTGGCAGGTTGCCACCATCCCCACCGGGAGTTACTGTCATACCGACTGTGCCGATAACCAGTAAAACCGGCCCGCTCGCACGCGATAGGCGGAAAGTCACTTTGGGCGTCTCTACCCAACCCGCGCCTACACCCGGAACATCAATTGCGACCCACTGCAATCCATTCTTATCCGTCGTCTGACCGGTAATCGCATAATCCATAACCGAATCGCGGAACAGAGTTGCAATTCCTGTGGCACTGTCTAACGGTTCGGTACGAACATTCACCGCTTCAACATTGATGATGGCACGGTATCGCTCACCGGGAGCAACAGTCACAAATCGCCCATCAGAAAGCTGGAACTTTTGCAGCGCACCCACAGCAGGTACCACGGCAGAAGTATTGGCGGCAACTGCGCCACCCCCTTGACCGGGCAGTTCTAGTGTGACTGGTGAACCGACTAAAGCCGCAGCAGCATCCTCAGCTTTCACCACTGGAACGCCATCAAAGTTTCCACGCGGGACACAGAATTGGATATTAACCCAACCCACACCCACTACCGTAGACACCTGATACCACACATTATCACTTGCCTGCCCCAGAACCGGCAGCTCGGTACCGCCAACAACTGTCAGCAATACAGCGTACTGTATACCCGGACCAGTACGAACATTCAGAAAACTCGTATTGACTATTAACCGGGGGGCGGTAAACGAGGTCTGTTGAGCGTCCGAAGCCAATGCCGTTGGGGCAAAAGCCATAAAACCCACAGACATAATCAAAAGGCTTAGAAGGAAGACTAATCGAAATCGAGTGGTCATGCTTCGGCTCCTGCTGGCTGACTGGTGCGAATAGTGTTCAACTTTGAAACCGAGTATATATGAAAATCGCAAAATGTGCCGCAACCCTTAGAAGGCCACAGCGCCGCGAACTCGCAGGCATACTAGGCCGTAATTTCATGCACATACACAATTCGTCCTTCATGTTGAGAGCGCGTTGCAGCCAACCCAATTTGAAGTGCTGCACGCGCATCCTTAGAAGTCACCATTGGCGCTTTTCCATCCCGTAAACATTCCACGAAATGCGCAATCTGAGCTGTATATGCTGGGCCAAAGCGTTCCGCAAAATACGGCACCACATCATGATGTGCGCCTTGCCTATTCAGAAGTAGCACAGGCGTCTCCTGCAAATAACCGATTTGCAATGCACCTTTAGTGCCAATCACATTACACTGAATATCGTAACCATAGTGCGCTGTGCGGCTTACCTCAACATTCCCCAAACCGCCTCTTTCAAATCTCACGTTAATCATGGCATTATCCACATCACCGATGTTTAGCAATTCCGGGTAAACCAGTGAAGCCGACTCTGTGTAAACGCGCTGAACTTCATCCTGCATGAGCCACCGCAGAAGGTCAAAGTCGTGGATGCCCATATCCAGAACCAGACCACCACTCACAGCAGGATTCGCAAACTCTAAACTGGTTCGAAACGGATCGCGCCCTATTGAGCGAATCACCACCGGATCACCGATCTCACCCGCATCAATCCGTCGCTTCGCCATCGCATAAGCACTATCAAAACGACGCATAAACCCAACTTGGAACATCACGCCTTTACGCTGAACCGCGTCAATCATTTCGTCGGTTTCTGTAAGAGTTAAAGCTGCCGGTTTCTCGCAGAAAATCGCACGTCCCGCTTCAGCAGCAGCAATAACCACTTCATGATGCGTACTAGTTGGCGTAACCACTACGACAGCTTGCACATCCGGGTTAGCCAGCAATTCGTGGTAGTCAAGATAGGTGTTAGGGACTTCAACCTCACTCGTAAAAGACTGAATCGCCTCTGGACGACTATCCGACACAGCCACTAGACGAGCGCCGGGAAGCTGTGCCGCAATATACGAACCGTATACACGCCCCATTCTTCCCAGCCCAATGACTCCAATTCCAATCTTTGCCATGACCGTATACCTCTTAATATAGGGTTTGTTGAAAACTATTCCGCATACGCCTTATACCACTCACCCTGTAGATCAGGGGCTTTGGTACGCATACGCCATGATTGAGCAGAAACCGTGCAAATCTGACGCAGTTCCAGCATCCGTTCTTTGCCGATGGTATTTAAAAACGTTTGTCTTGCTTCACCCTGAAGCTCTACCGCCTCACCCCACACCGCTCGCCCAACAATCACACCACTAGCCCCTGCTCTACAGGCAAGCTCAGATTGGCGCTTGAAAGTAGCATAATCCACTCCCCCACTCAAGATAGCCCAAGGGACGGTGCAGACTGCGTTCACTTCATCTAACGCTTGTTGCCACACCGATTCATCTCGGCTCTGTTTGGGGTTTACAGGAAACTCTAACTTAAGAACGTCTACACCCAACTGGCTAAAGATGCGGGCGCTTTCCACAACCACTTGCCGTAGTTCATCTAGCGACAAACTGCGTTCCGAATCGAGTGAATAAGCGATCGGTTCCAGAAAAAACGGAATGTCTTGACGGCTGCATTCGTTCACAATGCGCGACACCAGATCGCGTTTCTCAGCCGCCAGCGAATCATCTGGATGATAATAAAGCAGAAGTTTCACGCCGCTCCCGCCAATACGTTTGATCTTGCGAACCGACCACAAATCGATGAACTTGGTGATGCGTTCGCGGGGGTGAACATCGTAATTCGTCACTTCAAGAGGGGCGAGCAGACCAACCTGCCCCCCAATTAAATGTTCCGCTAATCCGGGACCAATTCCATAGACGGGATCAGTCAGGATGGCGCTCGCAGTTGGCAGCAACGAGGCTTGAATCAGGCGCTTGAATGCAGTGAAACCGGAATCAGTAACGACCTGATTGGCATGTTTACTCAAAGAGTCCATTAGATTTGCGCGATGATCAATCGCCAGAATCACAAAATGGCCTTCCGGCGTACTTGACTGCATCAAATGACGGTATTTCCCCGGGCTGGTCAATCCAGACCTCCATATCCCGCAACAAATGCCTCAACTTCAGGCATCGTTGGCATAAAATTAGCGCACCCATGTTTGGTGACGACAATCGCACCGCATGCATTGCCGAGGCGAACAGCGCGGTACAAATCCCACCCATTCACATATCCGTACAAGAACCCGCCCCCAAACGCATCTCCTGCACCCAAAATGCTATAGATTTCTACAGGGAAACCGGGAACATCTTGCTTAAAACCATCTGCTTTATGGATGCGTGCGCCGTGTTCGCCTCGCTTTTCGATCAAAATCTCCGGACCGTAGTCCAGTAAGCGAGCAATCGCGCCCTGCGTGTCACCTGTTACCCGCGTGTCCGATTGGGATTGGGTCAGCATCATCTGCTCGGTACTGGTGAGCGTGGCTGCATTAATCTCATCTTCGGTGCCAATCACCACATCCACTAAGCGAAGCGCCGAACGCACCGCCGCCCCGAATGCACGCGGGTCGTGCCATTGTCCGGGGCGAAAATCCACATCCAGCACCACCTTCGCGCCTGCGTCTCGTGCCAGTTCTGTGGCGAACAGCGTCGCGCTGCGGCTCGGCTCGCGGCTCAAATTGGTACCCGCAAATTGAAACACCTTGCACTGGGTGATAGGAGAAGCGATAACATCATCAATGTTCAGCTGAATATCGGCACAGTTATCCCGGTAAAACGTAATAGGGAAGCGACTCGGTGGTTCAATACCAAGCACCACTGCACTTGTTCGACACCCTGATTTTCGGGGGATAAATTCGGTAGCAATCCCTTCATTATTTAAGAAATGAAGCACAAACTCAGCAACAGGATCATCGCCAACAGCAGTCAAAAGAGCAGTCTTCAAGCCCAATCGGTGCGCCCCAACACAAATATTGGTTGGCGACCCGCCCACATAAGCGGCAAAACTGGTAATGTTCACAAAAGGACTACCCACGTCATTAGAGTACAGGTCAATTGAACTGCGGCCCATATTGAGCAAATCATAGGTCTTCATAAGAGGTTCACCCATAGCGAGTTAATGTAACCAAATTGATTGTGTCCATAGATGATCGAACACGCAAGCCCTTGTCACAGAATACTGGGGCTATGCACTCCCCTTCCTGCGGTCTTCACCTCCTTTTTTTGTTGCGGTCACCCTGCCCCGACGTCCAGGGTAATCGCTTCAAAATGAAAGGAGGGGGATAATCGGGAAAAAATGAGGAACGAGTGATGTCTAGCGATATGCCAACTAGTCTGGAAACCTGTTTCAGTGACCTACCCGACCCTCGT
>Ga0172373_10008417_pt1 | contig 13101 bp, 8 predicted proteins | sample Lak10m_2_FD_114546 | JGI IMG/M metagenome (GOLD analysis project Ga0172373, IMG submission 114546) | Freshwater microbial communities from Kabuno Bay, South-Kivu, Congo - kab_092012_10m | ecosystem: Environmental > Aquatic > Freshwater > Lake | place: Democratic Republic of the Congo: South-Kivu... | reverse complement strand
GGCCTGCCTCCGTACACGTTCGGCTTTGCCCCGCGTGGCAACCGCAGCCACGGCACGGTCGATCCGCTCTCGGGCATCTACACGCCGGGGCCCAACGCAGGCGTTGTCGACCGGCTGCGTGTCACGGACGCCACCGGCGAGGCCGAGCAGCTGTTCTCGTTGCCGCATCCGGTCGGGCCGCAGCGTCTGGCGGCCGGTCGTGCGTTTCGCTGCCTGGGGGCCGACCTGACCGGTGACGGCTCCTCCGACGCCGTGTGGATGCGCGACTACCGGCTCGTGACGGCCGGCACGCGCGGAGCCGCCGTCACCTACGAGCTGCCCAGCCGGGTCTTCGACGCCGCCGCCGGCGACCTGGACGGCGACGAACGCCAGGAGCTGATCCTCGGGCTCAACGACGGGCTGTCGCTCATGCTCTCCGGCCCGGATGGGCGGCTGGGCGATCGGCAGCTGCTGGCGCCGCGCGAGACGGAGCTGGACGGACGGGAGTCGCTCGCGGTGCACTTTCACGACGCCGGGGCGACCGCCTTCATCATCGGCGACGGCAGCGGCCCCTGTGCTCCCGACGGCGGCTGGCTCAAGGTGTCGCTGCCGACCACGCGGCCTTTTTCGCCGACGGTCACCTGCGCCGTGCCGGGGCCGATCGACGCGCCGCAGGAGGCCACCGCCGGCGACTACGACGGTGATGGCCATACGGACCTGGCGTGGATCGAGCCGGGGGGCACGACGCTGCAAGTCCGCTACGGCCCCGATTATCTATCGCGAGAGGATATATCTCTGCCGGCGGGGTATCGGTCGATGACGGCCGAGTGGGACATCTCGTATGCGCTGATGACGGTGACCCCGCGTGGGCGCTCGACCGATGCCATCATCGCCGCCGTGCGATCTGACGCCGGGGCCAACCTGCTCTGGGTGGTGACGCTCGAGGGGCGTGTCGTGATCGACCTCTCCGCGCCGATCGATAGCGCCGGCAGCTACGGCATCGAGGGGATCACGCGGGTGCGCGACGGCCGCATGGACTGGGAGGCGGTGCTGGCGTGGAACGGGGTCGACGGCCGCATCCGGCAGGTCGACCTGTCCGGCGCGGGGGTGCCGACAGCGGCCGACCCCGCGGGTGAGGAGCGGCGCTACGCCGTCGACTGCGCGCTCGCCGCCGATCTCTCGGGCGACGGGCGGCCTGATCTGGTCACCAACTCGGCGCTGGTCGATTGGTCCGATCTGGTGCTGGGCTATGGGCCCGATGGCTTTGGTCGTCGGCCGTCGTTCGATGCTTCGGGCGTCAAGCACGCGGCGGTGGTGATCGACCTCGACCGCGACGGCGTGGACGACGTGGTGGACGACACCGGTGACCCGCTGCTGCGCTACCTGCCCGGTGAGGCGCACCAGCTGCCGCTCGGCTTCCGCCAGCCGCTCTCCCGGCCGATCTTTCGCTATCTGCTGGCGACCGATGTCGACGGCGATGGGGTGCAGGACATCGCCTACCACGCGGACAGCGAGGGGAGTCGTTGGCGCCGCGCGCCGGGGGACGGGACGCTCACGCTCTCGGCGTCGCTCTCGGCCGGGCAGGGTGGGGCATTTCTCGCCGAGCATCTGGCGGTGAGGCCCGCGCGACTGGGCGGCGCGCTGCCCGGGGGCGACTGGCTGGGCCGCGATGGCAGCGGTGCGATGCGGGCGTTCGTACGCACCAGCACCACCGCCGGCACGACGGTGACGCTGCCACCGATGCCCTCGGCCGATTGTGTCTTTGCGCCGATCGACCGCGACGGCGACGGGATGGACGATGCGGCAGCGGCGTGTCGGGGACCGGCGCCGGCGGGCGATCCGGGGCAGGTGGGGCTGTTCGTTTCGGCCGCGTCCGTCGCCGGCGGGGCGCTCTCGTTCGGGGCGTGGACGCCGCTCGCGTCGGTGGCTGTCTCGGCCGGCAAGAACGACCTGCGGCTGATGGCGGCCGACGTCGCGGGCGAGGCGTTGCTGGTGGCGTCCGATGTCGAGACGGAGGAGGCGACGCTCTGGAGGCTCCACGGCGCGCAGCTCGTCACCTATCAACTGGCCGAGTTCGTGCGGGCCATTGCGCCGGCGCAGCTGAGGCCCGGCCGCGCGCGCGACTTTGCGGTGCAGCTGGCGTCGAACAGCCTCGCCATCGTCCGGGGCGGGGCGGCGCAGGAGGTGTCGTTCACGCCGCTCAAACTCACCGGCACGCTCGCCTTCGCGGTGATGCTGGGCGCTCCGGGGGGCGTGCAGGACCTCGTCACGGTTGCCGGCGAGCGCTACGTCGTCTACGCCAACGACGGCACCGGCGCGTTCGAATGACGGTTGCCGCCGCGCAGACTCGTGCACATGCTCCGCTGCGTCGCCGCCCAGCTCGCGCGCGACCGGCCGGCAAGTCGTCGGCTGACAGCGAAAGGCAAGGCGCTCAGCATGGCGATCGGCACCGTGAAGTGGTTCAACGACGCAAAGGGCTTTGGATTCATCGCTCCCGAGGGCGGCGGCAAGGATGTCTTCTGCCACCACACCGCGATCCAGGTGCAGGGGTTTCGCACGCTGGCCGAGGGGCAGAAGGTGGAGTTCGACGTCGAGCAGGGGGCCAAGGGGCCGCAGGCCGCCAACGTGCGACCGGTCTGAGGTCGCGCCGTCCTCAATCGGCTTGAATTTCGACGTGTGATGAAAAAAGCCGCCCGCACCTCTCCGGCGCGGACGGCTTCATTTTTTCCGGATGCGCGGGGTTGATCAGCGCCCCTCGAACGTGGCCGGTCGCTTCTCGAGGAACGCCGCCAGCCCCTCCTGCGTGTCGTGCGTCTCGAACAGGTGACCAAACGCCTTGCTCTCGAGGTTGTTGGCGTCGTCCAGGTCGAGCGCAGCGCCGTGACGCACCAGCCTCTTGATGGCGGCGATCGCGAGCGGCCCCTTGGCGGCGATCTTCTGCGCCACCTTGCGGGCGTGCGCCATCAGCTCCTCCTTCGGGAGCACCGCCGCGACGAGGCCCATCGCCTTGGCCTGCTGCGCGTCGTACATATCCCCGGTAAAGAGCATCTCCTTGGCCAGCTGCGCGCCCACCAGACGCGGCAGCCGCTGCGTGCCGCCGAAGCCGGGGATCAGCCCCAGGTTGCACTCCGGCTGGCCGAACTTGGCGTTCTCCGCCGCGTAGATCAGGTCGCAGCACATCGCCAGCTCGCAGCCGCCACCCAGCGCGAAGCCGTTGACGGCCGCGATCGTCACCATCGGCAGCGCCTCGAACCGCCGCCCGAAGGCGTGGCCCGCCGCGCTGAACGCCTCGCCCTCCGCCGCGCCCTTGCCGCGCATCTCCGCGATGTCGGCCCCCGCGACGAACGCCTTCTCGCCGCCGCCGGTGAGGATCACCGCCCGGGTGCCGGCCGGCAGCGACTCCAGCGCGGCCGTCAGCTCGCGGAACACCGTGCTGGAGAGCGCGTTGAGCGCCTTGGGGCGGTCGATGGTGATCGTGGTGATGCCGGCGTCATGCTCGGCGCGGATCGTCTCGTACGACATGGATATATCCTCCGTCGATAGGTATGCGAGGGTTAGTTATAGGAGTGGAATCCGCGGCCGCTCTTGCGACCCAGCCAGCCGGCGTCGACGTACTGCCGCAGCAGCGGGCTCGCGCGGTACTTGTCGTCGCCCAGCCCCTGATGCAGCACGTTGGCGATCGCCAGCACCGTGTCCAGCCCGATGAAGTCGGCCAGCTCGAGCGGCCCCATCGGCATGTTGCAGCCCAGCTTCATCGCCTCGTCGATGTCGCGCGCGCTGCCCAGCCCCTCGTGCAGGGCGAAGCAGGCCTCGTTGAGCATCGGGATCAGGATGCGGTTGACGATGAACCCGGGGAAGTCGCGGCTCACCACCGTCGTCTTGCCCATCTTCTCGGAGAGCTGCTTGACGGCCTCGTAGGTGGCGTCGCTGGTCTGCGCGCCGCGGATCAGCTCCACCAGCTTCATCACCGGCACGGGGTTCATGAAGTGCATGCCCATCACCTGCGCCGGGCGCCGGGTGGCGGCGGCGAGCCGCGTGACGGGGATCGACGAGGTGTTGGTGGCGAGGATGGCGTGCGCGGGCAGCAGCGCGTCCAGCTTGAGGAACAGCTCGCGCTTGACGCTCTCGTTCTCGACCACCGCCTCGACGGCGAAGTCGGCCCCGGCGGCGGCGTCGACGCTCTCGGCCGGCTGGAGCCGGGCGAGGATCTGCTCGCGCAGCTCGGCGGTGAGCTTGCCCTTCTCCACCTGCTTGGCCAGCTGCGCGCCGATCTTCTCGCGGGCCTTGTGGGCCGCGCCGGGCGCGCTGTCGATGAGGCTCACCTGCAGGCCGGCCTGCGCCGCCACCTGCGCGATACCGGCGCCCATTTGCCCTGCGCCCACCACTGCGATCCGAGCGATCTCCATGCTGCGCTCCTCCGGGCCGTCCGACGGCCCTCGTGTACGGCGCGCCGCTTAGGCGGTCGCTCGGCCGCTGTCAACGCGACCTCGCGGGCGGCTGCTGCTCTTCCCTGTCGGTAAAGACGCTCCTTGGAGCGTCTCTTGGTTTGAATCTTGGCTCCGATCGTCGAGAGGGGGACGCGCGTCGCGGCGCTCCGCGGCTTTTCTGCTTCTGCCGGTAAAGACGCTCCTTGGAGCGTCTATGGGGTTGAGGCTTGGCAACGATCGGCATCGACAAGGGGCGTCTCGCGCCTACGAACCAAGGCCCTGCCAAGCCTCAACGGATCGGCGGCTACCGGCCGCCGCGACTGGGGAAAGAAGAACCGGCACGACGCCCCGCGCGGAGCGCGTATCCCGATGAATCAAGGCCCTGCCAAGCCTCAACGGATCGGCGGCCTTCCGGCCGCCGCGACAGGGGAGGGCAGAGCCGCCGCGACGCCCCGCGCGGAGCGCGTACATCGACGAATCAAGGCCCTGCCAAGCCTCAACGGATCGGCGGCCTTCCGGCCGCCGCGACAGGGGAGAGCAGAGCCGCCGTGACAGGGAGTGGAGGGCCGCCGCGCACCTCGGTTGCACCGCGCCCCCTGCTGCGGTACGCCCCGCGCCATGGAGCGGCTGGACGGTCCGGGATCGGTGCTGGTGGCGATGAGCGGCGGGGTCGACTCGTCCGTGGCGGCGGCGCTGCTGGTGAAGGACGGCTGGCGGGCGGTGGGCGTCGCGCTGCGGCTCTACTCCTACCCCGAGGACAAGGTGCGCGAGGGCCGCACCTGCTGCGCGCCCGATGATCTCTACGACGCGCGCCGTGTCGCCGGCCGGCTGGGGATCCCGTTCTATGTCGCCAACGCGCAGGAGACGTTTCGCGAGCGGGTGATCGAGCCGTTCGTGCAGGACTATCTCTCGGGCCGCACGCCCAGCCCCTGCGTGCGCTGCAACGACCACCTCAAGTTCGATCTGCTGCTGCAGCGGATGCACGCGCTGGGGCTGGAGAAGCTGGCCACCGGCCACTACGCGCGGGTCGACCGGGCGCCGGATGGCCGCTGGCGGCTATGGCGGGCGCGCAGCCTCGAGAAGGACCAGAGCTACTTTCTCTTCGGCCTGGGCCAGCATCAGCTGCGGCACCTGCTGTTCCCCGTCGGCGAGTTGGAGAAGCCGGCGGTGCGGGCGATGGCGCGCGACGAGGGGATCTCCACCGCCGACAAGCCCGACAGCCAGGACATCTGCTTTGTCGGGGGCGGGGAGGGCGGGGCGGCGGCGTTCGTCGAGCGGTACGTGGGCGAGCGCCCGGCGGCCGGCGAGGTGGTCGACGGCAGCGGCCGCGTGTTGACGTCGCACGAGGGGATCCACCGGTTCACCGTCGGGCAGCGGCGCGGCCTGGGGGTGGCGTCACCGGTGCCGCTCTATGTCCGCGGCATCGACGCCGCGAGCCGCCGGGTCGTCGTCGGCACGCGAGAGGAGGCGATGCGGGAGCGGTTCGAGATCGACGCCTGCGCCTGGGTGGCGGGTGAGCCGCCGAGCCCCGATCGCACGCTCACGGTCCGGGTGCGTCACCGGCACGAGGGGGCACCCGCGCGCGTGATGGCCCGGGGCGAGGGCGCGGCGACGGTGGCGCTGCTTCAGCCGGTGATGGGCGTAGCGCCGGGGCAGGCCGCGGTGCTGTACGACGGCGACGAGGTGGTGGGCGGCGGGTGGATCGTCTGATGTCCAGCGACGTCGACGACGCGACGGACGGGCCGCTCATCGCCGCGCTGGTGGCGCAGGGCTGGCGACGCCTGACGGAGGGTCGCGCCGCCGACCGCGTGCTGGAGCGTCTGCTGCGGGAGAACCCGGCACTCACGTCCACTCAGCGGGCGCGGGTGGCGCGTCGGTTTCTGGCGCTGTGCGTCTGGCAGGGTCGGCTGCGGACGCTGTCCGGCGGCGACGAGACGTTGCTCTATCCGCTCCTGCTCGTCGATCAGGCGTCGTGGCCGGCCGAGGCCGCGGCGGCGCTCGGCGGCGTCGATCCGTCGCTGCTGCGGGATGCGTTGGCCACGCCCGAGCCGGATGACCCGGCGGAGCGTCTCGCGTTGCGTCGATCGCTGCCGCTGTGGCTGGCGCAGCGGTGGATCGACCAGCTGGGGCTGGCGGAGGCCGATGCGCTGGCAGAGGCGTCGAACCGTCCGGCGCCGGCCTGTCTGCGCGCCAACCGGCTGCGGATCGATCGCGAGCGGCTGCAGCGGCGGCTCGCGAAGGAGGGCGTCCCGTCCCGGCTCTCCGACTGGGCGCCGGACGGGCTGGTGCTGCTGGGGCGGGGCAATCTTTTCGGTCTTGATGCGTGGCGCGAGGGGCTGTTCGAGGTGCAGGACGAGGCGAGCCAGCGGGCGGCGCACCGTCTGGGCGTACAGCCGGACGAGACGGTCGTCGACCTGTGCGCCGGCTCGGGCGGCAAGACGCTGGCGCTGGCGGCGGCGATGCGGCTGGACGGCACCGCCACCTCCGGGCGGCTGATCGCGGTCGATATCGATGGCCAGCGGCTGACCAACCAGCGGGTGCGGCTGCAGCGCGCGGGGGTGGTGGGCGTGGAGCAGCGGTGCGGCGACGCCACCGAAGGGCCGCTGCTGGCCGACCTGGACGGCCGGTGCGACGCGGTGCTGGTCGACGCCCCGTGCAGCGAGCTGGGGGTGCTGCGGCGCAGCCCCGACGCCCGCTGGCGACTGCAGCCGGGCGAGATCGACCGGTGGGCGGCGCTGCAGCGGCGGCTCCTGGCGCGGGGGCGCCGGCTGGTGCGGCCGGGTGGGCGGCTGCTCTACGCCACCTGCTCCATCGACCGGGCCGAGAACGAGGCGGTGGCGTGGCCGCTGCCGTCCGGGTGGTCGGACGAGGGGAGCGAGACCCTCTGGCCGCACCGTCAGGGGTGCGACGGTTTCTTTGCGGCGCTGTCCCGTCGGTCGCGCTGATCGCCCGTGGAGGAGGCCTGTCCGAGGCGTGCTCCGGTCGACCGATCGATGGCCGAAATGAGCCCCCGCTGCGGCCGTTCGTAGCCGTTGCAGGGTTCGTCGGGATGGCGTACGGTCGGCCGTTCTTTTGTCAGAGCCAACCGCCAGTGGCGGCGGTTCGCTCGCAAGCAACCCTATGGCGCGGCGTGGTGCTGCGCCTCTTGGTCGCCGGGGATCGGCGATTGCGGAGTGTCGATGAAGATCTTCAAACCTCTTTGGGGCGCGCTGGCCCTCGCGGTGGCCGCTGCCATCGCGGGTTGCGGCACGCCGACGTGCGATCCGGCCGTGGCCGGGGCGTGTGGCACCGGTCTGCGATGTAACGCCGAGACCAAGCTGTGTGAGCAGGACTGCGGCGAGGGCAAGGGTTTCAACGCGGCGACCAAGGCCTGCGAGAACCTCTGCGCGCTCCCCAACGCCCCCAAGTGCGAGGCCCCGCTGGCCTGCGACCCCACCACCGGCACCTGCCGCGATGTGTGCGCGGGCGTGACCTGCGACGCCGGCAAGAAGTGCAACCCCAAGACCGGCAGCTGCGTCAACGCGTGCGATCTCGCCAAGTGCGATGACGACGTCGAGACCTGCGACGCCGCCACCGGCAACTGCGTGGCGCGCTGCGAGGCCCCCGTCGGTGGCGCCGAGTTCTCGGCCAAGCCGACCGGCAAGGACGCCTGCGCCGCCGGCAAGGGCTGCAACCCCAAGAACGGCTTCTGCGTGCCGCTCTGCGAGCTGAAGGAGTGCCCCTTCGCCGAGTGGTGCGAGCTGGTCGACGGCAAGCCCACCTGCAAGAGCGGTCAGCCCACGGCCGGCCGCCCCGGCTCGGCCTGTGAGACCAGCGAGCAGTGCGCGGTGGACGAGAACGACCTCGACTCCCGCTGCTTCAAGAACCTCTACGGTTTCTACGAGTTCCCCGAGGGCTACTGCACTCGCGAGAACTGCGCCAACACAGGCTGCGCCCAGGGCGCCACCTGCGTGGACGGCATCATCTGCGTCGACGCCTGCACCAAGGACGCCGAGTGCCGCGCCAACGGCTCGGCCGCCTCCGCCACCGATCCCGAGTACGTGGCCGACACGGACGGCGCCTGCACCGGCGTCACCTGCGGCGCCAACGAGTTCTGCAAGAACAAGGCGCTCCTGCCCTGGCCGGCCGCCTGCACCACCGACGGCACCGCCACCTGCCTCCCGCCCCCGGGCGAGGACGCGGACGGAGACGGCGTCTCCAACGCGATGGAGGGCGCCGAGAAGGACGCCGACGGCAAGATCGTCGACGCCGAGTCGCGCGACACCGACAAGGACGGCACGCCGGATTACAAGGACACCCACAGCCAGAGCGCCGACAACACCGGCCCGTCCGATCTGGAGTCGCGCGGCCCCAACCCCATCTGCGACGAGACCAAGGTGCGCCCCGACGCCAAGTTCCAGTGCGCCTGCCCGGAGGGCTTCACCTTCGACGGTCGCATGAACGGCGGCACGGGCGGTTGCAGCGCCGGCTACGAGTGTCTCGCCAAGAACCCGGCCCCGGTCTACCGCTGCTCGCCGATGCAGACGATCTCCGGCGGCGCGCCGGACGACTTCGGCTGCTGGCCGGCGCTGCAGTGCAACCAGTCCGACGAGACGACCTGCTCGCCCGTCGGCGGTGACTGCGAGAACGACAAGTTCGGTGGCAGCAACTGCGTCACCGGCGCCCGCTGCGTGCCGCACGCGTGGAACAGCGGCGCCGAGACGGGCTTCGTCAACGGCTACTGCGTGTGGGACGCCCGCAGCACCGACGTCTGCCCCGCCAACGCCCGCGCGTTCGTGCCGGCCGACTACGGCGCCAACACCGACCCGATGTGGGCGTTCTGCCTCAAGGAGTGCGACATCGGCGCCGTCAACAACTGCGGCTACGGTGAGTCGTGCTTCGGCCTCGAGGAGGCCGCTGTCAAGGGCGTCTGCCTGCCCTCCGACTGCCGCACCGACTCCGACTGCCAGGACGCGGCCTGCACCAAGGACGACGAGTCGCGCTGCGGCAGCGGCCAGACCTGCGTCGTCGCCGACGGCGAGGTGAGCGGCACCTGCAAGCTGGCCCCCAAGTGCGCCAGCGACCGCGAGTGCCCGATGGTCGGCACCGACGTCTCGGCCGACACCTGCGCCACCGACGCCGACTGCACCGCCAAGAACGCCGACTACCTGGGCTGCCAGCCGGAGATCGGCCGCTGCCTCGTGGCGATCTTCGCGCCCTGCGTCGACGACGGCGCCGGAAGCAAGATCTGCACCCAGCAGTTCTGCGAGCCGTCGAGCGGCCGCTGCCGCTACAACTGCACCGCGGTGGACAGCAGCGCCGTGGCGAACCACTACACCAACCCGGACATGACGGGCTGTGGTGCGACGACCGGCAAGTGCCCGGCCGGCCACGTCTGCGCTGAGAAGTTCGCCAACAGCACCGAGTGCGCGCCTGCGTGCGGCGCGGGCTTCGTCTGCCAGAAGGAGGGCGATGCGGCCGCGGCCTGCGTGCCGAACCGCGCGTGCGACGTGACCTTCTGCGGCGACGACCTGAGCTGCAACGGCACCAGCGGCCGCTGCGAGCAGACTTGCGACGAGGCTGTCGCGGGCAGCTGCGGCGCGTCGGCCGTGTGCCAGGGCGGCGTGTGCATCACCAAGTGCACCGAGGCCAACGCGGTCAAGGTGTGCGGCGGCGCCGACAAGTGCGACACCGCCACGGGCAAGTGCATCGTCGTGCAGTAGCAACGTCTCACGCGCGGCGTCGTTCGCGGCGCCGCGCGGATCGATCCCGAGGGTCGGAGGGTGCTCCCTTCCGGCCCTCGGGCTTTTCTCCCTGGTCGAGAATCAGCGACAAGTCGAGGCGCGATCAACGGGGCGGCGGCGTCTCGCTCTCCCGCGTCTGGCCTGACGGCGTCTGCATCGACGGCGGGGTCGGCCGGCTGTAGAGCGCCCGCCGCAGCGCGGAGAGCCGCTCCACAAACCACCGCCCGGCCAGCCGCACCACGTCGTCCATTGCGCCCGGCTCCTCGAACAGATGGGTGGCGCCGGGCACCACCGCCAGCTTGCGCGGGCACGTCAGCTGTTCGAACGCCTCCTCGTTGAGCGCCAGCACGCCGGCGTCCGCCTCCCCGACGATCAGCAGCGTCGCCGCCTGCACGCGCGACAGCGGCTCGGTGCACAGGTCCGGCCGGCCGCCCCGGCTCACGACGGCCTGCACCCGGTCCGGTCGCAGCACGGCCGCGCCCAGCGCCGCCGCCGCCCCGGTGCTGGCGCCAAAGAGCCCCAGAGGCAGCTCACCGACGTCGCTCCGCGCGCCGGCCCAGTCGATCGCTCCGACCAGTCGGCGGGTCAGCAGCGGGATATCGAACCGCAGCGCGCTCGTCCGCGCATCCCACGCGCCCTCCTCCTCGGAGAGCAGGTCGAACAGCAGCGTGCCCAGCCCCAGCATCCGCAGCGCCGCCGCCACCTCCCGGTTGCGCGGCGAGTGGCGCGACGACCCGCTCCCATGCGCGAACAGCACGACGCCGTGACAGGTCGTCGGCAGCTCCAGCTCGCCCGCCAGCAGCGCGCCCGCCACCTCCAGCTGCACCGGGTGATGCGGCCCATGGTCGTGGCGCGGCACGTGGCGCCCGGCCAGCAGCGCCTGAACCTGCGCGTCGGTGACCTGCCGGAAGTCGTCGTAAAAGGCGCCCACCGCGAGGAACAGCTCCGGCAGCAGCACGGCGATCACCTCGTCGGCCTCCTCCTGCAGCCGCAGCAGCGACTCTCGCGCGGCGACCGGCGTGGCCACCACCACCCGCGCCGGATGCAGCGGCCGCAGCGCGCGGAGCGCCGCCTCCACCGTGGCGCCGGTGGCGATGCCGTCGTCGACCAGCACCACCGTGCGACCGGTGAGCCCTGTCAGCGGGCCGCCCCGAAACAGCGCGACGCGCGCCTGCACCTCCGCCTGCTCGGCCTGCGCCGCCGCCTCGATATCGTCGGCGTCCATCCCCACCTCGCGGGCGAGGGCCCGGTCGACCCAGCGCGCGCCGCCCTCCGCCACGGCCCCCACCGCCAGCTCCGGCTGGTGCGGCGCCCGCAGCTTGCGACTGACCACCACGTCGAGCGGCAGTTGCAGCGACTCGGCCACCGCCGCCGCCGTCACGACGCCGCCGCGCGGCAGCCCGAGAACGATGGCGTCGGTACCGACCCGTCCGTGCAGCTCGCGCGCCAGCGCGCGACCGGCCTCTTCCCTGTTGGCAAAGCGCATCGCGAGAGCCTCCGTTGCAAGGGGACCTCGGCAACGTGGGGTCGACGGCGCCCCGGCGCGTGAGAGTCCCGCCGGGCGGTCGGTCGGCGCGGCCTGCATCGGCGCGGCCTGCATCGGCGCGGCCTGCATCGGCGCGTCCCGCGGGTCAGCGTCCGTGCGGCGGCGCGGAGGGGGCTTGGATGACAGGCCAACGGGTGTTGTCGTCCTCCGGCGGGCCGAACAGCGCCGCCGGCTCGGCCAGCCCGGCTTCGACGGCGTCCAGATGGTGGTGCGTGCTCTCCTCGCCGGCCTGGATGAGCCGATCGGCGTGGCGGAAGTCGCTGGGCAACACCGACTGTGGACACGGCGGCGGCACGACGACGAGTCGGACGTCGCCGCGCAGCCGTCGCACCTCGGCCATCAGATGGCGCAGCTGCATGAGCGCCACCGCGTGCATCAGCATGCCGAGCGCGCTGCCCGGCAGGCCGAGCCGCTCGCAGGCGCCGCCTGCCGGGAGCACGTAGACCTCGCGGGCGCCCAGCTGCACCGCGTGGGAGAGCGGCGTGTTGTTGGAGACGCCGCCGTCGCCCAGCAACTCGCCGGCCCAGCGCACCGGCGGCAGGATGCCCGGCAGCGCGACGCTCGCCAGCACCGCCTCCACCGCCGGCCCCCGTGAGAGCAGCCGCTCGCGGCCGGTGAACAGCTCTGTCGCCACCACGTGGACGGGAGTGGGCGCCTGCTCCAGCCGGTCGAGGTCCAGCACGTGCTCGAGAAAGCGGCGCAGCGGCTGCTGCGGCACCAGGTGGTTGCGCGCGCCGAAGAAGCCCAGAAATCCGGTCAGCGGCCGGAGCGGAAAGATGTGCCGCCGCCGGACGTCGCACCACAGCGCGGCGAGCCGGTCGACGCTGGGGCGGCTGGCGGGCCGGGCGGCGAGGAAGACCGCGTTGAGCGCGCCGACGGACGACCCGACGTAGAGGTCGGGCCGGATGCTGCGGCTGTAGAGCGCCCGCACCATGCCCACCTGCACGGCGCCGAGGCTGCCGCCTCCCGAGAGGACGAAGGCCACCTTCATGCCGACAAGGTGGGGCGGAGGCCGGCATGCGGCTCTCTGCGTCGCGAGGGGGCCGCGCGGCCGGTTGCTGGCTTGGCACGGGGCGAGGGTCGAAACGCTCCCTGTCGAGGCGGCCGGTAGGCAGGTCCGCGGAACGCAAGGGGACGACCCTCGGCTCGTCGATCGACGCCAAGACTCGGAGCAAGAGACGCTCCAAGGAGCGTCTCTACAGTAGAAAAAGCGGCAGAGAAGGCGGCGGACAAGGCGGCGGAGCGCGGCGACGCGCGTGCCTCTCTCCTTCTGCCGTGGAGGCGTGCTTCAGCACGCCTATCGCTGGAGACCTCCCGAGTCCGATGGTGCGAGGGGCCGAGGCGAGCCTCTCGAGTCGACGATCGGTGCCAAGCCCCCGAGCAAGAGACGCTCCAAGGAGCGTCTCTACGGAAGAGAGGGCAGCAG
>Ga0172373_10008416_pt1 | contig 13102 bp, 13 predicted proteins | sample Lak10m_2_FD_114546 | JGI IMG/M metagenome (GOLD analysis project Ga0172373, IMG submission 114546) | Freshwater microbial communities from Kabuno Bay, South-Kivu, Congo - kab_092012_10m | ecosystem: Environmental > Aquatic > Freshwater > Lake | place: Democratic Republic of the Congo... | reverse complement strand
TCGAGCCGCGCACCCCGGCGATGGCACTCAACCTTACCGACCACCGCTGGTCAGTTCGGGAGATTCTCCTCACTCCGGTGTTCTTGTCGGGAGGTGCGAGATAATCTCATCTCACTACCAATTGATTTTGCCTCATTGATGTTTCGTTTCGCCAATTCGCCTGTCTTTTTGAACTACTATCGAACTAAGAGTGTATTAATCCATTTTATAGGGAGAGAAGCCTCGTGAAAAGGTTGTCGGACTTGATTATTGCGTCCGCCATTCTCATCCTTCTGAGTCCTCTTTTGTTGTTGATTACCTTTTTGGTCTGGATGGAATCTGGATTACCGATTTATGTACGGGAAACCCGTTACGGCAAACGAACGTGCCCCGATGGTGATTTGAAGGCTTCAATCCAAAAATTCGATCTGTTCCATTTTCGCACGGCGGCGGATGCTGACCCGAACGTGCCGCGCTTGCTCGACCAACGGATTACGCGGGTGGGGTATCTCCTGCAAAAATTCAGTCTGGATAGCTTGCCGGAATTTGTGAATGTGCTGCGCGGCGATATGTCGCTCATCGGCCCGCGCCCGATTCGCCCTGAAACGCTGGACGATGTTCCGATCCCCGATCTTTATTTGGCGCGATTCGATATGCGTCCGGGCATTCTGGGGTGGTGGCAGGTGACTCGCGGGGATATTGGGACGCGCACCGCCATGTTCGAGGCCGATTTGTATTACATCCGCAACTACTCATTCAGACTGGATATGAAGATTCTGCTGCTCCTGATCGGTTCGCTGGGGCGGCGGGCGAATCATCAGCATTGGGTGCCGCAGTCACTCGTCAAAGTGCGCGAAAATCCGCTGTATAACCTGATTAAGCGACAGATGGATATTTTCCTGTCTCTGTTCGCGCTGATTCTTGTTTCTCCGGTGCTGCTTATTGTGGCTTTAATCGTCCGCCTCGATTCGCCGGGGCCTGTGATTTACCGCCAGAATCGTGCAGGACGACGCATCTTTGTGCTGTCCGGTCAGGCGCCTATTCTGGTGACGACCCAGTTTACGATGTACAAGTTCCGCACGATGTACCATAACCCGCAGGCCAACGATCAGGCGCATAAACAGTGGGTGCAGAATTGGGCGAGTGGTGCGCTCACCGATGGAAGTGATAAGGAAAAGGTGGTCAAGCCCAAGCACGACCCGCGTGTGACCCGCGTCGGGCGCATTTTGCGGGCGACCAGTCTGGATGAGCTGCCCCAACTGTTGAACGTGCTGAAAGGCGATATGAGTCTGGTGGGGCCGCGTCCGGTTCCTGTCTATGAAACCGAGGTTTATCAGTCTGAACATTATCAGCGGTTGGATGCCGTTCCCGGCATTACAGGCTGGTGGCAGATTAATTTGCGCGGGCGTGGGACGCTGGACCAGATGGTAGAACTGGATGTGGAATACGTGAAGCGCAAATCCATCTGGATGGATTTGAAGATACTGTTTTTGACTGTGCCGGCGGTTCTGGTTGGACGCGGTGCCAAATGAATTTACCCCGGCAGGCAGGCGCGGCACAGCGCCTGCTAATGAGTGCTGCCCGATCATCACTCTCTAAACCAAGCGTTCACATGTGGGTGTATGTAAGCGTGACGCTCATGCTGCTACTGGCGTTCGCCGTTCGCCTATTCCGTTTGGATGCTCAGAGCTTCTGGTATGACGAGATCGAGACGATTCGTTATGCACGCAACCTGTTGGATTGGGATACGCACCCGCCGGCTTACTACGCGCTGATGAGCCTTGTACTTCAAGTGGGGCGGTCGGAGTTTATTCTGCGCTTCCCCACCGTGTTGCAGGATATGTTGAGCGTGGCGGTCGTGTTTAGCCTGTCCCGCCGCTTGTTGGGGCTAAAAACCGCGCTGATGGCGGCGCTGCTAGTCGGCCTGTCGGCGGCATTGGTGTGGCACGCGCAGGATATGCGGATGTACAGCCAGCAGGTGTTATCTACGCTGCTGGTGGCCTATACCTATGGGGCAGTGTTGGAGCGCCCCAACCGCCGCCGCTGGGGAGTTTTTGTACTCACCAGTCTGTTCGCGCTCTATACCCATTTGTATGCTGTGATGATGCTGGGGCTGCTGGTGCTGCACTATCTGATCTGCCAGCGCAAGTATTTTCGCCAGTGGTTCCGGGCAAATGCCGTGATCGCTATGGGCTATCTGCCGTGGCTGTATGTGCTGGTGAACACGCCTGCCAAGCGAATCGGAACCGAACGCGCCAATATCTTGCTCGGCTTCCCGTATGCCTTTTTCACTTTCGCCAGCGGGTATTCGATAGGGCCTTCGGTAAACGAGATTCGCCTTGATGCGTTGCAAGCCCTGAACGCCTATTTGCCGATTTTGGTCGGGCTGACCGGGGTGGTGCTGGTGCTGTTTGTGACCGGATCGGTGGCGCTGTGGCGACAGGATCGGACTAAGTTCGCCCTTTTGTTCCTGTGGATATTTCTACCGCCCTTTGCGGCGGTCGGCGTTCCGCTGCTTCGCCCCGATCTGACCTTTAATGTGCGCTATATTCTGTTTTGCGCGCCGCCATTCCTGATCCTGCTCGCGCATGGTGCTGTGCAGATGCGTCCCCGATGGTTGGGAATCGCCCTGATGTCGTTCTTTTTGATCGCCAATGCGCTGTCGTTGTTCAACCTGAATACCGATCCGCGTTACGCCAAAGAGGATGTGCGCGGGGCAGCGCGTTATCTGGCGGCGCAGATGCGTCCTGAAGATGGCGTTGTGACGATTACGGTAGGGAATGCGGTGCGCTGGTATCTGGGGAGTGATCGGTTGATCGTGTCCAATCTCCCTACGCGGCCTGCGGTCAGCATCTTTGCGGAAGCGCAGCAGGCAGCACCGGATGGTCGGTTGTGGCTGGTCAAGACTCGCGCATGGCAGACCGACCCGAAGGGTGTCCTCGAAGGGCTGTTTCTGTCCGAATATGCGGTGGGGGATGTGGCGCAGTTTGCCGGCGTGACCGTGTACGAATTGTGCCGCGATACCTGCCCGTGACGGGGAACACAAAAACGCGAGAAGCAACAGGAGCGCAGTCTGTGTGACGCGCTCCTGTTTTTTTGTCCGCGATTAGTCTTTGTTCAGGATGGGGCGGATGCCTTTGTAAATGGTCGTGCCGCCGAAGGTTTTCAAGATGGTGGCAGCCGCACGTTCGGTTTCTTCTTCGAGTTCGTGCGGGTTGAGGGGCAGATTGCCGTTTGCCAGAAACACGCGAAACACGCTGTCCACCAGCGAGGTTTGCGGGTTGATGAAATCGGGATCATCGGCAGCAATCTGGATCGCCAGACCGAGTTCGTCTAGCTCGAACACTTCCCCTGTTTCCGGGTCAATGTAGTCCACCCGCCGCGCTTCTGTGGTCTGGCTCAGGCGTTCACGTTGTTCGGGCAGCAAATGACTGAGCAGATAGGTGCGCAAATCTTCGGAACTTTTTTCCCACCAGCTGTAGTCAATGTGAAACTTGGTTTCAAGCGTTGGTTTGTTCAGGAAACTTGGTCTACCGGACATGGCATGTTTTCCATTCAATACAACTCAACCAGTACATGCCCTTAATCCCCACTCAATTTCCAATAATCGCCACCGACGTTCTGGAAATCAGGATTGGCGGCCAGTGTGGCGAAAATGGGGCCGGGCGGGCAGCGCCGCAGAATGTTGACGGTGCTATAAAGCGTTTTGGCGTGTACCGTTCCCTGCGGGGTGAGTGCGCCCAGCGGCGGAATCAGGTTACGCAGGATGGACGCCAAACTCGATTTTTTGTGTTGTGCGGTTTGGAAGGCCGCATCCACACCGGCAAGATCATCCGCGCCGAGGATCAAGAGTTCGTCATACTCTGCGCCGATGGCTCGTTTCTGATTCTCGAATGTGATTCCGCCGTCCTGCTTGGGTACGATCAAGCGAATCCATTCGGTGCGGGGTTTGTAACCCCGGAAATTCACGATCACTTTGCCGGGTTCGCCACTCTTTTCGACCGAGACATACGCCCCGATGGGCAGCTTGTGCTTGCGGTAGAACTTTCCCAGACCGAACACATAGCGATCCTTGCGAACCGCCCACGCCGGATATTCTTCCCCGTCCTGACCATCTACCAGCGTGAACCATACACGCGGAGTCTGGCGGGCGGTGGGGAAAATCGCGCTGGTGTGCTGGCTTAAGGGGAGTGTGCCAAGCCGACGATGCGGGTAGGTGAGGGGAATGGTCACGGTTCCGATTTCCTGCGGCACTTTCGCAGGATCAATCGCTGAATGCTCATCCTCGATTTCGGATTCCAACGCCAGCAGCGCCGCGCTCAAAATCGAACGATCATAGTCAATCGGCGTATAGCGCAGCATGGGCGGGGTTTGTTGAACATCCTGCGGTTCCAGCCGGGTGAGATGCCACAGCACTTCGCCACTAGGGCCGACCTCATCAAAGCGACTGTCTTTGTTCAGCGCGTAATTGAGCGAGAAAATCTGGAGTTCCAGCGGGGCTTTACCCAGCCCGCCAATCTGCTCGATCATCTCGCTGGTTTGCATCGGGCCGCCGCCAGCGATGTCCAGAACGGCTTCTGCCAGATTGAGATGCCCGATGTTGGCATCCATCAGCAGGTCACGCGGGAACCATTTGCGTGCCATGTGAATGAGGTCGGCGGAGGATTTAAGGCCGTTGGCGACTTTTTCGACGATCTCATCATGGGCAACTTCCATGATGCTTTCCAGATCAAGATCGGTCATGGTCAGGAACGTGTCGGCCTGTTCATCCGTTTCGCTCAGGGCATGAGAAGCCGTGAGCGCCGATGCAAACTCGCGTAGTTTGCGGGCGGTGTTCAAGTCGTCACTATCGAACTTGACGCCGATCACGGTGAACTCGCCGTAGTCCGTGTTATTGCCGATGCGGGTGTTCTGAACCACAGCCGTCGCGTAGTCAAATTCGGTGAAGATCACGCGCTGTCCGACTGCGTAGGTGAGAGACGGGTTGTATAGCCGCGCCCCTTCGTAGCGTTCACGCAGTACAGCGGCTTCCTTGTTGATGCGTTCTTGAATGAGGGCGCGTGCTAACGTTTCTGTGTCGAGGGGTGTTTCGCGCTCTAAGAGCAGATTCGTGAGATATTCGATGTCTTGCTTCTCGACTGAGAAATTGCGCGCCCAGCGAAGGCTTGGCTTCATCAGATCAAACTCCAAGTGGCTGTGCGGGGGAAACAAAAGGCCTTACATTACGGCAGAATGGGTACCGAAGTGCAAGTATACCCACAATCAATCATCTGATGCAAGCGTTGGGTTGACCACGCCTTGACGCCTGTTATATACTTACCCCTCAAATTCGGTTTGAGAATTCATCTCTAGCGAGGATTACAGCGAATGTCAACCAAACGGACTTGGCAGCCCAAAATTCGCCGCCGTAAGCGCGTTCATGGTTTCCGTCAGCGGATGCAGACTCGTAACGGGCAGAAGGTCTTGAATGCCCGCCGTCGTCGTGGTCGTCATCAGTTGACTGTTACCCCGAACCATGTGAAGAAAGTCAACTGGAAAGCCTAAGTCATTCGGGGATGGAACGGCAATACCGCCTGCGGGACTCACGCGATTTTGCCCATTTGCGTGCTGAAGGACAATCCTACAGTGTGCGGGGGCTGCTGGTCAGCGTGGCACCAAACCGGCTTGAGCATAACCGGTATGGTTTCGTGACCAGCAAGGCATTAGGTGGTGCGGTTGTTCGCAACCGGATGCGCCGTGTGCTGCGTGAAGTGGTACGCGCCTTCCATCCTCAACTTCAACCCGGTTACGATGTCGCTTTGATTGCCCGGTCGGCGCTGGTGCAGCAGCCTTTTACAGAGGTGCAGCGCAGCGTTCGTGTGTGTCTAGAACGGGCGGGCATCATCGGAGTAGAAAGCAAACCCTCATGAAAGCCGTGGCGTTAGGTCTTATCCGGCTTTACAAGCGTTATCTTTCCCCACTGCTGCCTTCCGCATGTATTTATGAGCCGACCTGTTCGATGTATACCTATCAGGCAATCGAGCGTTACGGTGTCATTCGAGGGAGCTGGATGGGGATGAAACGCATTTCGCGCTGCCATCCATTCCATCAAGGTGGATATGATCCTGTCCCCGAACGTGAGGAGTAATCTGTTGAGCAATCGTTCTCTGCTGACGCGGCGCACGGTTCTGTTGGTTGCGTTGGCTTTGATGCTTCTGGCGGCAGCCTGTGGCCCTGCCCCTCTGGGTACAAGCTGGCCTGCTGTGAGTTTGATTCAAACCAGTTGTAACGATCAGACATCCACTTCGATTCTGGTGGCTTATAACGAGTTCATTGTGCAAGTAAATCCTGCCGACGGTAAGGGAACAGTCTTGCTTGACCCGCAGGATTGCCAGCCGCGCAGCGACGAAAATGGTAATCCGCTAGTGTGGCAGTATAAGGTAGATGGCGCAGCGCGGCAGTTCTTCTCGCTGCCCGTGCAATATCAGGTGGACGGCAAGGATCAGTTCTTGGCGATCTCGTGGGATCAACACATCTATGAGATTAATGCCTCGGCTCCGCGTTCAACCGGCGCGGAGGGCACCACGATTGCCGGACGCACCGGTCATACGGTGGCTGATCTGGTGATGGACGACCAGCGCATCTACATCGGGCTGAATTCAAAAGATGTGGTGGCTCTGGATCGGGACACCTTCGATGTGGTCTGGGCGTTTACGACCGAACACGGCGTCTGGTCGAAGCCGCTGCTGGATAACGGCACGCTGTATATTTCCTCGCTGGATCATTTCCTCTACGCAGTGGATGCCGCCAGTGGTGATTTGCAATGGAAGCTGGATTTGAACGGCGCTGTGACCGCTACGCCGGTGCTGCACAACGGGAGACTGTACATTAGCTCGTTTGCCCGCAAGGTATTCGAGGTGTCGTTGGCAGGGGAAATCACGAAAGACTATGCGACGGATGACTGGGTATGGGGTTCGCCGTCTATCGTAGGCGACATTCTGTACATCGGTGATCTGGGTGGAAGCGTTTATGCGCTGGATACCACCAACGGGTTGAGCGAAGTGTGGAAGCGTTCTAAGCTGGCCGCCGGAGCTATTCGTGCGACCCCGCTGGTATATGAAGATCGGGTGCTGGTGGCTGCCCGCGACCAGAAGGTGTACTGGCTGAACCGCGATGATGGTTCTTCGATCATCGACTCGGAAGGTGCGCCGCTGGTACGCGAACTGCCCGCGCAGATTCTCTCGGATTTGCTGCTCATCCGCCCTGAAGATCAGGTGGACATTGCAGAGCCGTATGTGGTCGTGACGACCCTATCAACCGGGCAGCTTATGGCCGCCTACACGCTGGATAATGGCGAAAACAAGTGGTTATACGCCTTCCAGTAAAGGCGGAGGAGTGCGGTAATTCATGTGGGATCTCATCCTCAATCCGTTCATTACCGTCTTAACGCTGTTGTATTCGGTGTTCGGCAACAGCGCGGTGATGGCGATTGTTCTGTTCACGATTGCGGTTCGCGTGATTATGTACCCACTGAGCGCACAACAGATGCGTTCGAGCAAAATCATGCAAGAACTTCAGCCCGAAATGAAGCGGCTGCAAGACAAGTACAAGAATGACCGCGAAAAACTAGCTCAGGAACAGATGCGCCTGTATCGTGAAAAAGGCGTGAATCCTCTGGGCGGTTGCCTCCCGCTGCTCATTCAGTTCCCGATCTGGATCGGACTGTATCAGGCGATCAATCATGCGCTGGCGGCCACCCCGCTTCAGTTGATTGACCTCTCCGGGCGTTTTTTGGTGTCGGGGCTGGATCAACTGGTGCCGCTGAATAACGTTTGGATAGGGATGGATCTCACGCAAGCGCCGACTGCCAATCCGAGCTATGCGCTGGTGCTGCCTGCGCTGGTGCTGGTGACGACGTATGTGCAGTCCAAGATGATTACGCCCCCCCAGCAGCAGCCTACCGATGGTCAACCGAGTCAGGCACAGGCTATGACGCAATCCATGACGACGGTCATGCCGATCATGATGGGCATGTTCTCGCTGTCGTTTTCGGTGGGGTTGTCCATTTACTTCATCGTGTCTAATCTGGTCAGCATCTTCCAGTATGCGTGGAACGGGCAGGCCAAATGGGAAAATGTGTTCAGCTTCCTGCCCAAGAAATCGGCGGCGGGTGCGCCAGTCATCAGCGGCAAGCGCACGTTGAAGGCGCAGTTGGAAGCCGAAAAGTCGGCGGCGGCGAAGGTTGGTTTTAGCAGCGTCACTGCCGATGATGTCGAGGAAGTGGTGGAATCTGTGCCGGTGTTGAAGTCGGACGCAGAGGATAAGGAGCCACCTAAGTCACGCGGGCCTAAGACCAAAACAAAGACCAAGTCGGCAAAGTAGCGTAAGCGCAAGGATTGGCTTATGATCTACGGTCAACAAATATAAAGACGAGATTCGCAGTGTAATGGGGCGGCTGTTTCATCAGGAACCCGCCCCTTACGCGGTTTAGAACAAGGACTTTAGAGCATGAGCGCCGAACGTTCGATTGAGACTACGGGCGAGACTGTTGAAGATGCCATCAGCAAAGGGCTGGCCGAATTGGGCGGTGTTTCCCCATCGGATGTGATCGTGGAAGTGTTGGAGGAACCGAGCCGGGGCGTGTTCGGTATTGGCGCACATCCTGCCCGTGTTCGGTTGAAGTTGTTTCGTAGTATCGTTCCCAGTACGAGCGTGGTCAGCACGCCCGTTGTTGAGCCGGTTTCTGTGAGCAAGCCAACGCCGGTCAGCAAGCCCGCGCCATCTGTTGCGGTTGCCACTGACGAGATCACCCCGGAGGAGAGCGACGAAGAGGCGCTCTCGCTGCTGGAAGATATGCTGGTGATTACCGACGAGTCCGAGATGGACGAAGACGCCAAAGTGGGCAAGGTCGTGCTGGGAGAATTGCTGGAACGGATGCAAATTCGCCGTTCCGAGATTGTGGTGCGGCGGGCAATTACACCTGCACCCGAAGACAACAGCAATCCCTGGTTGCTGGACATCACTGGCCCGAATATGAATGCACTTATCGGGCGTCGGGGCGAGACGCTCAACGCTTTGCAGTACATCACCCGTTTGATTGCCAGCCGCGAACTTCAGCACCGTGCGAACATCGTGGTGGATGCGGCGGGGTATAAAGCGCGTCGTTCCAAGATGCTGCACGATCTGGCGATTCGCATGGCCGATCAAGCGGCGCGCAGTCAGCGCACTGTCACGCTGGAGCCGATGCCCCCGTATGAACGGCGCATCATTCACATGGCGCTGCGCGGGCGTGAAGACGTTCAGACCCGGAGCGTGGGCGAGGGGAACTCGCGCAAAGTCACGATTATTCCGAAGTAGGCAGCGAATGACACCTGAATATTTGTTGATCGGACATCTGACGGCTGATTTGACCCCGCAAGGGCGCATGTTGGGCGGCACGGTGTCTTACGCGGCGCGTGTGGTGCAGTCGTTTGGCCTGAAAACCGGCGTACTCACCAGCGCCGCCCCCGGCGAACCGCTGTTGGAAGGTCTCCAGCCGTATGCCGATGAACTGGTGATTCTGCCCGGCGAGGCCACCAGCACGTTTGAGAACATCTATGGCCCCGGCGGGCGCGTCCAGTATTTGCGCGAGGTGGCCTCCAAGATCACCCGCGCTGATATTCCGGCAAGCTGGCGGAGTGCGCCGCTGGTGCATCTCGCCCCGTTGACTGACGAAGTAGAACCGCAGATCGCGTATGACTTCCCGAACGCGATGGTGCTGCTCACCCTGCAAGGCTGGTTGCGCCGCTGGGATGCCGATGGGCGCGTGCATTTCAAACGCTGGTTCGACCGCGAAGTGCTGAAGGCGATTGATATTGTCGTGTTCAGCGAAGAAGACATCGCCGAAGCGCCCGAACTGGAAGCCGAGTTCGCAGGCGCGGTGCCTCACCTGTTCGTGACCCGTGCCGAACGCGGCGGGACGTACTACCGCGATGGTCAGCCGATTTCGTATACGACCCCGCTGGTGGAGATGGTTCATCCTACCGGCGCGGGCGATGTGTTTGCGGCGGGCTTGCTGTGCGCTCAACATGTCCTCAGCCCTGATTTGACGGTGGCGGTGCAGGTGGCGGCGCGGTTGGCTGCGACTTCGGTCACGCGGGTGGGGCTGGAAAGTGCGCCGCGTGCGGACGAAGTGCAGCAGGCGCTCGATGAGGTGCGTGGCCTTGAAACCTGATCGCATTCTTTACAACGGCAATATCATTACCCTCGACCCTGCGCGCCCCTTTGTGAGCGCGCTGGCTGTTTATGGTGATCGAATCGCGGCTTGCGGTTCGGACGACGACATGCTGGCGCTGGCGGGCGCAAATACCCGCCGCGATAACCTGAATGGGCAGACGGTGATTCCCGGCCTGACCGACGCGCATCTGCATTGGGAGATGACCGCGCGCGCGCTGCATCAGGTCAACGTGTTTGAAGTGCCGACCAAAGCCGTTGCACAGGAGCGCGTAGCTGAGTTCGCCAAGCGCGTACCCAACGGCGACTGGCTGATGGGGCATGGTTGGTTTCAGGACTTGTGGCCGGACAAAGCCTTCCCAACGGCTGCCGATCTCGATCAGGTTGCGTCCCATCATCCCGTGTATCTACGCGCAAAATCCGGTCATGCTGGTTGGGTGAACAGCGCCGCGTTGCGTTTGTGCGGCGTCAGTGCCAGCACGCCCGACCCCGAAGGCGGCGAAATCGTGCGCGACGCGCAGGGCGAACCAACCGGTATCCTGCTGGAGAATGCGATGGGGTTGGTCGCAGACCGCATCCCGCCGCCTTCACCGGAGCAGATCGCCCGTGAAATGCGGGTGGCGCAAAAGCTGGCGCTCGCCAGCGGAATGACGGGATTCCACGATTTTGATGAGCCAAGCTGTCTGCGCGGGTTACAGGTGCTACGCGAACGCGGTGAATTGAGCTTGCGCGTTCTGAAGCATGTCAATAAACAATGGCTACAGGCGGCGCTTGATACCGGGCTGCGCGGTGGCTTTGGCGATACGTGGATACGCATCGGCGCACTGAAGATTTTCGCGGACGGTGCGCTTGGCCCGCGTACCGCCGCCATGATTCAGCCCTATGATGGCGAACCGACCAACTTCGGCATTGTCACGGTGGACAAAGAGGAAATGCTGGAACTGGTCAGTCAGGCCAGCGCCGCCGGACTGCCTTCCACCATTCACGCCATCGGTGATCGCGCTGTGCATGATGTGCTGGATGTGTACACCGAAGTGCGCCGACAGGAAGCGGCGCGGGGCGAAACCCCCGCACAGCGCCGCCATCGCATCGAGCATGTGCAGCTCATCCATCCTGATGACGCGGGTCGCCTCGCGGAACTGGATGTGATCGCCTCCATGCAACCGCTGCACGCCACCTCGGATATGGACGCGGCCAACCGCTACTGGGGGGCGCGTTCCCTCTGGAGCTACAATGCGCGTTTGCAGATTGATCGCGGCGCAAGGGTGGCCTTCGGGTCGGATTCGCCGATTGAGCCGTTCGAGCCGTTCAAAGGCATTCACGCAGCGGTCACGCGCCAGCGCCCCGATGGTTCGCCGGGGGCGGACGGGTGGTATCCCGACCTGCGGCTGACGGTGGACGAGGCGCTGCGCGGGTTTACGCAGGGACCAGCCTACGCCAGCGGCCTTGAGCATCACTTGGGGGTGCTGCGCGAGGGCTATCTGGCTGATCTGGTCGTGCTAGACCGTGACCCGTACCGCATCCCCCCCGCCGACCTGCTGCATGTGCAGGTGCAGGCGACGATGGTGGGCGGCCTGTGGCGGCACGGCGGTTGGTAAACGGTGTGCCGCTAACTGATGTTCGCTGTGCTGAAGATGACCGCAATGACCGGGCTGTAGATCACCACGCCCTGATACTGGCTGAAATCCACCTCGGCAGGCACGGTGTAATTCTGGCTACCCACATTTCCCACGAGGGGACCCAGATCAATATAGTCATTCCCGATTTCTTCCAGCGTGCGCGGCGCTGGATTGCGTGTGAGATAGACATGCAGTTCAGGAGCATTGGTGACGCGGAAGTTTTCAAAGCGCATGATCCGGCTGTTGTCGGGTAGCTGGTACAAAAGCACGTTGCCGCTGCCGCTGTGGATAACATCAATTTCGGAAAAGACACCGGTGGCAATTACGGTTGGATCGGTCATGGCCGGCATGGACTGATCCACCTGCGAGACTTCGACATTAGGCGAGAGGGCGGCTTGCACCAGCGTGGAAGCCAGTGCTGCATTGGTTTTGCTCAATTCCTGATAGGCTTTTTGCACTTCCGGCGGCAGCACCAGAAAGGCTGTTTGTTGTTCGCTGGTCAGACCGGGGAACACTTCGGCAACGGTGTCATTCACGAAAAACGGTCGCCAGACCGGAAATGAAAAGGTGAGCGCCACGACGACCGCGCCGCCGAGAATGAGCAGAAAACGCATGAGACGGTTCATAGACTGACCTCGATGATCCGGGTGTATCCCGGCTGACGGCTGAACAGAGCACGACTGCCCACTATACTACCGATCTCAGCTTATCCCGCCACCCCGATCCGTTATGATGGCGCATCATCCGAATTGTATTCTGCGATCAGCGTATCAATATCCACCATTTCCCACAGACGCAGATGGGCAAGTGCTTGGGGGCGGTTGGCCTCAAAGTAGTGGTACACCGCATCCTGTTCCGCACCCGTCCCTACAGGACGGTAGTAAATCAGGTCGAACAGGCCATCCACATGCAGGATTTGCTGCTCGACGCGCTGGAATTTGAACATCTGCCCGTCGGGGATGGAAATGGTCAGGTCAATGCTGCTGTGCTGCATATTGCCGAAGGGATAGAGCAGCTTGTTTTGCCCCAGTTCTAGCACCACCTGTTCCCACACCTGTTTGAAGTGTTCGTAATCCTCCGGCAGCAGGCGTTCAGCCATCACATCAGGATAGACGCAGTAAAAAGGTTCGTGCCGGCGGAAGGCATTACGCGCTTTGAAGCGGAAAACGTGTTCGCGTTCGATCTGGTCGCAATTGACTAAGCGCCCGCGTACATCCCGCCGCGAGTCGAAAATGGCATCGAACACGGTCAAATAGTTGCGAATGGAGGATTCAAGTGAGCTGTAACCCGTCCCGTGCAGTGTGACTTCATTC
>Ga0172373_10008415_pt1 | contig 13102 bp, 23 predicted proteins | sample Lak10m_2_FD_114546 | JGI IMG/M metagenome (GOLD analysis project Ga0172373, IMG submission 114546) | Freshwater microbial communities from Kabuno Bay, South-Kivu, Congo - kab_092012_10m | ecosystem: Environmental > Aquatic > Freshwater > Lake | place: Democratic Republic of the Congo... | reverse complement strand
CGACAGTTGATCCCGGAGGGCGGCGGCCTCGGCGGCGGGGCCTTCCAGGAACCTCTTAAGCGCCGGATGCCCCCCCATCTTAAGAGCCAGCGCGCCGGCCTTCAACGGTCTCTTAGACGGCGTCGGGCCGCCTCTCAGAACGTCGCCGGCCACCAGCCCGAGCGGAATGCCCGATGTATGCATCCGGCGATTGACCGCGACGAAGGTCATAGGCAACTCTCTTAATGGGCGCTCCCGTACCACTTTCAGGCCAAACGTTTGCTTGAGGCCGATCCGGGGGCCTGCGGGCTGCGCAGCTCGCGGCGGAGCTGCTGGAGCATGGCCTTGAGGCCGCCGGCCCGCTCGCCCGGATCGGGGCAAGCAGCGACCAGATCGGCATACCACCGCCCCGCCATCTGCACAAGCTGCAGGGGATAGATGCGGGCGTTCTCCTCCCGATAGACCTCGGCGATGTCGCTGGCGATGCGGTCGAGCAGATCCTCATCGAAGCTGCCTGCAGGTGGCGTCGGCGGCTGGATTGCGACGTTATCCAGGTGCGCTTCACCCTCTCCGGTCAGAAGCCAGTCTAAAGAAACACCGAGCGTTTCCCGCATCTTAGCCAACATCGCTTGGTCGGGAAAAGTGCGTCCACGTTCGTAGTTCCCGAGGGTGTCCACCGGGCAGCCCAAAGCGTCAGCTACTTCCTGGCGGCTGCGCTCCCCGCGCGCCTGGATGAGGCGTTCTCCAAAGGGGGTAGCAGGTTTCAGCTTCCGAGCCATCCGCTGAAACCTCCGTTTCGGCCAACAAAAATGGTTTCTGCAATCCCGCAAGCCGCTGATATGGCGCAATAATTCCGCGCATTCAGCCGATATGGGTGCTGGAACCGGCAGAAACTGCCGGAACGGCCTTGCGAAAACGATGAAACAGCCGTATTCTTTCCAGACATAGAAATTCACACCCCTCAAAAAACCGGCCTGGCGGGGCCGGTGGACAGGCAAGAGGAACCCAGGATGGCCAAGGCCAAAGGCTGGCACAAGTCGGACATCAAGGCGGCGCTGGAGAAGCGGTGCCTGACGCTGTCCAACCTCGACAAGGCCAACGGCCTGCCGGAAGGCACCTGCAGCGCGGCTCTGCGCAAGCCCCATCCGAAGGGCGAGGCGGCGATCTCTGCCGCTCTCGACGTCCATCCGATGGTGCTGTGGCCGGCCCGCTACAATGCCGACGGAACCCGGAAACGCCCTCAACCTGCGGCCAACTATAGGCCCCGCCCCCAGGCCGGTCACCGTCAAAAATCGGAGGCCGCTTGAACATGTCGAACGTCATGCAACCGAATGTCGGTATCTGGCCGAAGGAAAAGCTGCTGCTTACCCCGCCGGAACTGCCGATGGAGGAGCGGGTTCGCCGCTACCAGCACAACATCCAGGCGATCCATGAGGCTGGCTGCCTCGTCCCCAGCGCCATGGTGGACAGCGTCGATCCCGAAGAGATCCGGGCGTGGTTCGAGGCCGGGGAGCGGCGGATCGCCCAACTGAAACGGTGCATCCGCTACGTCGCCAGCCTGCCCGATGAGGATGAGCCCGTTGAGGAGGACGAAGGCCCGTTCCTGGAATGCGATTTCGACGACCCGGCGCCGATCCGCCCAGTCCCGGTGCGGATGATCTCGCCCAGGGCGAACAGGACGCCTTCCGCCAAGACCTTCGTCATCGACACCGCCGCGCTGCAGATCGCCGGCCTGAACCTCAAGGTGGCCATGTGCGTGGATGCCGCGACCCGGCGGGTGCTGGGCCACGGCATCAGCGCCAGCGCCGACGACGCGCTGGTGACCGCGCTGGGCAACGCGATCTTCGCCGATGGCGTTCCCGACACCGTCCTGGTCGACGACGCGATGACCGCGCCCGAGCTGGCCCAGGAATGCGAGGCGCTGGGCGTCACGCTGGCCCGCATCCCGCCCTACAGCGGCGAGGGCAAGCCCATCGAGCGCGCCTTCCGTGACTTCGCCGTCCACATCAGCACCCACCAGGAGCCCACCCCATGAAGGAACTCGGCCTGCAGACCATTTCGGTCGCCTCCATCGATTTCGGTGACCGCTTGCGCCAGGTGGACGAGAACCATGCCGCCCTGCTGGCCCAGAATATCGAGCAGGTTGGCCGCCTGCGCACCCCCATCGAGGTGCGCAAGAAGAAGGGCCGCAAGGATGGCTACCTGCTGATCGCGGGTGGCCATCGCCTGCGGGCGGTGCAGCTCCTGGGCTGGGCGGAGGTGCAGGCGTTCGTGTTCGAGGCGACGGACGAGGAAGCCCGTCTCGCCGAGATCGACGAGAACCTGGTGCGCCACGACCTCAACCCCCTCGACCGCGCGGTCTTCATGGCCGAGCGCGAGGATCTGTACCGCAAGATGCACCCGGAGGCGACGCAGGGTGGTGACCGGCGCAGCGAGGAATTTCAAAACCGCACGGTGCGGATTTGGTCCTTCGCCCGCGACACCGCCGAGCGGTGCGGCCTGTCCGAGGACACCATCCAGCGTGCGCTGAAGATCGGCTCGCTGAAGCCGGATGTCCGCGCGCGGATTGCCGGAACTTGGCTCGCCCACAAGCAGGGCGAGCTGCTGAAGCTGACCCACCTGTCCCATGCCGAGCAGCACACCGCGCTCGACCTGCTGCTGGCCGAGGGTGCCGAAGCCAAGACGGTCGAGCAGGCCAAGAAGATCATCCTGGGCGTCCGCGACGGCGACAAGGGCGAGACTGACAAGAAGTTCGACAAGCTGATCGACGCCTGGCGCCGGGCCGACCGCACCGCCAAGCGCGCCTTCCTCGCGCATCTGCGCGAGACCGGCCAGCTCGACGAGTTCCTGGGCGCCGAGAAGGAGGCCGCGTGATGCATAAGGGCATCGGCTTTTCCTCGGTAAAAGAGGCCATCGGTCACGCGAAGGCGCGGTTGCGTTATCTCACCGCGACCAGGAACCTGTCTCGCCACGCCGCCGATCAAGCGCCGCAAGCCGAGGACGTTCTTCCACACGAGAGTTCCGACCTGACCGAGTTCCAATCCCCTCTCGACGGCCAGGAAGGGAAGTGGAAGATCCGGCTGGAATTCGACGACGGCAGCGCGCTGGAACTCTTCGCCACTTCGGTCGAAGGGCACATCTATGCCGGCTCCGGCCCTGGCGGCAGCCAGCGCCGGAACTGCGCGGTGCGCTTCTACGAGGGCGTTGCGGCGATGGGGCGACGGGTGCGGGGCACCTATTTCGGCTGGCCCTCGCGGTGACCCCCATGCAGCACCAGCACCACCTTGGCATCGCGGTAGACCAGCGCCCCGTTGAGCCATTGGCCATCGCCCCAGTCCAGCCGCAATTGGGCGAGGCCGTGCGGGGACGGCAGGCGGATGAGGCCGGTGCCGATATGCAGGGCGAAGCGTTCGAGCAGATCGGCGGCGGCGCCATCGAGGCGCACGGTGCCCTGGAGCACCGGGATGGGGCTGGTGCGTGGGCGGCGCCGGACGTGGCCGCTGTCCATCCTGGTTTCGATCATCGGCTGAAAGGTGTCGGGCGTGAGCTGGGCAAGGACGTGCGCCAGGTCACCCGGCCATGCGGGTGCATCTTCGAGCATTTGGGTTTCCCCTCTCTTGGTTGTGTCGCAATGCCGAGTGTAGGGGAAGGCCGGCCGACCGTCATCCGCCGCCACGGGGCGACCGGCCGGTCCCGAGGGGGCGCGGAGAGCCGCGTCCAGAGCCGGGTTATGCCGCCCATGGCGGCAGTCCCCGGCGCGGCCGGTGGAAGCCCGGCGCCCTTCAGGGGGAGGGCGTGATGGCGCGCACCAAGGGCGACACCAAGACCTTCGACCTGCTGACCTGGGAGCCGCCCCAGCCGGCCAAGGCGTTCGCGCCCGAGAAGGTGCGTGCCGCGACCTTGCGCTCGACCATCTGCCGCGCCATCGCGCTGGCGCTGAAGGAATGCGGCCAGGACCGCGAGCTGATCGCGGCGGAGATCGGCGAATACCTGGGCGAGAGCTGCCCCAAGAACATGCTCGACGCCTATGCCAGCGAGGCCAGGGAAGACCACACCATCCCGCTGGTGCGGTTCCTGGGCCTCGTCCACGCGACCCGCGACATGCGGCTGCTGCAGATCCTGGCCCAGCAGTTCGGCTGGGCCGTCATCCCGGCCAAATACCTGCCCGCCATCGAGGAGGCGATCCTCGCCGACAAGATCGAGGAGCTGACCCAGCGCAAGGCGATGGCCCGCAAGACCTGGAAGGGGGGCGCATGACGGCCGATTGGGAATGGCTCTCGGCGGCCGACATGGCCGCGCAGATGGAGATCACCCCCCAGGGCTTCAACAAGAAGGTCCGGGAGAACGGCTGGCGGCTGCCCGCGCGGCGGTTCGACAGCGGCAATCCCCAGGGCATCTGGCGCCCTGCCAAGGATGGCGGCGGCTACGAGTATCACTATTCGCTGCTGCCCGGCCGCGCCCAGTCCAAGTTCGCCATGCGCCACCGCGCCCGGCCCGAGGATCAGGCCGCCAAGCAGGTCCGCCGCGCCGCCAAGCAGGCGGTGGCCCGCCACGAGGCATGGGCGCATTTCGACGCCTTGCCTGACGCGAAGAAGGCCAAGGCGCGCTGGTGGCTTGAGACCATCGAGAGCGTGCTGACGATGGTGCGCGGCGGCACCCCGAAGGAGGTGGCGGTCAAGATGGTCTGCGACCACCGCAAGGTGGGCGTCTCGACCTATTACGAGTGGGAGAAGCGCACCCACGGCATCGACCGCGCCGACTGGCTGGCGTTCCTAGTGGATCGCCGCGTCGGACGCACCACCACCGAGGACTGCGACCCCGACGCCTGGGAGTTCATCAAGGCGGACTTCCTGCGGGCGGAGCGGCCCAGCTTCGCCGCGTGCTTCCGCCGTCTCGAACGGGCGGCGAAGGAACATGGATGGAAGATCCCGAGTGCCAGGACCCTTGAGCGCCGCCTGCTCGACCTGCCGGTCGTGATCCGGGTTCTGGCCCGCGAGGGGCGGGCGGCGCTGAAGCGTCTGTATCCGGCCCAGGAGCGCGACCGCAGCGGCTTTCACGCCATGGAGGCGGTCAACGCCGACGGCCACAAATGGGACGTGTGGGTGCAGTGGCCCGACGGCGAGATCTGCCGCCCCAACATGGTGGCGATCCAGGATCTCTATTCCGGCCTGATCCTCTCCTGGCGCATCGACAAGACGGCCAACAAGGAAGCCGTGCGCCTGGCCATCGGCGACATGGTCGAGCAGTGGGGCATCCCCGACTACATCTGGCTCGACAACGGCCGCGACTTCGCCAGCAAGTGGATTACCGGCGGCACCCCCAACCGCTACCGCTTCAAGGTCAAGGAAGAGGAGCCCGCCGGCATCCTCACCCAGCTCGGGGTCGAGGTCCACTGGACAACCCCCTACAGCGGCCAGTCCAAGCCCATCGAAAGGGCGTTCCGGGACTTCTGCGACAACATCGCCAAGCACCCCGCCCTGGCCGGTGCATGGACCGGCAACACCCCGCTCAACAAGCCCGAGAACTACGGCAGCAAGGCCATCCCGCTGGAGAAGTTCATCGAGGTGGTGGCCGAGGGGATCGTCGAGCACAACACCAGGAAGAAGCGCCGCAGCAAAGTCTGCCAGGGCATCCATTCCTTCCTCGACGCCTTCCAGGCGTCCTGTCAGCGGGCCGAGACCATCATCCGCGAGTCGACCGAGGAACAGCGGCGCCTATGGCTGCTTGCCGCCGAATGCATCAAGGCCGACGCCAAGACCGGCGAGTTCAACCTGATGGACAACCGCTACTGGTCGGAGTTCCTGATCGATCATCGCGGCACCTCGCTGGTGGTGCGGTTCGATCCCCAGAACATGCATGCCGGCGCCCACGTCTATCGCCTCGACGGCGCCTATCTGGGCTTCGCCGAGTGCAAGGTCGCCGCCGGCTTCAACAACATCGACGACGCCAACGAGCACAACCGCAAGCGCAAGCGGATGATGCGGGCGACCAGGGAAGCCCTGGAGATCGAGCGCAGCATGTCCATCGACGAGGTGGCCAAGCTGCTGCCCAAGCTGGAAGAGCCGCCGCCGCCCGAGACCAAGGTCGTGCGCCCGTTCTTCGGCAACCTGGCCGTGGCGCCGGTGGCCCAGGCCGATCCCGACGAGATGGATGACGAGGAATTCCGCACCAGCCTGGCGGGGGGCGTCCGCGCGCTCCGCCTGGTGAAGGAATAAGGGCACGGAAGCCGCCAAGCCAATCCGTGCCCGGAACGCAGAGAGCGAACCAAGGGGAACTTACATGAACAAGATCATTGCCGAAACCGTGTTTTCCGACCAGCAGCAGGAAGAGCTGCGCACCGAAGTCCGCCGCATCATGGAGGCCGAGGGCCTGTCCCAGGCGGCGGCATCCAAGGACGCCAACGTCGCCTACGCCACCTTCTCGGCATGGCTGGGCGCGAAATACACCGGCGACAACAACCGTGTCGCCGCCGAGGTGAAGCGGTGGCTGGGCGCCATCTCCGAGCGCAAGCGGACGGTGGCCACCATCGTCACCTCGCCCGGCTTCCAGATGACCCCGACCGCGGCCGAGTTCATCTCCGCCTTCCAGTACGCCCAGATCGCCGTCGACTTCACCGTCATCGTCGGCGGCCCCGGGGTCGGCAAGACCTCGGCCCTCAAGCAGTACTTGGCGACCACTCCGAACGTGTGGATGGTCACCATGGAGCCGACCACCGCCAAGCCGTCGGCCATGCTGCAGGAGATCTGCGCGGTGATGGACATCACCGAGAAGTCCGCCACCAAGCTGTCGCGCGCCATCGGCAAGTATGTGGCCGGCAAGAATGGCCTGCTGGCCATCGACGAGGGCCAGCACCTGACCTCGGAGGCACTGGAACAGCTCCGCTCCATCCACGACCGCTACCAGGTCGGCATCGTGATCTGCGGCAACGAGACCATCATCTCGCGGCTGGAGGGTCAGAAGGCCACCTTCGCGCAGCTCTACAGCCGGGTCGGCGTCCGCATCAAGCGGCCGAAGCCGCGCCAGGGCGACATCTGCGCCCTGATCCAGGCGTGGGGGATCACCGACGACGAGGAGATCCGCCTGCTGAAGGTGATCGCCAAGAAGCCGGGGGCGCTGCGCAGCCTCGACAAGTGCCTGCGGCTGGCCAGTACCCTGGCGGGTGGCGGCGGCGAGCCGCGCAGCCCCAAGCACATCAAGGCGGCTTGGGAGCGGCTCGCTCCCGAGAGCCTGTCCGACGCGGCGTGAGGCGGCCATGTTGAGTGACAACCTGCGCCTCGCCCTGCACAGCTTCGACAAGGTGGTGATGCCCGCCGTCGAGGCCGGCTGCAGCAGCAGGGAGGTGGCCTCGGCCCGCGTGGTGCGCGCCAACCTGGCCGACGTACTGGCCAACCTGGAGGCGTGGGAACGTGCCGCCGGCCCGGATGCCATTGCTCGCCTGACCGTGGCCGACGAGTTGCCCGACAACGTGCTGCGGCTGGCCAAGCGGCTCGACCGCCGGGGTGTCCGCGTCGGCGCCCCGGGCAGCGGGGGAGATGCGGCATGAGCGCGCGCCCCTTCACCGCCGACACCGTCTTCCGCTGGCAGATGGGCCGCGAGGAGATCGCCGCCCAGGCCATCGGCGTCATCGACGTCGGGGGCCGCGCCCGCGTGGTGCTGATGGACACCGCCGAGCGCCACTGGGTGGTGGTGGTCACCCCCGACGGCCGGATGACAGAGATCGTCGCCGGCCCGGTCACCGGCACCCAGGCCCTGCACGCGGCCGAGCTGGTGGTCGCCGGCATCAAGGATCACGGCTCGGTTTCCGCCCTGGTCACTACCCTGGCCCTCGGCCTGGTGGCCCGGGCCTGCACCGAAGGGAGGCCCGCATGATCGCCGTCGAGACCATCGTCACCGCGGCGGCCCAGGAGTTCGGGGTCACCGTGCTGGACATCAAGTCCAACCGCCGCTCCGCCACCATCGTCCGCCCCCGCCACGTCGCCATGTACCTGGCCCGCCACATGACCCTGCGCTCGCTGCCCGAGATCGGCCGCGTGCTGGGGCACCGCGACCACACCTCGGTCATGTACGCGGTGGAGCGCATCGACCAGGCGCTGGCCGCCGACCCGGTCTTCGCCGTCCGCGTGGCCGCCTTGCGCGACCGTATCGAGCGGGAGGCTGCTCAATGCGCCTGACCTCCCGCACCCGCCTGTTCCGCGCCCGGCGGCTTGCCCGCGCGGCCATCCACTGGATCACGGCGCCCGCCAGGCTGTGCCTGGCAATCGTGAAGATTGGCGGCAAGGCCGCCGGCCGCGCCGCCTTCTAGATCGCCCTCAACTGCCACTGAAAGGCCCTCAAGCCATGTCTGAGAACCAGAAGACCATTGCCGGCGCCGTGATGATCGACGGCGTCCAGCACCTCCCCGGTCCCAAGGGGGTGAAGATCCCGGTGACCAACTTCAAGGCCCAGGATCTGCTGCAGCATGAGCTGGTCTACCAGCTCACCGACTACGCCCTCGATATCTCGGCCGAGATCGCCCGCTTCAACGGCCACTCCCGCGCCGACCTGGCGCAGTTCGACGCCCTGCTGGCCCAGGAATACGGGGTCACCCGCGACCCCGAGTTCAAGGGCAACCGGACCTACACCAGCTCCGACGGCAAGCGCCAAGTGAAGATCGCCCTCACCGACCGGGTGATCTACGGCCCCGAGCTGCAGGCGGCCAAGCAGCTTCTCGACGAGGTGATCCGCGAGAATGCGGGCGGCGCCGGCCCCGTCCTGACGCCGCTGGTGAACCTGGCGTTCCGGGTGGACAAGGAAGGCAAGGTCGATCCCGACCTGCTGCGCGCCATCCGCCGCCTGGAGGTGCCCGATCCCCGCTGGCCGAACATCTGCCGCGCCATCGACGACGCCGAACGGGTGGTCGACACCACCAGCTACATCCGCTTCTACCGCGCCGGCCCGACCGGCAAGCAGGAGCTGATCCCGCTCGACATCGCCGCCGCCCACCCGACCCCCGAGGCGTTCGCCCGCCGGTCCTTGCGCCGCCAGGTCGAGGAGGCCGAGCAGGTCAAGGCCAAGGTGGTGGATCTGCTGCAGACCGCCGTCGGCCACCTGGATCTGCCCGGCGGCAGCCAGCGCACCGCCGCCGACCTGATCCTCTGCGCCATGCAGCTTCTGGGGGCCAAGCCCGCCGGCGCCGCCCAGGCGGCCGAGTAAGGGGGGCGACCATGACGAAGGCGAAGCTGGAAGAAAACATCCGCGACCTTATCGAGAAATCCGGTCTGCCGGCTGCCGATATCGCCGATGTCCTCGGCACTCTGCACGATGAGTTCGAGATGATCGCCTCGGACGAAGGGGAGTGATGCACATGGCCATAACCAAAGTCGTCGCCGTCACGCAATACATCAAGGTGACCATCGACGAGACCAAGTTCGACAGAGAGTTCTTCGAGCAGTTCAACGCCAGCATCTTCTATGCGGGCGACGATCTCGACGAGCACTTCAAACACCTTGCGCAGCTCAATGCTCGGGGCATCTACGACGACACGGACTTCATCGGAGGCTACGGCCCGGCCGAGGAAATGGGCATCAAGTTCGGCTCCCTCGACGATATCGAGATCTATATCGACGAGGACCTGACCGCCCTGCAAGGGGAGGCCTGACGCCATGAACGCCAAGACGTCCCAGGCTTTCTTTGAAGCCCAGACCCGCATGGATGCCATCTTGTGCGTGGCCATGTCCTTGGTCGACCACGATGCGCTCCCTGACCTGTTCGTCGACCAGTTCGCGTCGTGGTTCCTCGACCACGGCCCGGAGGACGCCGATATCAAGGACCTGCTTCCAGCACTGCCCGGCATCGATGAGCTGCTGGAGAACGACTTCGCCGACACCACGTCGGAAGACCTAGCTGAGTGGCTCGGCAACAAGGGCCATCTGGGTTTTCTCGCCCAGGTGTCCGCCCCGGTGCGCGACTACTTCGATGAGAACGGTTGGACCAGCAGCTGGGGGTACACGCACTTCACCTGGCTGTACGCCGACACCATCGGCCAACTGGCCGAACGTGCCCTCGCCTGGTCGACGGACATGGCCAACCTCGACAAGCGCAAGAAGGGCTGACCGCCATGTCCATGCCCGACGACGAGTTGCATCTGCTGCGCCGGCTGGAAGGGGCCGACGAGGTGACCGTTTACAAGCGCCGCGAGGCGGTGGCGGCGGCTTCGCTGGACGCCAAGGGGTTCGCCTTGTGGCGGCCCTATCGCCAGCGGGGCAGCACCATGCGCGGCTTCGCCTGCATCACCGCCGCCGGCCTGAGCGAGCTGCGGATGCTGCAGGACGCCGCATAGGAGAAACGCCCGGCGCCAGAACGGCGCCGGCGCGTCGGCGAGGGATTGGCCGCCCCGCCCTGATGAGCCAGGCCAGGACTACGAGGACCGCCATGGGGAAGATGATCAACGCCGTCTTGGGCTTCGACATCGCGCTCCGCGCCTATCTCAACCGCGCGGGCAATAGTGCTGCCGCCAAGCACCTGGCGCAGGCCGGTGTCGCGCTGCGCCGGGTTGCAGCCGAGCATGCTCTCGACCAGGCCGCCCAGGTCCGCGACCCGAGACTGGCCTTCGAGGAACTCGTCGACCTTGCCGCCGCCGTCCCTTGGCAGGACATGGCCGCCATCGTCAACCGCGCTGGAGAGCGCAACCCCGGGAGCTGCTAATCATGTCCATGCCCACCCCCAAGCGGATGGCCGCACAGAGCCGCCGCAACATCGACACCGCAGTGAAGTCGCTGCGCTCCATTGCCGAACGCTACGGCGACGCCGACAACTACATCGTCGAGGTCGCTGACCGCTACGCCGAAGCCCTGGCCGCCTTCGGGAAGGAGATCGACGAGATCACCGCCGACGCCCTGGAAGAGGCTGCGCTCTGACCATGGCCGACACCACCAAGATCGCCTGGGTGCGGAACAGCGACGGCACGCCCGGCGCCACCTTCAACCCCTGGATCGGCTGCACCCGCGTCTCGGCGGGCTGCGCCGGCTGCTACGCCGAGAAGCTGGCCACCGCCCGCCTGAGCGTCGAGTGGGGCAAGGGAAAGCCGCGCCGCCGCACGGCCAACAGCAACTGGAAGAAGCCGCTGCGCTGGAACCGCGACGCCCAGGTGCGCGGCATCCGCATCCGGGTGTTCTCCGCGTCGCTGGCCGACATCTTCGATCCCGAGGTGCCGTCCGAGTGGCTGGCGGACTTCTGGGAGATGGTGCGCGCCACACCCCACCTCGACTGGATCATCGTCACCAAGCGGCCCGAGAACATGGCCGCCCGGCTGCCGACCGACTGGGGCCTCGGCTGGCCCAACGTGTGGCTGGTTGTGACCGTCGAAGACCAGGCCGCTGCGGATCGGCGCATCCCCATCCTGCTGGCGGTCCCAGCCAAGGTGCGGGGCCTCTCGATGGAGCCGCTGCTAGGGCCGGTGGATGTTCGGTGGGCGCTGTCCCGCAATCCGCTGGAGATTGCCGCCGGCTTTCTCAAGCGGGGCCAGTTCGCCCCTGGCCTGGAGACCATCCGGCCGCTGAACTGGGTACTGATCGGCGGCGAAAGCGGCTCGACCGAGGACGCTCGCCCGATGGACATCCAGTGGGTGGGCGACATCCTCGACGATTGCGACCGGGCCGGCGTGCCCGCATTCGTCAAGCAGCTCGGCCGCAACCCGGTTACCTGCGGCCTGCCCACCCCGAACCCCGCCAACGACACCATCGGCACCGACCCGGCCCGGTGGCCGAAGTGGCTGCGTGTCAGGCAAATGCCTGCGAGCTGAACGTTTTTCCTGCCTGAACTGGAGACCATGATGACCAAGATCGACACCATCCTTCCCGCCTTCGGCCAGCCCTTCCAGGGCGGCTTCCTGGCCGTCGTCGACTTCGACCGCGACGGGCGGCGCTTCGCCCTGATCGTTGCGCCCAAGGCCGAGGGCGAGACCACCGCGAAGTTCAAGGTCCGCGACACCGCCACCAAGGGCGCTCGCTCGCTGCGGGACGGCCTGGCGAACTCGGAGGCCATGAACGACAAGAACCACCCGGCCGCCCAGTTCTGCCGGGCCTTGCGGATCGGCGGCTACGACGACTGGTACCTGCCCAGCCGGCACGAGGCTTGGCTCTTGGCGGAAAACCTGATGCCCGGCGAAGGCTATGTGCCCGAGCAGACCGCCGCCGAGGCGTTCCGGGAAGGCGGACCCGAGGCGTTCGACCGCACCTGGTACTGGACGTCCACCGAGTGCGGCCCCGGCTCTGCGTGGGTCCAGAACTTCTACAGCGGGGGCCAGTACGGCTACCTCAAGGACTGGAGTGCCCGCGTCCGGGCCGTCCGCAAATGCCCCCTTTGACCTTCACCCCTTCTTCCCCGGCCGCTTGGGCGGCCGGGGCCACCGCTTGAACTTTGGAGACTGAGATGACCCATATCGACCCCAGCATCACCGGCACTCTTCCCGCCATCGGCGCCCCGTTCGGCGGCGGCTATTTCGCCGGCACCTACCTGGAACACGGCGCCCTGATGGCGCTGATTGTCGCCCCCAAGGCCGAAGGCGAAGCCGAGAGCCTGGAGTGGGGCGCGCGCGGCACGAAGACCGCCGCCCGCTCGCTGATCGATGGCCTGGCGAACTCCGATGCGCTCAACGACGGTGATCACCCGGCCGCCGCCTTTTGCCGTGCCCTACGGATCGGCGGCTTCGACGACTGGCACCTGCCGACGCTGGATCAGATGACCGTGTTACGCGCCAACCTGACGCCCGAAAACGACCATGTGCCCGAGCAGACCACGGCTGAGGCGTTCAAGGAGGGAGGTTCCGAGGCGTTCGAGATCGACGACTGCTACTGGACAAGCACCGAGTGGGGTTCCGGCTCTGCGTGGGTCCAGTACTTCGGCTACGGAGACCAGGACGGCAACCTCAAGGACTGGAGTGCCCGCGTCCGGGCCGTCCGCAAATATCCCCTTTGACCTTCACCCCTTCTTCCCTGGCCGCTTTAGCGGCCAGGGCGGCTGACGCCTGAGGAGATTTTGCATGGCGCGCACCACTGAACTGGCGATCTACCGCCCGGCCTACGAGCTGTTGCAGCTTCTCGCGAAGCTGACGCAGCAGTACCCGCGCGGCTATCGCCAGGGACTG
>Ga0172373_10008412_pt1 | contig 13105 bp, 15 predicted proteins | sample Lak10m_2_FD_114546 | JGI IMG/M metagenome (GOLD analysis project Ga0172373, IMG submission 114546) | Freshwater microbial communities from Kabuno Bay, South-Kivu, Congo - kab_092012_10m | ecosystem: Environmental > Aquatic > Freshwater > Lake | place: Democratic Republic of the Congo... | reverse complement strand
GAGGGGCATGCTGTGCGAAGGCTACGAGCCAATCGTCGCCGGAGTGAGAGAGGTTGAACTGGAGGTTAGAATTCCTGAGTGTGGGCTTGCCATGCTCGCCGTAGTCGAAGGCGATTTGGGACGGGGGAACCTGTTCATAGGCAGCGACGAGGTGTCGGAGCCAGTATCGGGAGGCGATGAACCGTGTGCGAGGGAGGTCGGCGCGAAATGTGTGTGCGCGAGCCTGTTCTTCTTCGGAGAGGGTGGCGAGGTATTCGGGCAGCTGGGGTGTGGGTAAGGCGAGCGATGCGAACCAAGCGTGAACCTCACGCTCGGCCAGGGGTGGGACGCTGAGCTGAATGCCAGCCTCCGGATCGGGAGAAGACACCCTGCGGCAATATGGAGCGATCGCTGGGTTTGCCATGTGTGGGATTGGCGTTATGCTGGACACGCGTGAGCTTGCCCGAAGAACAATTAGAACGTCAACCGACGGCATCGGTTGCAGCAGAAACCGCTGCTGCGAATTTGTCGGACAGCGGAGGTATTCCGAACTGGTTGTTGGTGGTCTTTTTTGGGTTGGTATTGGTTGCGTTTTTGGGAGGGGTGTTCACTGCGGGTGGGAAGGATGGGCATGAGCATCCGAAAGAGGATCGTCGGCTCGTCGACTTTTCCCTAACCGACACAGCGGGACGTTCGGTATCGCGATCGGACTTGGAGGGGAAGTATGCGGTTGTGAGCTTCGTCTTCACGAGTTGTTCGCTGTCCTGTATTCAGGTTGTGAAAACAATGGCGGAGATTCAGAGGCGGACGGCGGATCAGAAGGATGTGGTCTTGGTGTCTTTGAGTCTGGATCCGCGAACGGACACCCCTGCGGTGCTTGGATCGTTTGCGCGTCGGTATGGTGCGGAATCGGCGCGGTGGCACTTTTTGACGGGGGAGAAGCAGACGGTTTACGAGCTGATTGAGCGCAGCTTTTTGGAGAAGTCGGAGCAACCGGACACGGGGCCGAATGCCATTCCAGGGGGATTTGAGCGGGCGACAAGGATCGCTTTGGTCGATTCCCGTGGCGTCGTGCGCGCATTTTTCGATGGGATGGGGGCGGGGGCGCCGGCAGCGGTGATGAAGGAGTTGGAGGAATTAAGGCAAAGCACGAAACATGAGTGAGTGGAGTGGTTTGAACATGCGCGGGGTAGTTTGGTTGTGGGCGATGTGTGTGGTCACTGGCATGATGCCTTGTTGCGATGAGGGGTTGGCGGCCGTTCCATCTGCGAAGGCGTCGGCGCGGGCGGGGCATTCTGCCGGTGAGAGCGCAAGTCGGACGGTGCGGAGTTTTTTGGTCAAGGGAGTGGTGCGGGAGGTGGCATCGAACGGCAAGAGCTTAACGGTGCGACACGAGGAGATTCCCGGATATATGCCCAAGATGACCATGGAGCTTACGGTTAAGAACCCTTCGGAGTCGAAGGCGGTTCGGGTTGGGGATCAGATTGAGTTTCGCATGATGGCGAGTGAGGAGGAGCATTGGATCGACACGATTCGGGTGTTGGTCCGAGGCGTTGACCAGGGGAGCGGTAAGGTGGACAACGCGACGAAGGCCGGGAACGTTCGTGAGGTCAAGGTGGGAGACTTATTTCCCGATGCGGAGCTGCTTTCGGAGAGTGGGCAGCGCGTGCGGTTGGAAGGATTTCGGGGGCGCGCGTTGGCGTTCACATTTTTATTTACGCGTTGTCCGTTGCCGGAATTTTGCCCGCGTATGTCGAAGCACTTTTCGCGGGCGCGGAACATTTTGTTGAACGGGGATGGAAAGCCCTCGAACTGGCAATTTCTGTGCCTGTCTTTCGACTCGCAGAATGACACCCCGGAGGTGCTTCGGCGGTATGCGCGGAATTACCGAGGCGAGAGTGACGATCGGTGGTTATTTGCTTCGGTGGACCCGGCTACGCTCAAGACGTTGGCGGCGCTCACGGATCTGAAGGTGGCGAATGAGGGGGGAAGCTTTTCGCATAACTTAAGAACGGTCGTGTTGGATACGCGGGGTCGAGTGCATCGGCTTTTTGACGGGAACGAATGGACTCCGGAACAGCTGGCGGAGTCGGTGGAGTCGGCAGCGCGGGTGCCTGAGTTGTCGGGAGGGCGTTGATTGCGGTTAGGTTGGGTTTCCTGGAGGCGTAAACCTCGGGCACTGGGCGCAAGAGTCGCAACGGCGCGAAGAGGGCTTAGGCGGCCAGCGCTGTGTGGGGGCACACGGCCTACAAGGGGAGCCGGCAGGGGTGCCGGCGCTCCCAGGGTGGGGGCACACGGCCTACAACGTCGAGCGAAGTGCCTCGCCGTGTGGGGGCACACGGCCTACAGGGGGAGCCGGCAAGGGTGCCGGCGCTCCCAGGGCTTGGGGCGCATGGCCTAGGGGCGTGGATAATGGGTCATGGGGAGGGTGATGTTCAGGGTTCGCCTCGCACCCGGTAGAAGCGTTGAGCGGTTTTGGGGTTTCGATCGGTGAACTTCAGGATTCGGTTTGCGGAACGGAGGGGGCCGTCGACGAGGGACCAGGACGGGCTGGGTTGGAGGGTGTCGGTGGCTTCGAGCACGATGTTTAGGTTGGGTTGAGCGCCAACGAGGAGTTGGGTTTCGGTGGAATTTGTCGTGGGCGTGGAGATTGAATGGATGGTGGTGCCGGCTTGGAAGTGGAGGAAGAACACTTCGGACGGCTCGTGGAGTGGACGGCCCGACGGGCCGTTTGAGGAGACGTCGAGGATCCGAAAGCCCACGGTATAAAGCCCTGGGTGAGAGGCGGTGAAGTAGCGGCCATGGATGTGGCCATAGGGATCATCGCCTGGGGCTCCTGCGTTCTCGCTGAGCATGAAGCTTTGGGTGGTAGAGACAGAACCAGTGGGGAGTGTGAAGCGAGGCGTGAGATCCTCCTCCTCCATGAAACCGAACTCGGCTTGGGCAGGGCCGGAGACGGATTCGACGCGCAAGGCGAGGGAGGAACCGGGGATCGCGTGACCGGAGGTAGGGCCGCCGTTGATGGGGGTGGAAGGAAGCGCTGTGAACGTGATGGAACCCTGGAAGCGTGGTTGGGTTGCGGAGGGTTTTTGAGGCGTGAGAAAGACGTAATAGCCGGAATTCGTCTCGAAAAGCGCGGCGTTGGTGAAGAGGAGTCGGCTTCCTGGGGTTTGAGAAACAGCCCCTGCATTGATATGGGCGTGTTGGGCTAGGGCACCTGTCTGAGTCGCTGTGAGTAGCGACATCAAGGTCAACACGAAGAGGGGGAGGTGGCAAGTTCGGTGGTGCATGGCGGATGAGGAGTTTTAAGGCGCCCTTTTTGGCTCGCCGTCTGGACGAACGAAACGCGATCCCTCTTGGGGGAGTCGGGTTTTCAGACCTATCCAGGGGAGACTTTCGACGTGGTTATCGACAAAAAGGTAATTCGCAGACTTCCGATGTCGTTCGACGGCGACTTGGGCGGCGTAAGCGGGCGGGCTATGGCCGCCATCGGTTTCGTCGGCGAAGTGGAAGTGATCGGAACCTTCGAACAACTCGTGCATTTCGGCCATCCAATGGGTTTCGGATGGGGACGGGACGCTGGAGGTTTTTGAGAAATCGAGTTCGCGAGCGCCGAACGGATGAGGGGTGAGATAATCGTTGATGCCGAAGCTGATATTTCTGAAGCGATTGGTATCGGCGGCGCAGCGGTGGAGATTGGTACCTGCGAGGTAGGGTTGGAGAGTGGCGACCCAGGAGGAGCGTGTGTGTTGGGATTGAGGGAGCACGTCTTCGTTATCACCGCTGTAGAGTGCGGCACTGATTCCGATTTGGCGGAGGTTGCTTAGGCAGCGGGTGGCGATGGCTTTCTGTTTGGCTTTGGAGAGGGCGGGGAGGAGTAAGCTGGCGAGGATTGCGATGATACTGATGACGACGAGGAGCTCAATGAGGGTGAACGCGGTGTGTGGGCCGTGCCGCGACCCTTGCAGCCGGCAGGATGTTGGGCCGGGGGCGAGCGCAGGAGAACTGGGAGGGCGATTCAGAGGGTCACTGGGGTTCACGATGCTGATCTTGATCTTGCGCGAGTGCCACACGGGACGGGGACACAGCGGCTACGGGAGCGGACGGGATGGGGTGGGGCGGAGGGGGCAGGAGGACTAGGCGCAGCGAGGAGGGGGGAGGGCTGGGCTTGAGGAGCGCACATGCCAGCTTGGGGGCTGAGTCGCTTGGTGCTGCCCGGAGGCGGCTGGGAACACGGGGAGTTGGTGGCAGACGAGAAAGAGGTCGAGTTGATAAACCGGAGCAACGGTCTCGGCCGGGTTTTGGGCTCGTTTGCCCTTTTCGACGACGCGGCAGAGGGAGCAGGGGTTTGTGCCGTCAAAGGTTCTGGAGATCGCGGCGGAGAGGCTGGTCGTGGTAGCGAGTCTCGAGAACATGGAGATCCACGCCACGGATTGGAGCAGAGTCCAGTGAAGCCCGAGGGCGATCACCAGCACGGTCACGCTTAGGAGGTTGGACCAACGACTCCGCACGGAGTGAGCGTAGGCAAGGGATCTGGGACGTCAATGATCGATTCGGGCGATCGGTTGGGGCGGGTGCTTAATTGGGAGGGTCCGGCTAGGATCCGCAGTGCGACGTCCTTTGGCACGGACGGACCGATCGTGGGTTTGGGTCTGGGGGCGAGGTCGCTATGGGGGTGGCGAGATGACGCATGGCTTCGGAGCGTCCGGCTGGCGCCGGACGCGGACACCCCGGCGGGGTGTCCCTACCTGCGGGTGTCCCTACCTGGGACGTTCGGGCATGCCGGGGAGTTTTTTGAGGCGAGTGGAGGCGAGGTCGTACCAGGCTTCGCCGTCGATGCCGCGAAACTCGCAGAGGATTTGGACCTGGGACAACGCACCGTCTACGCTGAAGGTGGAGGTCAGCTTTTTCCAATCGGCGGATTCGGTGACGAAGGTTTCGCTGCGTTGATTGTTGGCACGGATGCCTGTGCCTGCCTTGGAATCGCCGGGGTCGGGAGTGATGTTGCGGGCTTTGACGCGGGTTTCGACCTCATAACGGCCGGGTTCGAGCCATACCATGGACTTCCAGGCTCCGATACTGCTGCCGCTTTTGACGCCGAGGTGGAGGGTTTCGACCCCTTCGAGGGAGGTTTTGTCGATCGCGGGTTTGCCGAAGATCGATTTGGTTTCCCAGAGTTTGAGTGGGGCGGTGTCGTCGGGGCCGAAGGCGAGGGGTTCGATCGGATGGGAGAGTTGTTCGTCCACACTCTTGCAGCGGCGGGTGATGGCATTGCAGAAGTCATTGACCCGTTGATCGTGTTCTTTCGCAGCGGCGGGATCCGTTTCTGCAATGACGGGACGGATTTTGGCGGCGATTTGGCGGACGCGTTGGGTCATGGATTCGGGGGTGAAGACCGTTTTGCGGAGTTCGGCGACGCGTTGGAAATAGCGCTTTCGGAGCGAGGGATCACCGAGCACGGCGCGGGCGACGATGCCTTGGAGCCTTGGCAATAAGGGGCCTTCGGGGACCCAGAGCATTTGGTCGAGTCCGTGGGGCATGAAGACCATTTTGCCTGTGTCGAGGTCGTGGAAGAGGCGCCAATTGTTTCGATTCATTGCGTAGCCGTCCCAATCCCAGAGGAGGACATCCATGGCTACGAAGCTTAGGAAGCGGTCGATATCGAGGAGTTTTTCGAGTTTAGCGCTGCGCACGGAGGGATCGGACTCTTTGGTAGCTTCGCCGAGGGCTTTGCGGTCGGAGGCATCCTTTTCGTTATCGCCGGAGTTCACGGCGATATCGTCGAGAACGTCTTTGACGAAACCGCCGTCGTAGAGATTGCCTTTGGTGTTTTTGAAGTGGCGGCTGAGGAACTGTTTATTCCAACCTTCGACGAGCACGTAGAGGCCGAGGTCGCGGCCGTTGAGAGTGAGGTGGGCATGGGCGGCGCGTGGGGTGGGGACGCCGGCTTTGAGAAAGAGTTCGCGTGAGAACTGTTCGCTGAGGTAGGTGGGATCTTGGACGGAGTTATTGAGGCTTATTTTTTCGAGACCGCGGAAGGTTTGGCCGGGGGCATTTTTGGAGAAGTTGAGGGTGAGAGCGGGGCGATCATCGACGCTTCGGAAGCTTCCGGCGGCTCCTTTGAGATGCGCGGCGACGTTGGTATAGACGACGGGGCCATCGTGGACCGTGATGGAGGCGCTTTCTTTCTCACCTTGTTGGGCCATGGAGGGGGCTTGTTTTCGGAGTTTGGCGAGCTCCTTTTCGGCGATCTCGATGCGGAGACGCGGGACATCGGAACTTGCGAAGAACTGATCGGAGAGAGCGTTGTTCTTTTCTTTGTTTCTTTGGGCTTTGGCTTTATCTGCGGCGAGCGCGTTTGAGATGTTGAGCCAGCAGGCGAGGAGCAGGGCGGCGGCGAACACGGTGCGATGGGAGCTGAGAGATGGGGTGTTCATGAGGAAGAGGCGGTGACTTTTAAGCAGTGGGGAGAGCGGCACTGGAGTTGGTGGCGATTAGTCCTTCTTTTCGGCCTCCTGTTGAGTGATGCGCTTGAAGGAGAGCGGGGATTTGGCGGGGCCTTGTTCCCACTGACCTTCGAGAGTCGTGCCATCGGCGTTGAGAGTGGCGTCGAATGAGGCGCGCAGCAGTTTCATTTCGAGGCGGACCTTATCCTCGGTGCGATTCACGCTGCTGAGCGCCATATCGCGGCCGCCTTGGTCGACGGAGTTGAGGCTACCGGCGTAGGAGCCGTCTTTGGAGCGGCCGAGTTTGACGATGAGTCGGAGTTTTTGACCGCCGACGTCCAGTGTGCCTTTCCAGTAGCCGGCGGGATCTTTTGGGGAACCTTTGGCGGCGGTGAATTCGAGGTCGTCCGGCAGGATGGTGGCGGCTTTGGCGAGGCGATCAAACTTCACTTTGGTGACGCGCCCTCCTTGTTTCCATTCCCCTTCGAGCATTTTGCCATCCTCGCTCAGTTTGGCTTCGAATGTGGTTTGGAACATCTGCCATTCGGCGGTGAGCTTCCTTTGGTCCATGGTGACGTTGGCCCCTGGGACATCGGTCATGCCGAAATCGAGGTTGTCCATATCGACGGAGGCGGTGCCGTCGTCGAGTCGGGCGACCTTGAGGCCGACGCGTGCGTTCATGCCTGGGAACACTTCGAGGCTGGTTTTCCAGTAGCCTCGGGGGTCGGTGGATTCGCCGGGTTTGAGGGTAAAGATTTTTTTGGGTTCGGGTTTATCGGGTGCGGTGGATCGGATGAATTTGACATCGGTGGGTCGACCTCCTGGGCCTTCATCGAAGGCACCGATGATTTCGGTGGCGGCATCGTTGACTTTGCCGTTGAACGCGGCACCGAAGCGGTCGAACTCAATGCGAACCTCGGGGTGGTTGAAGAGGATGGCGGCGACCGGCACGCCTTTCTGGCCCTGCTCGGGGATGTCGGCTTTGATGGAGACCTTGTTGTCGTCGGTTTTTGCGATTCGAAGGATGATCCGGAACTTCATTTTGCCGAACTCGAGTCCTCCTTCCCATTTGCCAACGAGATCGAAGATCGTTGGCGTGGCACCGAGCGCGTTGGAGGAGGCTAAGAGCCAGAGAAGCAGTAGGACGTGAGTGAGTCTTTTCATAATGAACCTGCGTGGCGAATACGCAAAACGGTCATGCCAATGACACAGAAAAGCAACAAATGTTGCATTTGGCTAGAATGGTTTGAGGAAGCGGATCTGGACGAGGGCCAGTGGTTTTTGGACAGTGTGTGGCATGACACGCACGCGATATCGACTCGGAGCCGGGGTGGCGGTGAGCGTATGTACGCTGCTTTGGGTGAGCGGGTGGGCGGGTTTTTTGGAAGCTCAGGGATTGGTGATCAACGAAGTGGTCAGCTCGAATGCGACGGGGGCGGTGGACGACCATGGGGAAAGGCCGGACTGGGTGGAGGTGTATAATCCTGGGATGGCGGCCGTGAACCTTGCTGGCTACGGCTTATCGGATGAGCCGGGGAACCCTTTCAAGTGGCGATTTCCGCTGGTGGTGGTTGGTGCGCGTGGTTTTCGTCGGGTGTTTGCGTCGGGCTTAGATCAGACAAACACATCGGTGTTGCACACCAACTTCCGGCTTCGAGTGGGAGGGGAGACATTGGTGCTGACTCGGTCGGATGGGAAGGAGTTGGATGCGGTGCGAGTGCCGCGGCTTCGTGAGGATGTGGCGTGGGGGCGTCAGCCGGATGGGAGCACGAACTGGGTTTACTTGTCCACACCGACGCCGCAGGCGAGCAATCGGTCGTTGAGCGGGGATTCGCTTTTGAGCGAGCCGACATTTTCGCATGCGGCGGGGGGGCAACCGGAGCGGACCGGTCTCAGATTAGCGGCTTTAGATCCAGAAGTTCGGGTGCACTACACTCTGGACGGATCGGAGCCGGATGAACGGTCGGCGGAGGCGGTGGGTGTGATTGAGATTGGGGAGCGATCGGGGGAGCCAAACGGGATCTCGATGATCTCGAACACGGCGACGAACAATCAGCACACGGACGGATGGAAGCCTCCCCTTGGGTTAGTGCGGAAGGCCACTGTGGTGCGGGCTCGGGCGATGCGTGACGGGGCGTTACCGAGTAAGACTGTGACGCGAACGTTCTGGATTGGCCCTCGGACCAACGCGGCACTGCCGATGGTGAGCTTGGCGACGGCTCCAGATGGATTGTTTGACTATCGGACCGGTATTTATGTTCTCGGTGAGACTTTTGCGCTGTGGCGGTCGGTGCATCTGACGGAGGTTCTGACGGGGCACAGTCCGGCGAACTACACCCAACGAGGGGATGCTTGGGAGCGGAGGGGGGCGATGGAGTATTTTAATGAGCGTGGGGTGTTGGAGTTTTCCCGGGACGTGGATTTGGACATACAGGGGCAATCCTCGCGATCGTTTCGTCAGAAATCGTTGGGTTTGAAAGTGCGGACTGAACCGATCGATCGTGCCTTGTTTCCTGGATTAAAGCGGCATGGCGACGGGGTGGAGTTGGCTTTGTTTCGGCATGTGAAGCTGAGGAATTCTGGGAACGACTGGGCTTACACACTCTTTCGCGATGCGCTCTGCCATCGATTGATCGAAGGTTTACCGGTGGACGGCCAGGCGTATCGGCCGATGCAGGTGTTTTTGAATGGAGAGTATTGGGGGGTGCATAATTTACGGGAGCAGCATGATGCGACCTATTTTGAGGCGCACTATGGAATTCCGGCAGCGGGGTTGGTGATCGTGTCGGCGGATGGTTCACTGGTGGAGGGGAGGGTGGGGGCGAACGAGTCGTTTCTGGGATTGAAGCGGTATCTACAGGACCATGACCTGAGGGACGAGGCGGTCTATGCCGAGGTGGGGCGGCGCATGGACATCGACAACTTCATCCTTTACCACGCGGCCTGCATTTATTTTGGCAATGCGGACTGGCCGCACAACAACCTGCGCGTGTGGCGGGATACGCGCGGTCGGCAGAGTGGAGGGGTTGCGGAGCCTGGGGACGGGCGATGGCGTTGGCTGTTGTTTGACTGCGATCTTGCCTTTGGCCATCCGTGGAGTGGCGGGGTTTCGGACGAGACGTTGGCGGCGGCGATTTCGCCAACCGGCCGACCTGGTTTGGGGGATGCCGGCTGGTCGACCTTGATGCTGCGTCGACTCCTGATGAATCCAGACTTTCGGAGGCAGTTTATCAACACGAGTGCGGATCTCATGAACAGTTGGTTTCGGGAGGGGCGGGTGGGCGGGATGGTTGACGCGATGAAAGCAGTGTTGGCACCGGCGATGGAGGAGCACCTTAGACGTTGGAGGACCCTTGGTTCGACGAATGAATGGAACTCGCAGGTGCGGGTCCTGAGTCTATTTGGGAGCCAGCGACCGACGATATTGAGGCAGCAATACGTGACCCACCTTCGGTTGCCGGGCTACGCGCGGTTGACGGTCGAGGTTGGTGACCCATCGAGTGGTCGAGTGAAGGTGAATCGGCTGTTGATCGACTCACGACTCCCGGGGGTAGGGGGCGGAGAAACAGCCTATCCTTGGGTGGGTTGGTATTTCAGGGACAACCCGGTGCGCTTGGAGGCGGTGGCGAATCTGGGGTATGAGTTTGATCGATGGGAATGGGATTCACCGACGGTGACGACGTCGGTGGGGGGCGTTCTAGGTCGGATTGATGTGGCATTGACTGAGGCGCGTCGGGTGCGAGCGATCTTTAAGCCTACACGACCGAGGCTGGGGTTGCGGATTGATCGCCGTGAATTGGGTCGGGAGATGAAGATGGAGCTTGAGGCGGCGCCACAAATTCCCTTTCGGATTGAGTTTAGCGACGATCTCGTGGGCTGGCGGGAGAGCCATCAGGGAGTGACGGATGGGGAGGGACGAAGTCGATGGGAGGAGCGGTTTATTTCGGAGGGATCGAAGCGGATTTGGCGGGCGCGGATTTTGAATGGAAACCGTTGACTGGTTGGGGGGAGTTGCCTATGGATAACGAGAATCTCCCCTTATCTTATGAATATCCAACGCGTGCGTGCGCTATCGTTGTTGCTGTTGAGCCTCGTCCTTCCAACCTTGCGAGCCCAGCAAGCTCCGTTCTCACCTGAGGCTTGGCCGGCGACGGTGGATAAAAACGCCAAGGTACATTACGTCAGCGTGGCTGAGACGTTGGCTGCACCGAATGCGAATTGGACCCCGAGCCTGCAGATTTTGAGCGGCGGGGACCAGTTGACGAGTGACATCGAAATTGGAGGGTTTGCGGGAAAGAAGGTCACGGGCAACTACTTGAATACGGCGGACACGGATGGGGGGTATGTGGAGTGGGCGGACAAGGAGACCATTGACATTCTGATGCAGGTTTATGGGGACGCTGCGGTCTTGGGAGGGAATGGTCGTCCGCGCAACTTTAATTTTCTGATCGGCACCCTTCCGGAGTTGACTGCGCCTTCGGGTGGTCAAATCGCGGTGGAGGCGAAGAACGGATTGTGGAACTGGGTTTTGTTCCGGATCGCGAATGGGACACGAGGATCGGATGGGTCGAGGTTTGTAGGGTCTGTACCTGCGAACGCACAGGGGGCGACGCAGAACGCGGGGGTGAACGGTGGGACGATTCGGTTGGAAGGGGTGCCGAACCTGATAGTGCGAGCCATCGCATGGGGGCCGGAAGGGGCGTTTGGCACACTGGAAGCGATCAATGTCTTTGCATCGGCTGCGGCGTGTGAGCCGGAGCCGGTGACGAACCATGTGTGGAACGACATTGCGTCGGGTAAATCGGATCACTTGAATGTTTTAAACGGAGGGGATCAGGCGGTGACGATTGAGACGGGTGTCGGGCCAGCGAATGACAAGCGGCGCGCGGCGAAGGCAACGGGGCTGTTTATGAACTTTGGCATCACTGACAATTTTTTGGGTCGGCCGTGCAACGACACGCGAACGGTAAAGATTTGTGTCGAGTATTATGATGATCCGGCGTTGAAAGATGTGGCGATGTTTGGGCCGGAAGCGTATGCGACAGACGGTCTGAAAGGGATTGGGTTTTATCCGGCGTCGGAGCGCCAGACATTGAAGGGCTCGGGGCAATGGCAGCGTCGGTCGTGGGTGATTCCGGCGATGAACTTGCGAGGGGTGAACACGGCTCCGCTGACGGGAGGGCCTCGATTGACGTTCGAGGGAGGAGCGGTTGCCATTGCGCGGGTGGACTTGGCGGTGCTGCGCGAGGGCACGCACCCGTTGGCAGGCGTGGATCCGTTATCGGACTGCTACACGGATCCGAACATCTGTTCCAACACTTACGGGGACTTTGCGGAGATGGATTTGGCAAAAGGCATTCTGGATGGCCTTAAGCCTGGCAACAGTGGAGGGGATCAGGAGATGATTCAGGAGGAAGCGGGGCCTGCGACGGATCGGAGAATGTCGGTTCGCCCGGCATTTGATGATGGAAGCCCTGCGTTCCGGCACAACTATCTCAATTTTTCGATCGTGGACGAGAAGCTCGGGCCGAACAGCCAGCCCAATGCGCGTCTTGCGATCTGCATGACGTATTACGACGATCCGAACCTGGTAGGGGCTACGTTTCGGCCTGAGGTGTATCAATCGGAGCGAAACGGGCTTGTGACGTTTGCGTTTGCACCGGCGTCGCTCGCGGTGGCGTTGGAAGGGACGGGCCAGTGGAAGGATGCGTACTTTGAGTTGCCGGATGTGAAGTTTAACGGAGTGAACCAAGGGCCACAGGCCGCGGCGCGGTTTGCGTTGACGGGTAAGATAGCGTTTAGCCGGGTGGCTTACGCCGTGATCCGGCCGTGTGGCATCAACGCGGGTAAGAATCGACTGGAGACCTGCAAGCCCGTGATTAACCCGGTGCTCAAGGCCTCCTGGTTGGCGGGCAAGGTACGGTTCGAGTGGTCGGTGGCGGCGGTTGATTTTCTGTTGGAATCGACGGATTCGATACGACCTGCGAGCTGGAAGCCGGTGCCTGGGCCGATACGAACGGAGGGCAGCAGCATCGTGCTAGAACTAAGCGCGGAGGGTGCGGCGCGGTATTTCCGGTTAGCGAAGCCCTGATCCGTTCGGCGTTGGTGATTTGACGTGATGCAGCGGGTGAGTTATCGCTCACGAGCGTCCTTGGGGATCCTGGACGTTTGTGGTTTGATGCGGGGCCTGTGATGCAGACGTCCACACAAGAGCCAAAGGCTGGGGTAGATCCTGGACCCATTCGGGTGGAGGATCTGGAAGGGTTGCGTAGCTTACCTGGCGCAGGGCGACGAAGGTTGATCCAGACCCATTTGAGGGATCGGCTGTTTGAGATTTCTCGGCGCAACCGGTTGGTTTATTTCAAGCCCACGGTTCATTCGTTGAACCTCACGATGGCGTCGTTTCCGGTGGATCGGGAATGGAAGGAGGTGGCCCGGGAGTCGCTATTTCTGTGGCATCCAGAGCTGATGGCGGCGCTGCTGGGGGGCGCTCCGGTTTCGTTGACGGAGCGTTTGCCGTTGGAGGACTCCGGTTACATTGCGGGGGCGTTGGACAAACTGATCAGCGAGGCGCGGCGTGACCGGACGGAGTATGGGTTTGCACAACTCCGGTTGGTGGTTTGCTTTCTGATTTGGCACGACCTCAAAAATGCCCCCGAGGAACGGATCCAGTCGCCTCT
>Ga0172373_10008404_pt1 | contig 13118 bp, 12 predicted proteins | sample Lak10m_2_FD_114546 | JGI IMG/M metagenome (GOLD analysis project Ga0172373, IMG submission 114546) | Freshwater microbial communities from Kabuno Bay, South-Kivu, Congo - kab_092012_10m | ecosystem: Environmental > Aquatic > Freshwater > Lake | place: Democratic Republic of the Congo... | reverse complement strand
GTAGGCCAGGTTGCGGTCGATGGACTCCTGGTAGAAATTGCGATCCGATCCGGTCTGCTGACCGAAATGCCGCGCCAGGATCACCGACATGCCCTGCAGGTCGGTATCCAGCCGGCCCTTGGTCATGTTGTAGAAGGCCGTGGTCTTTTCCAGCAGGTCGTGGATGTCGGCAAAGCCCCCCATCTGGGCTTCCTCGAATTCATAGTAAAGAAACAAAACCCGCTCAAGATACTCGCGGTTGGCCATCTGGCCGATCAGGTCGGCGGTGGCCGTGGCATAGGCCGCGCGCTGCTGCTGGAGATTATCGAACTTGACCCAGTCCGGATGCTTGCGATGATCGGTCAGCATGATGACCTTGGTGGTCGCTTCCAGAACCACCGACGGCAGGTCGGCAAGATGCCGCCGCGTGAAGGCCACGCCACGCATCACGTGATCGGCGGTGAACTGCGCGCCGGTACCTTCGGACTCTTCGTCGTTCATCAGGTAGCCAATGTCGTGCATCAGGGCGCCAATCACCGCCGCATCGATGTGGTCCCCGTCGAGCCCCTGCCCGGCCAGGTGCAGGCCATGGAGCATGCGCGCGGTGCACAGCACCACTTCGTTGGTGTGGGTACGATTGTGGTACAGCGTCTTGAGGTTCTGATAACCCGGCAGCCGGCCGTCGAATGCCCGATCCAGCAGCGCGAACGTTCCGGCAATGCGCGCCAGGTCGTGCCCCGGCGCAAAGCGCTTCACGATGTCGGATACCTGCGCCTCGACCTCCCCGGTATCCCGGGTATTGCCTAGGGCAAGGAAAGGACTGTCGTGATCCATCATGCAAATGGGCGCCCGAAATCGAAAAAAATGAAGACGTGGTAACGAATGCTAGCAGACAGGGCCACGGAACGCGTGGATCCACCGCGCCGCTGCCGGCTTTTTCCGGCCTGCCGGGGTGGTACGGCGGAAAATGGCCCACCGATCCACCCGGATTTGACCCAGATTAAGCCTGATTGCCGCAAAGCCGCTATGCTGCGACGCGGCAGCACCTTGATTCTCTACACAGTACCCAATCACATGACTACCCTTTCCGACGATCAAATCATCGACGGCGTCCTCGACCGTCACGACCGCGACGGCCTGCGACTGATGCAAATCCTGCGCGAGGTACAGGAACAGCTGACCTGGCTCGCGCCTGCCACGCTGACCCGCATCGCCGCCGGCATCGGCTGGCCGCGCGCCGAAGTCAGTGGCACCGCCGCCTTTTACAGCTTTTTCCACACCCGGCCGCGTGGCAAGTACTGCGTGCTGTGGTCCGACAACATTACCGACCGCATGCTCGGCAACGCCGACCTGATGGACGCCATGTGCAAGAAGCTGTGGCTGGAGCCGGGCCGCGTCTCCGAGGACGGACTGGTCAGCGTCAACACCACCTCCTGCACCGGTCTTTGCGACCAGGGCCCGGCCATCTTGGTCAACTACCGCGCCATTCCGCGCATGACACAGGCCAAGCTGGGCGAAGTCGTCGGCATGATCCGCAACCAGGTGCCGGTGGCCGAATGGCCAGCCGAGTGGTTCGCCATCGAAGACAACATCCGGCGCAAGGGGCTGCTGCTTGACCATGCCTTGACCGATGGCCAGGCCCTCAAGGCGGCGCTGGAACGCGGCGCCGAGGCCATGCTGGGCGAGATCAAGGCCGGCAAGCTGCGCGGCCGCGGCGGTGCCGGCTTCTCCACCGGACTGAAGTGGGAGGCCTGCCGCAATGCGCCAGGCACTGGCGAGAACCCGGCACACTACGTGGTCTGCAATGCCGACGAGGGCGAGCCTGGTACCTTCAAGGACCGCGTACTGCTGAGTTCCTACGCCGATCTCGTGTTTGAGGGCATGAGCATCGCCGGCTACGTGGTCGGCGCCAACAAGGGCCTGCTCTACCTGCGCGGCGAGTACCGCTACCTGCTGGATCCCCTGGAGTCGGCGCTGGCGGCACGGCGATCGGCCAATCTGCTGGGCGCCAACATCCTCGGCAAGGGCTTTGATTTCGACATTGAAATCCACCTGGGCGCCGGCGCCTATGTCTGCGGCGAGGAATCGGCGCTGATCGAATCGCTGGAAGGCAAGCCGGGCCGGCCGCGCATCCGCCCGCCCTTCCCCGTGACGCGCGGGTATCGCGGCCAGCCGACGACGGTGAACAACGTCGAGACGCTCGCCTCCGCCTGCCTGATCGCCGCCCGCGGCGGCGCCTGGTATGCGGCACAGGGCACCGACAAGTCGGCCGGCAGCAAGATCCTCTCGGTCAGCGGCGACTGCGAGCGCCCCGGCATCTACGAGTACGACTACGGCGTCACGGTGCGCCAGGTGCTCGACGACTGCGGCGCCACGGACACCCAGGCGGTGCAGGTTTCCGGCCCCTCCGGCATCTGCATCGCCAGCGACGAATTCGGCCGCCGCATCGGCTTCGAGGACCTGCCGACGGCAGGCGCCTTCATGGTCTTCGACGAATCGCGCGACATGTTTGAGGTGGCGCGCAACTTCGCCCATTTCTTCGCCCACGAATCCTGCGGCTTCTGCACGCCCTGCCGGGTCGGCACCACGCTGGTGAGGAACATGATGGACAAGATCGCGCGCGGCCACGGCTCGCCCTACGACATCAACGAGCTGTTCAAGCTGCACCGCCTGATGCAGGGCGCCAGCCACTGCGGCCTGGGCAACTCGGCCAGCAACCCGGTGTTCGATACCCTCAACAAGTTCCGCCCCGCCTACGAACGCCGGCTCAAGTCGCTCGACTACGAGCCGGCCTTCGACCTCGACGCCGCGCTGTCGCAGGCGCGGCAAATGACCGGTCGCGACGACGCCGCCGCCCACCTCAGCAACGAGGAAACAACATGAGCATGAGCTTTCAACTCGACGGCGAAGACATCGCCTTCACCCCGGGCCAGACCATCATGCAGGCGGCCAAGGCCGCCGGCGTGTACATCCCGCACCTGTGCTGGCATCCGGACTTCCCGGCGCACGGCTCGTGCAAGCTGTGCACGGTCAAGCTCATTGGCCCTCATGGTGGCCGCTTCGGCTCCGCTTGCACCATGGAAGCCCAGGCCGGCGCCATGGTAGAAAATCGCACGGCCGAGCTCGACGACAAGCGCCGCACCCTGCTGCAAATGCTGTTCGCCGAAGGCAACCACTTCTGCCCCTCCTGCGAAAAGAGCGGCAACTGCGTACTGCAGGCCACGGCCTACGAGCTGAAGATGATGTCGCCGCACTTCGACATGTTCTATCCCGACCGCCCGGTGGATGCCTCGCATCCCGACGTGCTGCTCGATTTCAACCGCTGCATCATGTGCAGCCTGTGCGTCACCGCCTCGCGCGAGGTCGACGGCAAGAACGTGTTCGGCATGGGCGGGCGCGGGCTGCTCGGCCGCAAGGTGCATATCAACAGTGAGTCGGGGCGTCTGGGCGATACCGACTTTGCCGTTACCGATCGCGCCGCCCACATCTGCCCGGTTGGCGTGATCCTGCCCAAGCGCAAGGGTTTCGCCGTACCCATCGGCGAACGCCAGTACGACAAGGCGCCGATCAGTGCCCAGGTCAAGGAGTCCGCATGAATGCCCCGATGAACGCCGCGCCCGTCGCGGCACGCAAGTTGCGCGTCGCCACCACCAGCCTGGCCGGCTGCTTCGGCTGCCACATGTCCTTCCTCGACATCGACGAGCGCATCCTCAAGCTGATCGAACTGGTCGAGTTCGACCGCTCGCCGCTCACCGACATCAAGCACTGCGGTCCCTGCGACATCGGCCTGATCGAAGGCGGCCTGTGCAATGCCGAGAATGTCCATGTGCTGCGCGAGTTCCGCAAGAACTGCAAGATCCTCATTGCAGTCGGTGCCTGCGCCATCAACGGCGGCCTGCCGGCGCAGCGCAACCACCTCGACCTGCGCGACATCCTCGAAGAGGTGTACCAGACCGAGGCCGGCGTCACCGACGGCATCATCCCCAACGACCCGGAGCTGCCGCTGCCGCTGAACAAGGTTCATCCGATCCACGAAGTGGTGAAGGTCGACTACTTCCTGCCCGGCTGCCCGCCGCCGGCCGACGCCATCTGGAAACTGCTGACCGACCTGCTGGCCGGGCGCACGCCCAGCCTGGGCCACGGCCTGCTCCACTACGATTGAGACACGACATGAGCTTCGAACTGGAAACCGCCACCCACCCCGAACAACTGCGCCGCGTCGCCATCGATCCCGTATCCCGGGTCGAAGGCCATGGCAAGGTCACCATCCTGCTCGATGACGACAACAAGGTGCATCAGGTACGCCTGCACATCGTCGAATTCCGCGGCTTTGAAAAATTCATCCAGGGTCGGCCCTACTGGGAAGTCCCGGTGATGGTGCAGCGCCTGTGCGGCATCTGCCCGGTGTCGCACCACCTGGCGGCCTCCAAGGCCCTGGACATGGTGATGGGCGTCAGGCAGCTGACCCCCACCGCCGAAAAGATGCGCCGCTTGATGCACTACGGCCAGATGCTGCAATCGCATGCCCTGCATTTCTTCCACCTTTCCTCTCCCGACCTGCTGTTCGGCTTCGGCTCGGATGTCGCCTCCCGCAATATCGTCGGCGTGGTGGCCGCGCAGCCCGAGGTGGCCAAGAAAGGCGTACTGCTGCGCAAGTACGGCCAGGAAGTGATCCGCATGACGGCCGGCAAGCGCGTGCACGGCACCGGCTCGATCCCCGGTGGCGTAAACAAGTCGCTCTCCGCCGAGGAGCGCGCCGAGCTGCTGAAGGACGCTTACACGATGGTGGCCTGGAGCCGCGAGGCGGTGCATCTGGTGCGCGACCTGTTCGCGCGCAATCTCGTTGAGTACAACGCCTTCGGGCGATTCCGTTCCGCCGGCATGTGCCTGGTGCGTGCCGACGGCGCCATGGACCTCTACCACGGCGGCCTGCGCGCGCGCGACATCGACGGCAAGCCCCTGTTCGACCACTTCGACTACAGCCGTTACTGGGACGTCATCGCCGAAGGGGTCAAGCCCTGGTCCTACATGAAGTTCCCCTACTTCAAGGCCTTCGGTCCCGAGGACGGCTCCTACCGCGTCGGTCCGCTGACCCGCGTCACGCACTGCGACAGCATCCCGACGCCGCTGGCCGACAAGGAGCGCGAGGATTTCCTCGCCTATGACGGCGGCAGCGCCGCCGGCGCCACGCTGGGCTACCACTGGGCCCGCATGATCGAGATGCTGCACGCCGCCGAAAGCATCAAGGACCTGCTGCACGACGACGACATCGTCGGCACCGACCTCATGGCCACCGGCGAGCGCCAGGAACGCGGCGTCGGTGTCATCGAGGCGCCGCGCGGCACCCTGATCCACCACTACCGGGTGGACGAGAACGACCAGGTGATCCGCGCCAACCTGATCGTCTCCACCACGCACAACAACCAGGCCATGAACACGGCGGTACGCGAAGTGGCCAAGCAATACCTCGACGGCAACGAAGTCACCGAGGGCCTGCTCAACCACATCGAGGTCGCCATCCGCGCCTTCGACCCCTGCCTCTCCTGCGCCACCCACGCCCTGGGCCAGATGCCGCTGGAAGTTTCAATAGTCGGCGCTGACGGCACGGTGATCGATGACGTCACGCGCGGCGCCGACGGCCTCGTGCGCCTCGAAACACCCACCCTGCCGTGACCGCGCCGACCCTGATCTTCGGCTGGGGCAACCCGAGTCGCGGCGACGATGCGCTGGGGCCGCTGTTCGTCGACCACTTCGCCGAACTGGTACGCCGGCATCCGGAATGGGGCGAGGTCGAGTGCCTGACTGACTTCCAGCTGCAGGTCGAACACGCATTGGACCTTGCTGGCCGGCAGCGAGTGCTCTTTATCGATGCCAGCCTCGACGCCCCGGAGCCGTTTACGCTGACACGCATCAAGGCCACCAGGGACGACAGCTTTACCACCCACGCCATGAGCCCGCAGGCCGTGCTCAAGGTTTATGCCGACATCGCCGACGAGCCGCCACCGGCCTGGCTGATGGCGATCCGAGGCGAAGGCTTCGAGCTCGGCGAAGCGCTCAGCGCAAGTGCCGGTGACAACCTTCACGCCGCCCTCGCCGCCGCTGCCGAATGGCTCATGCTTGCGAATCCTTCCGCGCACCGCGACGCCGGTACGGCACCGACGGCGTCGCCACCGGCATGCCACGCGAACCACGAGGCGGTAAGCGCCGCATCGGGGGGCCGCAGCCCTTGAGCGCAAGCCCGGATCGTGACGCTTCGGTTACGGGGTCCGAGGTTCCAGAAGTGAGGCGCGCCGACTTTGCGCTGACCGGGCAGTTGCGCAGTTTCCTGCGCCAGGGCCTGATCGCCCTGCTGATCGGCGGCATCGGCATGGCCCTGTTGATCCTGCTGCTCCACGACGGTCAGTGGTTCCGCCTCGCCGGGCCGCTGGCCTTCGTCGCCACGGGTTTCGCCGCTTTGCTGTTGCTGCACTTTGGCCGCACGCGGGCCTGCCTGCTGGTCGCCACCTATGGCTCGTGGTGCGCGGCGACCGCTGTGATGTTCGCCAGCAATGGCGTCAACGCAACGACGGTGATCAGTTTTCCGCTGATCATCATGATGGCCGGCTGGGTCATAGGAGCGCGCACGGCCATCACCATCGCCGTGATGAGCACGCTGGCACTGCTGCTGGTCGCCATCCTTTCGGCGCAGGGCATCTTCGTGCGCCACTGGCCGACTTCGCCGTACATGTACTGGCTGGCCGACACCGTGGTGTTCATGCTCTCCGCCGGAGTCATCACCCAGCTGCGGCGGGCGCATGCCAGCCATGTGGACGAGGTGCGGCGCCTGACCACCGATCTGGAACGCCAGCGCGCCGAAGCCGCGACCGCCGACCGTCTGCGTCACCACAAGGACCTGCTCGACAGGACCGGCCGATTGGCCCGGGTTGGCGGCTGGGAAGTCGATATCGCGAGCCGGCAGCTGACCTGGACTACCGAGACCTTCCATATTCACGACCTGGAGCCCGGCGAGGCACCCAGCCTGGAGCGCGGTATTGCCTACTACGCGCCGGAGGCACAACAGACCATCATCGACGCCGGCAGAAAGGCGATCGCCGAGGGCATCCCCTTCGACCTCGAACTGCCGTTGATCACGGCAAAGAAGCGTCGGATCTGGGTACGCGTGCTGGGCGAACCGCATCTGGCGGACGGCCAGGCGGTCAGGCTGACTGGCGCCTTCCAGGACATCACCGCGCACCGCCTTGCCGAGGAGAAACTCAAGGACAGCCTGAACAACCTGCAATGCACCCTGCAGGCTACCGCCGACGGCATCTTCGGCTACGACGGCACCAATCCGGACGATCGGCTGCTGTTTGCCAACCGGCGCTTCTTCGAGATCTGGGGGATTGCAGACGGCTCCCCGGAAACCACCACGCGCGCCGACATCATCGCCGCCGCGCGAAAGCTGTTCCCGGATCCCGATGCAGGCGTGCAACGGATCAAGGAAATCCTGGCCATGGGGGTACCCGTTGAGGACAAGGTCCACCTCAACGACGGCCGTGTGCTCTTCCGCCGCAGCGTTCCGCTGCTTGAGGGCAGCCAGGTATCGCGAGTCTGGAGCTTCCGCGACATCACCGCCGAGGAAAGGGCAAAAGCCGAGCTGGCCGCCAGCCGCGACGAAGCACTACGGGCAAACGCTGCCAAGAGCGAGTTCCTCTCGCGCATGAGCCATGAACTGCGCACGCCGATGCACGCCATCACCGGCATGATTGCGCTCGCCCGGCGCCGCACACAGGATGCCCGCAGCATGGAGCACCTCGACAAGGCCAGGGATGCCGCCAACCACCTGCTCTCGGTGATCAACGACATTCTCGACATCTCCAAGATCGAGGCCGGCCGCATGGAGCTCGACGACGTCGACTTCCGCCTCGACGACCTGGTGCAAACGTTGCTCAACCTGATCGGCAACCGCGCCGAGGAAAAGGGCATCCGCCTCGACATCCGCCAGGAGAGCAGCGGCGTCGAGCTCCTGCGCGGCGACCCGCTGCGCCTGGGCCAGGTCCTGCTCAACATCGTCAGCAATGCGGTGAAGTTCTCGGCGGGCGGCACGGTGACAATCCGCCTGCATGGCGCAGCCCTGGCCGGCGACAGGCTGCACCTGCGGGTAGACGTGACCGACCAGGGTCCGGGCATCGACCCCAGTGCCGTGGAGCGCCTGTTTGCTCCCTTCGAGCAGGCCGACGGTTCGATGACCCGCGAATTCGGCGGCACCGGCCTCGGGCTGGCGATCAGCAAGCGTCTGGTCGAGTTGATGGGCGGTGAGATCGGGGTTAACAGCAAACCCGGTCACGGCAGCAGCTTCTGGTTTACTGCCCTGCTGGGCCGGGCCACCGGCAATTCCGCGGTCCTGGCGCCTGCCCCGTTGCCGGCCGAGGAAGGCTTGCGCGCGGAGTTCGCCGGCAGCCGCGTCCTGGTGGTCGACGACGACAGCATGTGCCTGGAGGTGGCGCGGGAATTGTTGTGCCAGGCCGGTCTTACCGTCGACGCGGCCACGGACGGCACGGAAGCATTGCGCCTGGCGCAGACGACACGCTACGCCCTGATCCTGATGGACATGCATATGCCGCGCATGAACGGCACCGAGGCGGCGCGGGCGATCCGCGCAAATTCGCCGAATGCGGAAACCCCGATCGTCGCCATGACGGCAAACGCCTTCGAGGAAGATCGCCGCACCTGCCTGGCAGCCGGCATGGACGACCACATCGGCAAGCCGGTCGGTGCGGAACTCCTGTTCGGCACGGCCCTTCACTGGTTGTCGCGGCGCAAGACGCGGGCCTGAGCGCGCCGCATGTTCGAGCACGCCACCACCCTGTCGGCTTCGTTCTGGCTGCTGGCGGTCGCCGCCACGCTGCTCTTCGGCATGTCCAAGGCCGGTTTCGGCGGCGCTGCCGGCAGCCTGGGCGTGCCATTGATGGCGCTTGCGGTGTCGCCGGTGTTCGCCGCCGCAGTGATGCTGCCCATCCTGCTGGTGATCGACGTCATCGGCATGGTCGTGTTCCGCGGCCGCGCCGACCCCGCCAACCTGCGCATCATCCTGCCCGGCGCCATGCTCGGCATCGTCGCCGGCTGGCTGACCTTCGGCCATGTCGATCCGCGCTGGATCAAGCTGCTGATCGGCATCGAGGCGGTGCTGTTCGCCCTGGACCGCTTCCGCGCCGCACGCAGCGCACATCTCGCCGTGGCGTCAGCGCCGACTCTTGGGCCGGGCCTCTTCTGGAGCACCATCGCCGGTTTCACCAGCTTTGTTTCCCATGCCGGCGGGCCGCCCATCATGCAGTACCTGATGCCGCAGAACATGGAGAAGATGCGCCTGGTGGGGACCACGGTGATCTTCTTCACCGTGGTCAATTTCGCCAAGCTCGGGCCCTATGCCCACCTCGGCCTGGTCGACTTCTCTTTCCTCGCGGTCTCTCTGCTGCTGGCGCCGGTGATCCCGATCGGCTACTTCGTCGGCTACCGGCTGCTACTGGCGGTGGACATGCGCGGCTTCAACCTCGTCACGGCCTGGACCCTGCTGATCGCGGGGAGCAAGCTGATTTATGACGGCATGATCGGAACCTGACATGAAACAGCCATTGAACGATCTCCTGCAGCGCATTCAGACCCTGCAGGAGCAGGTCGAGGACGAATACCGCCAGCGCCGCGAGGATTTCGACCGGCGCCATGCCGACCTCGCCGAAGAATTCCTGCGCACCCAGCGCCGCTACAAGGTCGGCCTGCTGCGTTTCATCATCCGCACGCGCCTGCTGGTGGCGCTGAGTGCTCCGGTGATCTACCTGGGCTGGATTCCCTTCCTGCTGATGGACCTGTTCGTCACGGTCTATCAGGCGATCTGCTTTCCCATCTACCGCATTCCCCGGGTCCGGCGTTCGGACTACCTGGTCTTCGATCGCGAGGACCTGCCCTACCTGAACCTGATCGAGAAATTCAACTGCTTCTACTGTTCCTACGGCAACGGTGTCGCCTCCTACGCGCGCGAGGTTGCGGCGCGCACCGAGCAGTACTGGTGCCCGATCAAATACGCGCGGCGCATCAAGGGCGCGCACGAGCGCTATCCCAGGTTCTTCGACTACGGTGACGCGGAAGCCTTCCGCCAAGGCCTCAACCGGCTGCGCCGGCAGTATGACGAGTAGCGCCCGGGCCGACGTCAGGCGCAGCGCGACAAATCCCGACTGGCGAACCCCGGTTGGCGGTTACTATCCGCCTTCCCTGAAAATCGAAGCCCCCACGCATGCGCCAGGAATCCAAGGAAAAACCCCGACTCGCGGTAGTCGCCGCCGTGCAATTGCCGCAGGTCAGCGACATCGAGTTTGAAGCATCCCTGGCCGAACTGCGCGATCTGGCCAAGACACTCGGCTACGAGATCGGCGCCAGCTTCACCCAGAAGCGCGCCAGCTTCGATGCCGGCGCCTACCTGGGCAGCGGCAAGCGCGAGGAGATCCGCGCCTTCGTCGATAGCGAACCCCTCCCCGGCAGCTTCGACAGTGGAAGCCATCACGCCGCCGATCCGGCAGCCGGTCGCATCGAGGCCATCCTGGTCGACCATGAAATTTCGCCCTCGCAGGCACGCAACCTGGAAAAGGAAGTCGGCGCCGAGGTGATGGACCGCACCATGGTCATCCTCGAAATCTTCCACCGCCACGCCAGTTCGCGCGCCGCCCGCGCCCAGGTCGAGATCGCGCGGCTGGGCTACATGGCGCCGCGCCTGCGCGAAATGGCCAAGCTGGCCGGGCCGCAGGGCCGCCAGCGCAGCGGCACCGGCGGGCGCGGCGCGGGCGAATCGCACACCGAAATGGACCGGCGCAAGATCCGCGACCGCATCGCCGAGTTGCAGCAGGAAATCGAGGCCATGGATGTCGAGCGCAAGACCCAGCGCGCGCGCCGCCAGGAACGCCAGAACCTTGCCACGGTAGCCCTGGTCGGCTACACCAACGCCGGCAAATCGACCCTGATGCGGGCGCTGACCGGCAGCGAGGTGTTGGTGGAGAACAAGCTCTTTGCCACGCTGGACACCACGGTGCGGACGCTGCAGCCGGAGAGCCGGCCGCGCGTGCTGGTCAGCGACACCGTCGGCTTCATAAAGAACCTGCCGCACGGCCTGGTGGCCTCCTTCAAATCCACCCTTGAAGAGGCGCTCGATGCCGGCCTGCTGCTGCATGTGATCGACGCCAGCGATCCCGGGCGGGAGCGCCAGCGCGACGTCACCGACCGCGTGCTGGCCGAGATCGGTGCCGGCGAGGTGCCGCGCCTGCGCATCTTCAACAAGATCGACCATGTCGGCGACGCCGCGGCGCAGGCCGTGCGTGCGGGCGAACTGCGCGCCGCCTACCCGGATTGCATCGTGATGAGCGCGCGCAGCGCCGCCGACGTGGCAGGCCTGCGCGAAGCCATCCTCGACTTCTTCCGCCAGGATCAGGTCGAGGTCGAGATCTTCCTGCCCTGGTCGGCACAGCAGCACCGCGGCCGCATATTCGCCGGCTGCCAAGTGCTGGCGGAGCACGCCGACGACGCCGGCGCCACCCTGCGCCTGCGCGGCGAGCGCGCCACGGTGGAAGCGCTGGCGGCGGAATTCGCCCTGCCTGCCTGAGCTTGCCGCCGCGAGCCGGCGCTCAGGTCGACAGCTTGCGTCCCAGCCGCTCCTCCACGGCAGCGACCTTGGCCTCGATGCGACCGCCGGGCCCGGCGCGGTAGTCGATCTTGATCTGCGTGCTGATGCGCGGGCAATCGGCGCTCATGGCCTCGAAGCAGGCGGACACCACGGCCATCACCTCGGCCCACTCGCCCTCGATGATGGTACCCATCGGCGTCAGCTGGTACGGCAGGCCGCTCTTGTCGATGATGTCGAGCGAACGCGCGACATAGGGGCTGAGGCTCTCGCCCTTGCCGAAGGGCGACATGGAGAATTCGAGCAGGACCATGGCAGGTCCTTATCGCGCCAGGGCGTGGGCCGCCAGCACCGACACATCCTCGCCACCGCGCCCCTCGGCAATCAGTCTGCCCATGCGCGCGGAAATGCCGTCCAGCGCCGTCAGCGGCCGCCCAGCGGCAAGGTCCAGCATCAGGGCGAAGTCCTTGCGCGCCATGGCCAGCTCGAAGCTGGGCGCGAACCTGCCCTGGGCCATGTTGCCGCCGCGCAGCGCGACCAGCGCATCGAGATCGAACAGGGTGGCGACGTCGATCGCCTCCTGCCCCGGCACATCGGCCGCCTGGGCCAGGGTCAGCATGTCGGCCATCACCGCCGTCAGGCTGAGCAGGAGCGCATTGCCGAACAGTTTCTTGGCCGCCGCCAGGTCGCCGCGCTCCCCCTGGTATTCAAGCCGCCCGGTCATCGCCGCCAGCTCTGTCGCGACGCGGTCGAACACGGCACGCGCGCCGGAGACCAGCATCGAGCCCTTGGCCGTGCGCGCGGCCAGCGGCGTCATGAACACCGGGGCGTGCAGATAGGCGATGCCCGCTGCCGCCAGGCGGGGAATCCGCTCTGCGGTCGGCGCCGGCAGCGTGGTGCTGTGATCGATGATGACGGCATCGGCAGCCAGTCCGGCCTGTGCCGCGGCAATCACCGCATCCACCACTGCGTCATCCTTCAGCACCAGATGGACGCGCGAGGCGCCGCGCACGGCGTCGGCCGCGGTCGGCGCCACCGTGACGCCAAAGGCCTCCAGCGCCCGCGCCTTGTCGGCGCTGCGATTCCAGACGGTAACGGTGTCGCCGCGTTTTGCCGCGGCCTCGGCGAAGCCGGAGCCGAGCAGGCCGGTGCCGAGCAATGCGATGGTAGCCATGTGTTTTCCTTGCGATGACGTATGGGAACGCGGCCGCCACGCCGCGAAGGCCGGCGGCCGCCCGGCACCGATCTTACCGCGCCCGGCTCAGCGCGCTGCCTGGGTCAAGGCCACCACGGCCGGCGTGGTTACCGACGACAGCAGCGTGGACAGCACCAGGCCGGCGGCAATCGGCCCCTGCATGCTGCGGAACTGCTGCGACATCACTGTCGTCCAAAACAGATTATGACGTTGGATCGTCCAACGGTGTAGGGTGTGGGTGAATCGCCAAACCCACCTGCACCCAGCCGAAGGAGACCCAACGTGAAAGCATCATGCAGCATG
>Ga0172373_10008402_pt1 | contig 13122 bp, 7 predicted proteins | sample Lak10m_2_FD_114546 | JGI IMG/M metagenome (GOLD analysis project Ga0172373, IMG submission 114546) | Freshwater microbial communities from Kabuno Bay, South-Kivu, Congo - kab_092012_10m | ecosystem: Environmental > Aquatic > Freshwater > Lake | place: Democratic Republic of the Congo: South-Kivu... | reverse complement strand
GGGAGCTCATGACGGCGTTGTTGCGGAAGATGCGGCCGAAGTGTTCGCGGTCGGGGAAAATCTCGTCCTGCATGGGCAGGTAAACCCCCGCGCTGTCCACCAGATAGACAATGGGCAGGCGGTTCTCCAGACAGATCTCCTGGGCACGCAGATTTTTCTTGGCCGTGATGGGAAACCAGGCACCAGCCTTCACCGTGGCGTCGTTGGCCAGGATCATGGCCAGCTTTCCCGAGATGCGGCCCAGGCCCATCACCGTGCCCGCCGCTGGCACTGCGCCGTGGCCGGGATAGAGGTTCTCTCCCGCCAGGAGGCCCAACTCGAAAAATGTGCCCGGATCCACAAGGGCATCAACGCGTTCCCTTGCGCTGAGCTTGCCCTTTTGATGCTGCTTTTTCAGGGCGGCCGCGCCACCACCCAGGCGGATGTGGGCCGCGCGGGCCTCGTGGCGCTCCAACAAATCGCGGTAGCTCTGCTGCTGGTGGCGCAGGGCCTCCGTTTGGGGGAGGGGGCTTCCCAGGCTGTTCATGGGCTCCTTCGTGTTGCGCGTGCGCCGATTCTTGCACCCGTGGCAAGAGCTTCATGATATTAACCATTTAACGCCAATGGTTCAGCCCGGCGACGCATTCCCTGCGCCGCATCTTCACAAGGAGCCCCCCATGTCGATGCTTTGGCTGGTGAAAGGTCTGGTGTGGACGGCTTTGGCCGTGGTGGCGGTGCGTCTCTTCTGGTCCGAGCTGCAACGCCGACTGGTGGCCGTGCGCAAAGCCAAGGGGCCCTTGCCCTGGGATCGGCCGGAGCGCCGCTGGACGCGCGTGGTGCGCGAGGTGCTCCTGCAGAGCAAGGTGATCCGCCACCGGCCCCTGCCCGGCCTGGCCCACGCCCTGCTGCTCTGGGCCTTCCTCGCCTTCGGCCTGGAGAGCCTGGACCACCTGAGCCACATGTGGCTGCCCCATGGCTTCCTGCCCGCGGCGGGCCTCTTCCATGACCTCTTTCAGGGGCTGGTGGCCCTCTTCGCCTGGGCGGCCAGCGCGGGCATCCTTTATCTCGCCTTCCGCCGTTTCGTGCTGCGCCCCCGGGAACTGGGCGCGCATCTTTCCGGCACCAGCGCCCTGGTGGCCCTTTTCATCCTCACCCTCATGCAGACCTTTCTGGCCAAGCACTACGGCTGGGTGCAGGAGGGCACGCTGCCGGGAGAAGTGAACTGGAGCCTGCACACCCTGGTGCTGCTGGCCTTCCTCAGTCTCATTCCGCGCAGCAAGCACCTGCACCTGGTGCTGGGCCCGGCGGGCGTCTTCTTCCGCAACGAGACCCCTGGCGAACTGAAGCCGCTGGACTTCGAAAAGGAAGAGATGGGCGTCACCACCCTGGCCGAGCTGGAGCAGCAGAACGCCCTTGCGGTTTTCGCCTGCGTGGAGTGTGGGCGCTGCATGGAACACTGCCCGGCCACCCAGAGCGGCAAGGCCCTGGACCCCAAGGAGCTGGTGTTGAAGATGAAGGCCGCTTTCCTGGCCGATCCTTCCGCGCCCGCCCTGGCCAGCGGACACCTGCCGGAGAACTGGTTGTGGCAGTGCACCACCTGCGGCGCCTGCGCCGAACAGTGTCCCGTGGGCAATGACCAGCCCCTCACCATCCAGGAGTTTCGGCGTGGTTTGACCAGCGAAGGGCAGTTCCCCGACACCCTGCGCACGCTTTTCGACAACCTGGAGCGCAGCGGCAATCCCTGGCGCCACGCCCCTTCCAGCGCCACGGCTTTCCTGAAGGAAGCCGGCATCCCCATTCACGACGGCAGCCAGAAGGTGCTTTACTGGATGGGCTGCATGGCCCGCTTCGACGAGGCCTATCGCAAGGTGGCGCTGGACTTCGTGAGCGTGCTCAAGGCGGCGGGCGTGGACTTCGGCGTGCTTGAAGGAGAGAAGTGCACGGGGGACGCCGCCCGGCGGGCGGGCAACGAGTTTCTCTTCCAGCAGCTGGCCATGGAAAATGTGGAGCTCCTGAACGAGGCGGGACCGGACCTCATTGTCAGCACCTGTCCGCATTGCATCCGGGGACTGGGCGAGTACAAGACCCTGGGCGAGGACATGCGCCTGAAACCCATACCCATCCTGCACCACAGCCAGTACATCCGCCAGTTGACCGAGCAGGGCCGCCTGCGCTTTGACACGACCCAGGGCGGCCTGCCCGCCGATCTGGCCTGGCACGACCCCTGCTACCTGTCGCGCTACCTGGACGACAGTGCCATCGACGCCCCGCGGGAGGCCCTGCGCGCCACTGGCGTGGAGGTGCGCGAAGCCGATCGCCATGGCCGCCGCAGTTTCTGTTGCGGCGCGGGTGGCGCCCAGCTCTTCATGGAGGAAACGGAAGGCCGCCGGGTGAACCACCTGCGCACGGAAGAGCTGCTGGCCACTGGGGCCAAGGGCGTGTGCGTGGGCTGCCCCTTCTGCCGCACCATGATCAGCGACGGCCTGGGAGACTTGGGCAAGGCGGAGCTGCCCGTGCTGGACCTGGCCACTGTGGTGGCGCGTGCGTTGAAAAAGGATGCCTGAAAAACAGAACGGGTGTAAGAAGGCCCACGCGGAAGCGTGGTGCATCTCACCCCAAGTGGACGAGTTCCCCCGCAGTGGGGCAGGCACACCAGCGAGCCACGGGGCACGACGCTTTTGGGCAGCCTGGAATCCTGTTGATTTTCAAGAAGTTCCTCCTGCATGAATTTCGTTACCGCGCAGGTGAGTTTTGGCACACGGCTTGCAGATATCCCTGTCGACCGGGTGCGAAGGACCGGCAAGGTCCTGGCGGCACCGGAGACATGGCCTGCCAACCCTCCCTGTTAGCTGTGTGTGACGCGACATCGTTGACTCCCTGTCAACGGAAAGGGGCCCCCCGGGGCCCCTTTTTTCTCGTGATCATGTGAACCTGAATCTCCCGTGCGTGCCAAAGGCGCTGACGCGTGAAGCGCGTCACCTCAAGTCCGCTGCTCCAGATTGGACCAGACCCACCCCCGCGCTTCGCACAAGAGCAACGCGCATCAGCCACTCCCTGGAGGCATGAGCAGGACAAAGGCACAGGCCCTCCTCCTCACGCCAAGGCGGCCTGCAGGGCGGGCACCACCTCGAAGAGATCCCCCACGATGCCATAGTCGGCCACCTTGAAGATGGGGGCTTCCGGGTCCTTGTTGATGGCCACGATGTAGCGGCTGTTCTTCATGCCCGCCAGGTGCTGGATGGCACCGCTGATGCCGCAGGCGATGTAGAGGGTCGGGTTGACAACCTTTCCCGTCTGGCCCACCTGCTGGCTGTGGGGGCGCCACCCGGCATCCACCGCGGCCCGGCTGGCACCCACGGCGGCGCCCAATTGGCCCGCCAAGGCCTCCAGCGGCGCGAAACCCTCCGGGCCACCCACGCCGCGCCCGCCGCTGACGACGATGTCCGCCTCACTCACATCCAGCTTGCCGCCCGCAGCGGCCAGGATCTCCGTCACCACGGCCTTCATCTCCCCCGCCTTCTGGGGCATGTCATGGCAGGGGGCGGCGGAGCCCTCCTCCCCGGCGGTGAAAACCTTGGGCCGCAGGGTGAGAATGGCCGGCAGGGCCACGGGAGTCTTCAACAAAACCTTGCCCGCGAAGATGGGCCGCGTGGCGCGCAACCCGCCCTGATGGACCAGTTCCGTGCACTCGCTCACCAGGGGACGCCCCAATCGCGCCGCCAGGCGGGGGGCCAGTTCCCGGCCCCGGGAACCGGCGCTGACGAGCAGCAAGTCGGCGCCCAGCTCCTCCACCGCCAGGGCCAGTGCGGCGGCGTGTGCGTCGCTGGAAAAGGCGCCGTCAAGTCCGGACAGGGTGTGCACGGCGTCGGCACCCCAGGCGCCCAGGTGGGAGAAATCCCCACTGGCGGGCACCAGGGCCAACACATCGCCGCCCGCGGCGGCCTTCAGCTGCCGGGCCGCGCCCAGCAGCTCCCGGGATGCCGGACGCTCCCGGCCCTCTGTCACATCCATCAAGCAGATGATCTTCATGCCATGTCTCCTAAAGGACCCGCGCTTCGTCCTTGAGCAGGCGCGCCAGTTCGACGGCGGCCTGGCTGCCCTGTCCCACCACCCGGCCCGCCGGTCGGGCCGCCGGAGCTTCCAGCTTGCCCAGCACTTCCGCCTGGGCGGGGCTGTCCACCACCGTGAGGGGCTTCTTCTTGGCACCCATGATGCCCTTCAGCGAGGCGTAACGGGGCTCGTTCAGGCCCTTGTCCGCGCTGACCACGCAGGGGAGCGGCAGGCGCACGCGCTCGCGGCCGCCCTCCACCTCGCGCTCCACCACCAGGCCTGTTCCGTCCCGCGTCAGGGCGCACACGGCGGTGGCACCGGCCCAGCCCAGCAGCTCGGCCACCATGCCCGGCACGGCGCCGTGGTCGTAATCCACGCCCTGCTTGCCGGCCAGCACCAGATCGGCGCCATTGCTCTTCAGCCACTCCGCCAGCAGGCGGGCGGTCTGCAGGGGATCGCCCAGGTCCCGGGGCACCTGCAGGAGCACGGCCTCATCCGCTCCCATGGCCAGGCCCTTGCGGATGGTGGACTCGGCGGCCGCCTCGCCCACGGTCAGCAGCACGACCTGGCTGCCCTCGCCATCCGCCTCCTTGAGCTGCAAGGCGGCCTCGATGGCATACTCGTCGTAAGGGTTGATGATGTAGCTCAAATCGGCCGTCTCCACGGCCCCGCCATCCGGCGCGATGCGGATCACGCTTTCCGTGTCCGGCACCCGCTTCATGCAAACCACGATGCGCATGCAGCCTCCACTATGGGCGCCCTTGTTGGCGCGCGCTAATCAACAGAATCAAAGGGTCGATGGCAGGGCTGTCGCACCTGCGGTGGAGCCGGCCCCGTCGGCTCGCCAGGGGGCCGTGCGCCCTGCTCTCCATCCGGCGATCCCCGTTCCCATTCCGCCAGCCATTCCCATCACGCGAAGAATGGTGATGGGGGAGGATCGCCGATGGCCCGCACAAAAGCGCGGGGTGAATGTATCACAGCGCGGGGGCCTCCACCTCACAGCCGGGCTCCGGCCGACGGTAGGGCGCCAGGCAGCGCTCCATGTACTCCCCGTAGCGCCCCTCCACAATGGCCACCCGCGCGCCGAACACCAGCTTCAGGAAGTAGCGCAGGTTGTGGATGGTGCCCAGGCGCATGGCACTGAACTCCTCCACATGGTAGAGGTGGCGCAGGTAGGCCCGGTCGTAGGTGCGACAGGTGGCGCAGTCGCAGTCCGGATCCAGCGGCTGGTTGAAAGATCTGGCGTGGCGGGCGCTGCGGGCGGAATACCGCCCCTGGGAGGTGAAGAGCGTGCCCTTGCGCGCGTTGCGCGTGGGCAGCACGCAGTCGAACATGTCCACGCCCAGGGCGATGCTCTCCAGGATGTCCTCCGGCGTGCCCACGCCCATCAGGTAGCGGGGCAGATCCGTGGGCAGGAGGCGTCCGCACAGCTCGGTCACACGACGCATGTCGGCCTTGGATTCCCCCACCGACAAACCGCCGATGGCCACGCCGGGCCACCCGTCGCGCAACAGGAGTTCCATGCTGCGTTCGCGCAACGAGGCGTGGACGCCGCCTTGCACAATGGGAAAGAGCGCCTGCGGATGTCCGTGCAGGGGCTGGCTGCCCAGCCAGGCCTCCCGGGCACGGCGCGCCCAGCGGGCGCTGAGTTCCAGGCTCTTCAGGGCGTAGGCCTCGTCACATTGGCCGGGAGGGCACTCGTCCAACTGCATCATGATGTCGCTGCCCAGGGCGCGCTGGATGTCCACCACGGATTCGGGCGTGAAGAGGTGGCGGCTGCCGTCCAGGTGGCTGCGGAACTCCGCGCCCTCCTCTTTCAGCTTGCGCAACTCGCCAAGGCTGTAGACCTGGAAACCGCCGGAGTCCGTCAGGATGGGTCCCGGCCAGCGCATGAAAGGATGAAGGCCGCCGGCCTCGCGCAGGATGTCCAGCCCGGGTCGCAGGTAGAGGTGGTAGCTGTTGCCCAGGAGGATGCGCGTGTCCAGCTCCCCCAGATCCCGGGCATCCAGGGTCTTCACGCTGGCGCGGGTTCCCACGGGCATGAAGATGGGCGTGGGAACTTCGCCGTGGGGCAGGCGTAGCGTGCCTGCCCGGGCCCGCCCGCAGCTGGCTTCAAGCTGAAAAATGCCACCGGTCTCCATGCACGAACCTCACGCGATGCGCCGTCCCTCTCGTTCCCCGGTTCCGAATCCCGCCGCTGCCTGCGCGTCCTTCCATCCCAAGTCCCGGGGCCCGAACACGCCAACAAGAAGATGAACACCCCACCCGCAGACAAAAAAAGAGCCCGCCCGATTGCTCGGGCGGGCGCCTTCTCCTTGGCGGACGATCTCTCGTCCTAGGGCAAACCGAAAGGGCTCTGCCGTAGCGGGGCAGATCCAGTCGGCGCCGGTCCTTCATCGGGTTCCGCTTTTGTATCCCCACATCACCAGAAACCGATGAAAAGGGTCACGACCAACGCCGCGAACTCGAAGTGCACGAATCGTGCCAATTCTAGACACCGCAAAGCATGCTGTCAATCAAGCACTTCCAAAACAGAACAGGTGACGACCTGTTCAATTGCCGTCAGCCCTGTCTAAAATCCGGCGCTTGGAGCCTCTTCATCCTCCGGGCGCCAACTGGCCAGGGACATGTCCACCTGTTCCGAGGCGCGAAAGGGCACATCCTCCAGCCATAGACGGTGGAGCTGCTCCTGGCGCGCCGCGAAGTCGGGAATGCGGCTGCAGCCGTCGGAACTGAGCACGCGGTGCCAGGGCAGATCCGGGTCCGGCAGATGGCGGCACAACCAGGCGGCCAGCCGCGCCTGGCCCGGAGCGCCGGCCAACTCGGCCAGACGCCCGTAGCTCAGCACGCGTCCGGCGGGAATGCGCGCCAGGATGTGGTGCATGTGGTGCAGGATCTCCAGCCGTTCCACCGGGTGTCCTTACTTCAGCAGGAGCAGGCGGCGCGTCTGCGCCTCGCCATCCACCGTGGCGCGCAGCAGATAGACACCGCCGGCCAGACCACTGCCGTCCACGCTCACGATGTGGGACCCGGCGGCCAAGGGGCCATCGGCCACCCGACGCACTTCCTGGCCCAGCACATTGTACAGGCGCACCTGGGCCAGTCCGGCCCGGGCCAGATAAAGCTCCACGCGGCACATGGGGTTGAAAGGATTGGGCCAGGCCTCACCCAGCCGGAAGGCCGTGGCCCGGGCACCCGGCGACGCCACCCCAGTGCCCGCGTGATTCACCAGGCTCAGGTCGTCCAGGAAGTAGCCGATGTGCAGGCCGTTGTTGTCGCCATCGGCCTGAAAGCCGACGCGCAGGCGCACATCCGCCTCGCCCACGAAGGGCGCCAGGCTGAGGCGGGTCTCGCCCCAGGCGCGGCCACCCGTGCGCGTCAGCACCTGCTGCCAGTCCTCGCCGCCGTCGGTGGAAATCTCGATCCAGGCCTCGTCGTCGCCCTGCTCCAGAAACCAGGTCTCCCACAGCACTAGGGCCGGGTCCTCCACATGGCGCAGGTCCAGCCCGCTCTCCAGCGTGGCCAGGCCACTGGTCAGGGGATCGTAGAAGCCCGTGCCCGTTCCCAGCGCGTAGGACCCACTGTGCACGCGGGACTGCTGGGCGGCGAAAATGCCCTGCACGGACCAGTGGCCCAAGAGCGGATCCTCGAAGTCGTCCAGCAGCTGGGACTGCCCCAGCGTCACCGGGAAGGCGCCCGTGTCCCCGGTCCAGTGCTGGACGGAGGCGTCCCGGGCCACGGCGCGGAAGTCAAGGAATCCCAGGTTCTCGCCCTGGTAGAAGTCCAGCAGGCCGCTCCACTCGTCGCCCGCCTGGGGCACCAGATCCAGCGCGTGCTGCCAGGGGCCGCCGTCAATGCGCCACTCCACCCACACGGCCTCCAGGGGCAGGGCCAGGTTGTCCGTGGCCTGCACGCGCACGGGCCAGCGGGCGCTCCAGCCGGCGGCATCCGCGGGAGGTGCCACGAAGATCGCCACCGGCGCTGTCTGGTCCGGCCCCACATGGAAGGCGAGCCAGGCGGAGGGATCCTCGGGCAGGTAACCCACGAAACCGCCCTCGCCCTCCGCCTCCAGGCGGTACTCCACGGTCTGGTTGCTGAAGGGGCCGGGAATCACCGCCACATGGCTGTCGTCGCCGGCCACCATGGGCAGGATCTGGATGGGCCCGCCGTCCACCCGCCACAACAGGTCGAAGCGGGTGAGCGTGCCGGGTTGGTTCACCGTGGCCTCCACGGCAAAGGCGGTCTGGCTCTCGTCCTCCGAGTCGCGCAGGGCCTGATGGGAGATGGTGGCCGGGGACAGGAAGCCCAGGTAGCCCAACAGATCCACATACCAGCCCGCCTCCGTCACGTAGGTATCCGTGAGCAGGTTCAGGCGCAGGGCCACGCGGTCGCCGGGGTGGGTCTGCTCCGTCAGGTCGAAACTCAGTTCCTCCCATCCGTCGGTGAAGCCCGTGAGGGCCTCCACAAATGGCAGGGCGTTGTTGTCCGGAGTGGTGAAGTCGTAACCCGTCAGCGGCGTGATGAGCTGCCACTCGCCGCCATTCAGGCTCATCTCCACATTCACGCCGTCCCAGCCCTCCTCCACGGCCATCCAGTGGCGCATGCTGACGATGACCTGGTCCTCGTCCTCCACCTCCTGTTCCAGCACCACCAGGCGCGAGACGCTCATGTCCGGATAGTTGCCGCCCAGATTGGTGCCCCAGCAGCGCTCGCCCTCGTAGGCGGAGCCAGGGCCGTCAAAAGGTGTGCCCCACTGCCACACATCGTTCAGGGCCTCCGCGCCGGGGGCGTCCTCGAAGTCCACCGCCAGACCGGCGTTCCACACAAAGCGCGTGCGGAAAACCTGCTCCGGGGCTCCGGGCGGGCTGAGCAGCTCCACTCCCGCCTCGTTCTGCACCTCGGCGTAGAAGAGCAGCACGGTGTTCCAGGGCTGGCCGGGCAGCTCGCCCGTCCACATGCCCTGGCCCGCCGCCGCCAGATCCACCGTGGCGGTGTCGCCACCCGCCACCCAATAGTGCACGCGCACGGCCTGGGGTGTCACAAAGGCCGGGGCCACCAGCTCGGCGCTCAGCGGCAGCGGCGTCAAGGGCGGGTTGATGACGGGGGGCTCCTCCAGGGCGAAGTCCGTGCCCATCCAGGTCAGCTCGCTGCCGATGCCGTGGGCGTTGAAGGCGTCGTCGATGAGCTGGAAGTGCGGCGTGAGATTGCTCAGGTCCCCGTCGTCGTCGTCCAGAAGCAGCAACTCCAGGAAGTACTCGAAGCCCGCGCGCCCCAGGTCGGGATCGTCCGGCGTGCCCCAGCGCGCGAAGTGGTGCATGGGAAGCACCGCTTCGGTGCCCAGGGCCGCACGCAGGTCGAACATGGCTCCACCAATGATGAGACCGTCGTAGTGCACCTCGTTCTGGATGCTCTCCGGATAGTGGTTGCCATTGTCCAGTTCGCGGATGAACCAGCCCGGCGAGACATAGTGCTCGTTCTGCAGGTAGATGGCCGTCACATCGGCCAGGCCCTCGTGCATGGCGCCGTTGGTCATGCCCCACTGGGCGCCGGCCTGCAGATATTGGCGATCATTGATGCCGTGGCCGTACTCGTGGTAGACCACCCCCGCCACGCGCCCGGTGTTGGGGCAGCCGCCGCCTTCCTGGAAGAAGTTGATGCTGCTGCCATCCCAGTAGGCGTTGCAGGTCTGGCCGATGTTCACGCGCACGGTCAACGGCTCGTTCAGGCCGGTGAAGCCCGGGTCCATGTCGGTGATGAAATCGTGCACGCGGGTGGTGTGGTGGTAGGCGTCCAGCTCCACGATCTGCGCCACGCCCGTGCCAACCAGCAGGCTCTGGCCGTTCTCGGTCATTTCCAGCGTGAAGGAGGCGTCGGCGGCGTCCTGGCGGTCCACATTGGCGTAGCGGCCGGTGAGATCGCCCTGCACCTGCCAGGGCCCGCCCAGATTGCTTTCAACGGAAAAGGTGCCGTCGGCATTGGTGTAGAATTCCTCGCCGCCCACACTCAGGCGCAGGTGCTGCAGGGCGTGGGGCGTGTCGGGATCGGAGGGTTGCTCCTCCTCCACGATGCCCTGCACCTGGCCCTGCAAGGTCACATGACGCACCTCGTTCCAGGCCCAGCGGGCTTCCCCCGTGATGCCATCAATGAACACGCGCCACACCTGCTCCGCATCGGCGGTGACCACGCGGCAGGGCCACACGGGATGGTGCGTGAAGCCCTTTCTGCCCAACACGGGCAAGAGCACCCAATCCGCCTCCACATCCACCGAGCGCACCGCCACATCCGTGCACAGGGCGGCGGCGGCGCGGCCGGCGGCAGCGGCGTCCAGGCGCGCTTCCTGGGCCTGGATGACAGGGAACAAGTCGCTGCCCATGAGCACCACGCGCCCATCGGGGCTCAGGCGGAAGCTCAGTTCCGACTCCGCCACCTGGCGTCCATGCCACAGTTGGCGGTACTGCACATACCACAACTTGCCGTGCCGCCCGGCGTGGACAGTTTTGAGCTGGGCCACGCCATCGTCCGCGCCGCCGTTCAACAGGCCGGGATGGGCGCGAAGAAAGGCGCGCAGCCGGGCGTCCACATCGGCGGCGTCACGCAGGGCCCCTCCGGGCAGTGGCAATCCCGGGCCGAACGCGCGGTGGGGATAGGCGTGAAAACGGTCCCAGTCCGCCACGCGCCAGTTCTCCTCCCGGGCAAAGGCCTGCCACACGGGGCCCAGGGCCGCCCGGTCCTGATCCAGCACGCGGGCGCCGGCCTGGGGCAGCGGCAGCTCGCCCAGGCTGGCCATGGCACATGCACTGAGGGTGGCCAGCAAAATGGCCTTCATGGTATGACGCATGGTGGGTCCTTCAATCCTGGTTGTTCCGCCACCGACGCGTGGCGGGTGAAGCGCGCCGTGCAAGCTAAGGATGCCCAAGGGGATGCGCCATCAAGCGCCTGTCAGACGGCCGCGCAAACAATCCCCCAAATCCTGCTCCAGCAGGACGGGGTGCAGGCCCCCCGCCAGGGACTCCACCGATTGCTGGGCGCCAAGGGGCAGTTCCACCCGCAGGTAATCCGCCGTGTAGCCGTACAACACGCGGCCCTCCTCGCCGCCGCCCGCCTGGGCCGGGCCGTGCTCCAGCAGCACCTCCGCCACGCGGCCCAGGGCGCGGGCGTGGGCCCGTTCCTGCAGCTGGCGGCCCAGTTCCAACAAGTCGCGGCTGCGCGCCTTCTTCGTTTCCGGCGGCACCTGGCCGGGCAATGAGGCGGCGCGGGTGCCCTCCCGCCGGCTGTAGGGGAAAACATGCAGGTAGCTTAAGGGCGAGTCCTGCAGCAGCTCATAGGTCTCCCGGGCGTGGGCCTCGCTTTCGCCGGGGAAGCCGCAAATGACATCGCTGCCCAGGCCGGCGCCGGGAAGAAAGTGCTCCACCCGCTTGAACAGCTGCTGGATGCCGCGTTTGTCAATGCGGCGCCCCATGGCCTTCAGCACGGCGTCGGAACCCGACTGGAAGGCCGTGTGCACATGGGGGCAGAAGCGGGCATCGGCGGCCATGGTGGCCAAAAGTTCGTCCGTGATGTCCCAGGGCTCGATGGACGACAGGCGCAGGCGCTGCAGGCCATCCAGCTCCAGCAGACGGGCGCAGAGCCAGGCCAGGCTGCGGGGAGGATCCAGGTCCCGCCCGTAATCGCCCATGTGCACGCCGGTGAGCACCAGCTCCACGAAGCCGCCGCCCAACAGGCGCCGGGCCTGTTCGAGCACCTCTTCAGGCCGCATGCTGCGGCTGCGCCCACGGGTGAAGGGAATGATGCAGAAGGTGCAGAAGACATCGCAGCCGTCCTGGACTTTCAGCCAGGCGCGGGTTTGGCGCTGGAAGGAGTCCAGGGCCAGGAGATCCTGATCCTCCCGCCCGCCAGGCCGCGCCACCCAGATGATGGCCTCTTCCTGCTTTTGCGGATCCCCCAGGCGCTGGGCCAAGCCGCGCTTCTCGCCGGTGCCCACGATGTAGTCCACGCCGGGAATGCGCGCCAGTTCACGGGCCGAGATCTGGCTGTAGCAGCCCATGACCACCACCACGGCCAGGGGATTGCGGCGGATGATCTGGCGAATGAGGTGGCGGGCCTTCTGATCGGCCCGATCCGTCACGGTGCAGGTGTCCACCAAGACCAGGTCGGCCTCCTCCTCCACGGGCACGGCGTGCCAGCCCAGGGCGCAGAATTGGCCCACCACGGCCTCGGTCTCGTATTGGTTGAGTTTGCAGCCAAGGGTGGCGGCGGCAATGCGTCGCGTCATCGAAGCGTCCCTGCCCCTTCTATTCGTCTGCCTGATCCTGGCACCTGACACGCACCAAAGTGGGTTTTGCCGGTGGCATGGCAAGGCTTTGGGCAAGTCGGGATCGCCGCCGATGCGGGGATGGCTGGCCATTCGGGGTCAGATCCGGGTCTGGCCCCTATTTCCGAACCACCGGCCGCCCCCTGGGCCTGCCCTTGCCGCTACCGCGTCTTTGGGGCAGGCCCGGTGCGCCGGTTGTCTTCCTTAGGGCAGGGTCCTGGCGAGGCGGAAGCCGAGGTTGAAGCTCCGGCCGGACGGGCTGCCGTAGAACCGAATGGCGGAACGGCAGTGCCCGGCGGGGAAGTTCCAACCGCCACCCCGGCTCACCCGGAAGGACCCCGACGACGCACCTGTGGGATTCGTCACCGAGCCACTGGGGTAGTCTCCATCCCAGTCCTGGCACCACTCCCACACATTGCCATGCATATCGTACAGGCCCCAGGCATTGGCTTGCTTTTGCCCCACGGGGTGGGTGGTGCCACCCGCATTGGCTTCGTACCAGGCATAGTCTGTCAAGCGGCTCTCATCTTCCCCAAAGCACCAACGCCCCGTGGAGCCCGCCCGGCAGGCGTACTCCCACTCCGCCTCCGTGGGCAGGCGGTAGCCCTTGCCCGGGTCCCGCTTGTTCAGCTTCTGGATAAAGGCCTGCACATCCTCCCAACTCACCTGTTCCACCGGCCGATCGGCGCCCTTGAATTCTGAAGGATTCTCCCCCATCACGGCCTTCCACTGGGCCTGGGTCACTTCCGTGGTCATCATGGCAAAGGCGGACAGCTCAACGG